>LNAP01000250.1_pt1 | contig 149587 bp, 137 predicted proteins | sample 602601 | NCBI WGS metagenome assembly LNAP01 (sample SAMN02440304, study PRJNA202911) | soil metagenome | biome: Subtropical and temperate rainforests or woodlands; isolation source: soil samples (1 kg each in a 20% v/v slurry with milli Q water) were... ...
TTTTTCATGGGCTCGCCCTCGCTGTCGTTGGCTTCTTAAGAATGCCACCGTGGCGCTACAGACGCCTCGGCTTGGGCGAGTCCATCTAATTACCGAATCTGCGCAAAACCGGCAGGAGGGGACGTGTCCCCTCCTGCCAGACCGTCTGATTACCGGCGAAACGCCTCCAGACCTTTCACCTGTTGCCCTGCCTCGAAATTACCCTCGGCCAGCCAGCCTTCAAACGCGTTTTGCAGTTCAGGCCATTCGCTGTCGAGTATCGAATACCACGCGGTATTGCGGTTCTGGCCTTTGACCACCATGTGCTGGCGGAAAGTGCCTTCGTAGCTGAAACCGAAACGATCGGCAGCGCGTTTGGAGCGGGCGTTGTCGCCGTTGCATTTCCATTCCAGGCGGCGGTTGCCCAGCGCGAAGGATTCCTTGGCCAGCAGGTAAATCGCTTCGGTGCCCTTGGGTGTGCGCTGCATGGCTGCGCCGAAGGTGACGTGGCCGATTTCGATGCGGCCGTGAGCCGGAACAATGGACATCAGGCTCAAGATGCCATCCACCGCGCCAGTCGCTTGATCGACGATGGCGTAGAACCACGGGTCGATGTCTGCGGCGTGGCGCGCCAGCCAGGCGTTGAATTCTTCACGCTGTTCAAACGGACCGTAAGGCAGGTAATCCCAGAGTTTCGGGTCTGAATTCGGACCTTCCAGCGCCGTCCACAGCGCGTCGCCGTGGCGCGCGGTATCGAGTTTTTCCAGGCGAATGAAGCGCCCTTCGAGGGTCTTGCTGTTCGGTAGCCTGGCCGGTTGCCAGTGCAGTTCATCGTTCGACATGGGCAGACTTCCTAAAGCATTTTGCGAAATTGAATGTAACCGGGGCGCTCAGCGATACGCTCGTACAGTTGAATCGCGGTGGCGTTGGTTTCGTGGGTCAGCCAATGGACCTTGTCGCAACCATCGGCCTTTGCCGTCGTGTAAACGTGCTCGATCAACAAGCGCCCGACGCCCGTGCCGCGGGCTTGCGGGGCGACGATCAGGTCTTGAAGGTAACACGCGTTGGCGATGCTCCAGTTCGAGCGATGGTAGATGAAATGCACCATGCCGACGGCCTCGCCATCTTTCCAGGCCAGCGCAGCGTTGGTCGGCTCGCTGGAATCGAGCAGCCGTTGCCAGGTGGATTCACTGACGTTGTCCGGCAATTGCGTCTTGTAGAACTGCAAATACGCCTGCCAGAGCGGCAGCCAGGCGGCGTGATCCTGGGCAGTAACGGGACGGATCTGAATATCAGTCACACAATTCTCCTTCAGCTCATCAAGTGAGCGAGTTCCTGGTCTTTGAGATCAGCGCTGGCCGCCAGCCCGTCGCGAACACCCGCCACGTCAGCGGCTGAACGGTTCTGACCAAGCTTGCGTTTGCCTTCCAGACGCTCGATGGGCAGCGTGAAGCCGACAATGGCGCCGAGCATTTTTTCGATGTAATCGGCAGGCGCGTCGGCTACCGCCCAAGGGGTGGCGCGACCGGCTTCATGTTTGTTGGTCAAGCCGCTGACCACTTCCAGCAGGCGCGCAGCATCGGTAAACGCTTCGGCGACCCCGTACGCGTGTATGGCGGTGTAATTCCAGGTCGGCACCACTTTGCCGTGCTCGGCTTTGGCCGGATAAAACGACGGGCTGATGTAAGCGTCTGCGCCGGGGAAAATCACCATGACCTGCGCACCATTGGCCAGTGCCTGACACTGCGGATTGGCCTTGGCCAAATGCCCGTAAAGCGTGCCGTAAGCGCCTTGCTCGGGGCGTAGCAGTAATGGCAGATGACTGGCCTGAATTCCGGCTTCGTCGCTGGTGACCAGAATCGCCAGGCGAGTGTGCTCCATCAGCCCGTGCAGGCGGGCCAGGTCGTCATCTTTGAAGGCGGCCGGTGTGTACATGAAATTCTCCTTGGCGAATGGCGTAATCCTAGGCAGCCTATTGGTTCGATGTAAGAGCCATTACTGGCGAATTTGATAGGACCAATTCATGCCTGAGCGTCCATTGTCTTTCCCTTTCAATCTGGCGGGTATCGAGCTGGACCGCCGCCACGGTTTGAGTCGTCAGTTGTACGAAGCATTACGTCAGCGGATTCTTGATGGACGTCTGAGCAGCGGCACGCGTTTGCCCGCCAGCCGGGATCTGGCGGAGTCGTTGTCCATTTCGCGAAACAGCGTGATGCGCGCCTACGACCAGCTCTATGCCGAAGGTTTTACCGACGGGAGAATCGGCGACGGAACCTACGTGGCTTTGTTACCCGACAAAACCATCCCGCTGAAAAAATTATCCACAAAACCATCCACAGGCTTATCAACAAGGTTACCCACAGCCTTATCCACAAATTGCCCTGAAACCGCCAATAATTCGCCCCAAGAAGTTATCCACAGCGTAGCGCTGGAATTGCTCAAGCATCACCATTTGAATAAACCGTCCAAAGGCTCACCGCGAGCTTTTCGGGTCGGTATTCCCGCTTTCGATCTATTCCCGTTTGCCGTTTGGGGCAAGCTGCACGCGGCTTTTTGGCGCAAGCCTGACTTGCAGACGCTGGGTTACGGCGAGGCTGCGGGGGATTGGCGGCTGCGGGAACTGATCGCCGTGTATTTGCGCACTTCACGAGGATTGCATTGCACGGCTGAGCAAATAGTAATCACCAGCGGCGCGCAGCAAGCGATTAGCCTTTGTGCACAGCTGCTGATTGAGGCGGGCGATGGCGTCGCTATCGAAAATCCCGGCTATCGCGCGGCTGGCCATGCGTTTGCGATTGCCGGGGCAAAACTGCAGGGCATTTCAGTGGACGGCGAGGGCATGTGCAGTGCGCAACTGCAGCACAGCGCTTGCAAAATGGCATACGTGACGCCGTCGCATCAATATCCAACCGGCGTGGTCATGAGCCTGGCGCGACGCCTTGATCTGCTGGCCTGGGCGGAGAAAAATCAAAGCTGGATCGTCGAGGATGACTACGACGGCGAGTACCGCTACAGCGGCGCGCCCTTGGCACCCTTGGCGGCGCTGGATCGTTTTGGCCGGGTGTTGTATGTCGGCACGTTCGGCAAAATTGCCTACCCGGCGCTGCGTCTGGGTTATCTGGTGTTGCCGGTTGGCCTGGTGGAGCCGTTCAGTCAGCGGCGTGCCGTAGATATGCGCCATTCGGAAGTCAGCACCCAGGCGGTCATGGCTGAGTTTATTGCGGGCGGCCACTTCCAGCGTCACATCCGCCGCATGCGCCGCGCTGCCGTGAATCGCCGCGACGCGTTGCTGGCCGGTTGGCCCGAAGGCTTGCGCGGTTGCAGCCCGATGCCCAAAGTCGTCGCCGGGCTGCACGTCGCGGTGCGGGTGGACAGCCTGGCCAGGGAAAAAGAGCTGGTCGAGAAAGCCGAAAGCGTCGGCGTCGAAATCACGCCGCTCAGCGATTATTGGCTGCCGGATTCCGACGAGCCGGTGGATAACCGCGCCGGAATGGTGCTGGGGTTTGCGGCGGTGCCGGAGTCAGATATTGCCGACGCGTTGGAGAAATTGCGCGCGGTTTGGGCGGAGTGAGGTGGAATGCATTCTGTGGGACCGGCTTTAGCCGGGAAGAGGCCAGTGCATTCACAGCAACTGCGGCGTCAGAACCGTCGCCTTCCCGGCTAAAGCCGGTCCCACGGATCGCAGTCGGGTTTAGCACGGTATAATCGCCGCCATCACCTTTCAACCGAGACTTCTCATGACTACTTCTCTTGCTGCGGCTCCCGCGCGCAAGCCGGGTGCGGCGTTGATTGCTGCGTTTCTGTTGTTGTTCGCGGCGATGTTTCTGCTCAGCAGTGTCGGCGTTCGCCAAGTGCTATTACTGATGGTCGGCGCGGCGCTGGGCCTGACGCTGTATCACGCGGCTTTTGGTTTCACCTCAGCGTGGCGGGTGTTCATCCGTGAGCGCCGTGGCGCGGGGCTGCGAGCCCAGATGGTGATGCTGGCCATCGCCGTGGTGCTGTTCTTCCCGGCGTTGGGCGCAGGCACGCTGTTTGGTCAGCCGGTTACCGGTCTGGTCGCGCCCGCTGGCGTGTCCGTGGTGTTCGGCGCATTCATCTTCGGCATCGGCATGCAGATGGGCGGCGGTTGTGCGTCGGGCACGCTGTTTACTGCTGGCGGCGGCAACGCGCGGATGCTGGTGACATTGCTGTTCTTCATCATCGGCTCATTGATCGCCACACATCACGTCGACTGGTGGTTCTCGCTGCCGTCGTTCCCGGCGACGTCCATTGTGAAAAGCCTTGGTGTGCTGCCGGCGCTGGCACTCAGTCTGGCAGTGTTTGCCTTGATCGCTTTCGTCACCTTGCGCCTGGAAAAGCGCCGTCACGGTCAACTGGAAGCGGCGGTAAGCAGCGAACACGTCGGGCTGCGGCGTTTCCTGCACGGCCCGTGGCCGCTGGTGTGGGGCGCGATAGGTCTGGCGTTGCTCAACTACGCGACGCTGGCATTGGCCGGCCGCCCTTGGGGGATCACTTCGGCGTTCGCCTTGTGGGGCGCGAAGGTTGCGGGTTCGCTGGGCGTTGATGTCGGCAGTTGGGCGTTCTGGCAGATGCCGGCCAACGCCAAGGCCCTGGCCGCTCCGGTGTGGCAAGACATTACCAGCGTGATGGACATCGGCATCATGATCGGCGCGCTGCTGGCAGCCGGACTGGCCGGACGCTTCGCTCCGAACCTGAAGATTCCGGCGCGCTCGCTGCTGGCAGCGGTGATCGGCGGTCTGCTGCTGGGTTACGGTTCGCGTCTGGCCTACGGCTGCAACATCGGCGCGTACTTCAGCGGCATAGCCTCCGGCAGCCTGCATGGCTGGCTGTGGTTGGTGGCGGCGTACGTCGGGAACGTGGTCGGCGTGAAATTGCGCCCGTTCTTTTTTGTCGGCGAACGCCCGCAGGTGGCGTTGACGGGTTGCTGATCAGCATGACTGGCTATTGGGCATGACCTTGTGGGAGCGAGCTTGCTTGCGAATAAGCTTCGCGAGCAAGCTCGCTCCCACCCGTTAGTTGCTGATCTGCTCCTTCGCCAGTTTGACGATGTTCTCCACGGTGAAGCCAAACTTGGCCTGCAGCTTATCGATGGGCGCTGAGGCGCCAAAGGTGTTCATGACCACTTTCGCGCCGGTATTGCCCACATAGCGATCCCAGCCCATCGGGCCTGCCTGTTCCACGGCGACGCGCGCGGTGACGCTGGGGGGGAACACGCTGTCGCGGTAGGCCTGGTCCTGATCCTCGAACAATTCCCAGCTCGGCATCGAGACCACGCGCGCAGCGATGCCTTCGGCCTTCAGCTGCTCGTAAGCCTGCACAGTCATGCCGACTTCACTGCCGGTGGCGATCAGAATCACTTGCGGCTCGCCTTCCTGCGCATCGGCCAGCACGTACGCGCCTTGGGCCAGACCTTCGGCCGAAGCGTACTGATCGCGATCCAGAGTGGGCATCGGCTGCCGCGAAAGAATGATGCACGATGGCCGACTGGTCTGGGCGAGGGCGATTTTCCAGGCCTGCACGGTTTCGTTGGCATCGCCGGGGCGCAAGGTCAGCACGCCCGGCGTGGCACGCAACTGAGTAAGTTGCTCGATAGGCTGATGCGTCGGGCCGTCTTCGCCAACTCCAATCGAGTCATGAGTGAAGACGAAAACCACCGGCAACTCCATGATCGACGCCAGACGGATCGGCGGTTTCATGTAGTCGCTGAACACCAGGAACGTCGAGGTGTAAGGCCGAACGTAGGACAGCGCCATGCCATTGGCGATGGAGCCCATCGCGTGCTCGCGGATGCCGAAGTGCAGGTTGCGGCCGCTGTAGTCCTTGGCCGAGTAACTGCCCGCGCCGTCGAACGTCAGGTTGGTTTTGGTTGAAGGCGAGAGGTCCGCCGAGCCACCCAGCAGCCACGGAATTTTCGCCGCGAATGCGTTGAGCACCTTGCCGCCGGAAGCTCGGGTCGCGAGGCCTTTGGCGTCGGTTTCGAAGGTTTCCAGCTCATCCTGCCAGTGCTCCGGCATTTCGCCAGCGCGCATGCGGCGCAGTTGATCAGCCAACTGCGGGTCGCTGCGTTTGAGTTCATTGAGCGTGCCTTCCCAAGCCTCGTAAGTGCCGCCGTTGCGACGGATCAAACTCTCGCGCAGCCAGTCGCGGGCGTCTTCCGGGACGAGGAAACTGGAGTTCTCATCCCAGCCGTAGAATTTTTTGGTCAGCTTGATCTCGTCGGCGCCCAAGGGTTCGCCGTGGGCCGCTGCGGTGTTGTGTTTGTGCGGCGAACCGTAGCCGATCACGCTGTCGACCACGATCAGGGTCGGCGCATCGTTGGTCTGTTTGAAGACTTCGATGGCGCGCGCCAGCGCTGTGGTGTTGTTGGCGTCGGTGACATGCAGGGTATTCCAGCCATAGCCTTCAAAGCGGGTCTGCACATCTTCGCTGAACGCCAGCTCGGTGTGGCCTTCGATGCTGATGGTGTTGTTGTCGTAGATCCAGCACAGGTTGGACAGCTTCAAATGCCCGGCCATGGACGCGGCCTCGGCAGTCACGCCTTCCATCATGTCGCCGTCGCCGCAGAGTACGTAGACGCTGTAGTCGAAAAGGGTTTTCTGCGGGCGATTGAAGCGCTCGGCCAGCCAGCGTTCGGCCATGGCCATGCCAACGCTGTTCGCGCAGCCCTGGCCAAGCGGGCCGGTGGTGGTTTCCACGCCCGTGGTCATGCGGTATTCCGGATGGCCGGGCGTCTTGGAGTCAAGCTGACGGAATTGCTCGATGTCTTCCAGACTCACTGCCGGTTTGCCGGACGGGTTGCCGTGTTCGTCGATTTCGACGACGCCTGCCAGATGCAGCAAGGAATACAGCAGCATCGAGGCGTGGCCGACTGACAGCACGAAGCGGTCACGATTGGGCCAGTCGGGATGGTCGGGGTGATAACGCAAAAACCGGTTCCACAGGGTATAGCCCACGGGAGCCAGCGCCATGGGTGTGCCAGGGTGGCCGGAGTTGGCCTTCTGCACGGCATCCATGGCCAGGGTGCGGATGGTATTGATACACAGTTGGTCGCGTACGGTGCGTTGTTCGCTGGAGATTGACGTTGAAGACGAGCCCATTGAATTTTCCCTCGGTGACGTGCTGCTGAACATCCAGATAAGTGTGGAGCACATCCGGGGGCGGTTTGTTCCTTGAAGTTTCGTATACCGAAGTTGGGTGGCGAGTGGTGGTGTGTCACAGATTCGCCCGAAACTTAATCGATTCAGCGATTTGTCCCTTCGCTTGCGAACCATATGCCGTGAAGACATTCGAAGCAGGGTATCGGCGTGTATTACGCAGTAGCCATGAGGTAGCCCCATTGCAGCAAGCGATCATCGAAAAATACCGATTTCTGATTAAAACCATTGGTTACGTCGGCTGGTCGTTGTTCTGGCTGTTGATCTGGGACGTGATCGTCACGGTCGACTTCATGCTGTTTCTGGATCGCAAAATCAGCCTGCCCGCCTTGCCGCTGACCTTGCTGGGCTCGGCGCTGGTCGTGCTGACCAGCTTTCGCAACTCCAGCGCGTACAACCGCTGGTGGGAAGCGCGCACGTTATGGGGCGCACTGGTCAACAATTCCCGCAGCTTCGCCAGACAAGTGCTGACGCTGATCGAGGATGACGGCGACATCAATCCGGCCAAGGCCGTACTGCTGCGTCGGCACGTGGCCTACGTGAAATGCCTTTCCGCGCACCTCAAGGGCGGCTCATGCGGTGAGGAAGTGCAGCCGCTGATCACCCGCGAGGAATATTCCCGGCGCCACGATACCAACAACTTCCCCAACGACGTGCTCAACGCCTCGGCCGCGTTATTGGCCAAGGAATACGACGCCGGCCGACTGGACAGCATCCGCCTGGCGCGCATCGAGACGACGCTGGTGGAGATTTCCAACTGCCAGGGCGGCATGGAACGCATCGCCAATACGCCATTGCCTTACCCGTACGTGGCGTTTCCGCGCCTGTTCATCAGCCTGTTCTGCGTGATCGTGCCGATTGGTCTGGTCGACACCCTCGGCTGGTTCACCCCGCTGGCGTCCACCGTGGTCGGCTTCATGCTGCTGGCCATCGAAAAAATCGGCACCGACCTGCAAAGCCCGTTCAGCGCCAGCGAACACGAAATCCAGATGACCGCACTGTGCGACAACATCGAACGCAACCTGGATTCGATGCTCAGGGATGCGCGAGTGGAGAGTACGGTTTGAGTCGAAACGCCGCCGCCCTTAACGTAGGAGGGGACAAGTCCCCTCCTACCGATGTTTGGGTTGCGTGACGGCCGCCTCAGGAAATCTTCTGCCAGAACGCATCCGCCTCGGGGTTACGGTTGCCGCGCCAGCGGACGAGGATGACTTCCAGGTGATCGGATTGCATGTCTGGATACAGGCGGACCAATTCCTGGCGCTCGATCAACGGCGCGACCATCGTGTGTGGCATGCAGGCGACGCCATGGCCGCTGGCGGCCATTGGCTTGAGTGCTTCGGAAACGGTCGCTTCGAACACGCGTCGCAAGCGATGCGGTTCGGGATGGCGCTCGATTTGCACGCGAGACAGATCGTGCAACTGCGCGCTGCGGGCGTATGTCAGCCAGGGAATAGGGTCGTCCGACGCCGCACAGCGCGCCGCCAGCTCGGGGGTTGCCACCCAGTAAAGTTCGTCGTGTCCCAAGGACAACACTTCAAATTCGCTCTGCCGCGAATACGGTTCTGTCTGGGCATCGCCATAAAACAAGATGAAGTCGCAACGCCCCGACATCAGCGCCATGTAGTAGTCGTCGGTGCTGCGGTAGCCGGTATCGATCCGGGTGAACATCGGGCTGTGCGGCGACGAGAATTGGCTGATCCAGTCAGGAAAGAAATTACAGGCCAGGGTATGCAGGGACGCAAACGTCAGCGGCCGATCAAGGATTTTCACGCTTTGTTCGCAATCGCGCGCCAGACGCACCAGTTCCAGCGCATTGGGCAGCAGCGCTTGACCGGCGGCGGTCAGGCGGATCGGGTTCTTGCTCCGATCAATCAAGGTTGCGCCCAGATAGGCCTCCAGCAATTGAATGCGCCGACTAAGCGCCGATTGTGAAGAGCCGCGCATGCTGGCGGCAGCCGTGAATTTGCCGGTGTCGGCCAGTGCAAGAAAATCCTGATACCAATCGATGTCCATCGTGTTATTCCGAAATTCGATAGCCTGTTCAGCATAGTGGATCAACAGTTACTAACGCATGCCTGTTTCTGTCGTTATTGTGCAGGCAGTCGCCACCTGCCGATACGTCGTGGTTTATCCCAATAAGAATTAGAACGCTGTAGAAGGGGCATGTTATGCAAAAACGGAATGGCCTAAAGAGTTTTCTGACTTCATCCATGCTGCTGGTCAGCCTCATGGGCGCTGCGGCCGCGCAGGCCGGTGTGCTGGATAAAGTCAAAGCCCACGGCGCGGTGCGCTGTGGTGTTGCCAGCGACAAGCCAGGGTTTTCGTTGATCGACGACAAAGGCCAATGGACGGGCATGGATGTGGATCTGTGCCGCGCTGTAGCCGCTGCGGTGTTGGGCGACGCCAGTAAAGTCGAGTACATCGCGACCACCGCGAAGAATCGCTTTACCGCGCTGGCTTCCGGCGAAATCGACGTGCTGTCCCGCGCCACTTCCTGGACTGCGGATCGTGTTGCCAGCCTCGGCGTAGACTTCACCACCGTCTGGTTCTACGACGGCCAGGGTTTTATGACCCATGCCAAGGACGGTATCGAAAAACTCACCGATCTGGATGGCGCTACGTTCTGCCTGTCACCGGGAACCACTTCTGAACAGAACCTGGAAGACTATTTCGGCCAGCGCGGCCTGACCTACAAAACCGTGATCATTGAAAAGAGCCCCGAGTTGTTCGCGGCCTTTCAAAGCGGACGTTGCAATGCCATCTCCAACGACCTGTCAGGTCTGGCTTCGCGCCGCGCGATCATGAACAACCCGCAGGACTATGCGCTGCTGCCTGAAGTGATCTCCAAGGAGCCGTTGGGCGCATTCGTGGCGCAGGGCGATACCGTCTGGCGCAACGTGGTGACCTGGACCGCCTATGCATTGATGACCGCCGAAGAGTTCGGGATCAGCTCGGCAAACGTCGATGACATGCGCGACAAGAAAGGTGGCTCAGCTGACGTTGCGCGCTTGCTGGGCAAGGAAGGAACGGTCGGCAAATCCTTCGGCCTGGATAACGACTGGGCGTATCGGGCAATCAAGCAAGTGGGCAACTACGCGCAAATCTATGAGCGCAATCTGGGCGAAAAAACCGTCCTCAACTTTCCCCGTGGCCTGAATCGCTCCTGGAAAGATCAGGGCCTGCTCTACGCGCCGCCTATTCGCTGATCGAATCACCACCGAACGGAATTACTGTCATGTGGACCCAACGCCTGCAGAGCGCTCGAGTGTTGAGCGTGCTGCAACAAGGGCTTGTGCTGGCCATTGTTGCCGCTGTCTTTTACCTGCTGGCGCATAACGCCAGCCTCAATTTGAAAGCGCTGAATATCGCCTCCGGTTTTGGCTTTCTCGATGAGCGGGCCGGTTACGACATCAGCTTCAAGTTGATCGATTACACCCCCAACGATACGTACGCCCGTGCGTATCTGGTGGGGCTGCTCAACACCTTGCTGGTGTCGGTGATGAGCATCGTGATGGCTACGCTGCTCGGTGTGGCGTTGGGCCTGTGCAAGGTTTCGGAGAACTGGTTGATCAGCCGCCTCGCCGGCGCCTGTATCGAATTTCTGCGCAACGTGCCGTTGGTGGTGCATCTGGTCTGGTGGTACGGGCTGGCGCTGGCATTGCCCGGCGTGCGGCAGGCGATCTCGTTGTTCGACGTGGCCTATTTGAGCAACAGCGGCTTGATGTTGCCGTGGCTGGCCCAGGGTTCGCTGGTCGGCTGGGGTTTGCTGTTGATGGCGATTGGCGCATTGCTGGCTTATGTCAGCTGCCGTGTGCGGGAGGCCAAAGCGCCCTGGCATGGTTTCGCCGGACGTCGCTGGCCCTGGCTGCTGGCGGGTGCCGTGTTGTTGCCGCTGCTGGTCTATGCGCTGAGCGATGCACAGTTGACTTGGGAAGTCCCGGCCCGCAAAGGCTTCGGTTTCCACGGCGGCGTAGCCTTGGTGCCGGAGATGCTCGCCTTGTGGTTGGCCTTGTCGTTCTACAGCGCCAGCTACATTGCTGAAACCGTGCGCGGTGCCATTCAATCGGTACAGCGCGGCCAGTACGAAGCCGCCAAGGCGCTGGGGTTCGAATACGGATCGACCATGCGCCAGCTCATCGTGCCGCAAGCGGTTTATCCGATGATTCCGCAGATCACCAATACCTACCTGAACATCGTCAAGAATTCCTCGCTGGGTGTCGTGGTGGGTTTCATGGAGCTGGTGTCGTCCACCGGCGGCACCACCTTGAACCAGACCGGCCAGGCCATTGAATGCATTGCCTTGGTGATGGGCACGTATTGCGTGATCAGCCTGCTGATTTCCATTGCGATGAATATCTACAACCACCGTATCAGCCTGCGGGGTCATTGAGGATGAACGCGATCAATCAAGTCGCCGCCGTACGCTTGCCGCCGCACCAGCCTTTGCGGGTGCGTGCTCAGGTGTGGACCCACAAACATTTATTTCCCAGCATCGGCCACGGTTTGCTGACGGTGCTGGTGCTCGGCCTGTTGTTCTGGCTGGTGCCAAAGGCGCTGAGCTGGCTGATTTTTGATGCCACGTTCGTCGGCACCAGTCGCACGGAATGCAATCCTCACGGGGCGTGCTGGCTGCCCATTACCCAACGCTGGAATCTGTTCGTCTACGGCTTCTATCCCGAAGCCGAGCGCTGGCGGGTGACGCTGGCGCTGGTGCTGGCCGTTGCCGCGTTCGTGCTGCTGTTTTTCCGGCGTCTGGATCGTCGCCTGCTGATTGGCTATCTGGCCTTGCTGCCGCTAGTCATGTGGTGGCTGCTCAAGGGTGGCGCGGGCTTGCCGGAGATTTCATCGACCAAGTTCGCCGGGATGATGGTCACGGTGTTTCTCGGCACGGTGGGCATGATCTTCGCCTTGCCGTTGGGCATCCTGCTGGCGTTGGGGCGTCGGTCGAAGAAACCGGTGATTCGCATCTTGAGCGTGATGTATATCGAGCTGGTGCGCTCGGTGCCGGTCATTTCGTTGCTGTTCATGGCTTCGCTGATGATCCAGCTGTTCCTGCCGCCGGGTTCGATGTTCGACATCCTGCTGCGGGTGCAACTGGTCCTGATCCTGTTCACGGCGGCCTATATGGCGGAAACCCTGCGCGGCGGCTTGCAGAACCTGCCCAAGGGGCAATACGAAGCAGCGCTGGCGTTGGGCTTCGGTTACTGGAAAACCATGGGCCAGATCGTTTTGCCGCAAGTCTTGAAGCAGTCGATTGCGCCGCTGCTGACGCAGTTTATCGGCCTGTTCAAGGAAACCACGCTGGTGATGATCGTGGGCGTGCTGGATATCGTCGGCATCGCCATGAGTACGGCGGCCGCACCGGAATGGGTGGGCTATGGCCACGAAATCTACATTTTCCTGGCGATTTATTTCTTCGTCGTCTGCTTCGCACTGTCGCGCTATGCCCGGCACCTTGAAAAGAAACTGGAACAGAACCGCTCATGACTGATCATCGCGAGACTGACGTAGCGCCCATCGTGCGCATCGAAAATTTGAACAAATGGTACGGTAACGCGCATGTGCTCCGGGACATCTCTCTCTCGGTCAAGCCAGGCGAAAAGGTCGTGATCTGCGGGCCTTCGGGTTCGGGTAAATCGACTTTGATCCGCTGCATCAATCAGCTGGAACATCACCAGCAGGGCGTTATCGAGGTGCTGGGCGAAGTATTGGACGACAACGTGAAGCGGCTGGAGCGGATCCGTCGCCAGGTCGGCATGTGCTTCCAGCATTTCAATCTGTTCCCGCATCTGACCGTGCTGAAAAACTGCACTTTGCCGCAAACCTCCAACCTCGGTGTGCCGCAGGATGAAGCCATTGAGCGCGCGCTGACGTTGCTGGACAAAGTGCAGATGCGCGCCCACGCCAACAAGTTTCCTTCCCAGCTGTCCGGCGGCCAGCAGCAACGTATCGCCATCGCCCGGGCGCTGTGCATGCAGCCCAAAGTGATGTTGTTCGATGAGCCGACCTCGGCCCTGGACCCGGAAATGATCGCCGAAGTGCTGGAAGTCATGACCGGTCTGGCTCAGGACGGCATGACCATGATCTGCGTGACCCACGAAATGGGCTTCGCCCGCAAAGTGGCGGATCGCGTGGTGTTCATGGATCAGGGGGAAATTGTCGAGCAAGCCACGCCGGAACGTTTCTTCTCGGCACCCGAATCAGAGCGCACCCGACGCTTTCTCAATCAGATTCTCGATCACGGAGTCCATGCATGATGGCCAATCCAATCGCTATCGCGCTGCATGGCGGCGCAGGCGTGCTGACCCCCGGTTTGCTGACTGTGGACGATGAAAACGCAATTCATGACGCCTTGTTGCGGGCCCTCAAAGCGGGTCTGGCGCTGCTGGAGCAGGATGGCAGCAGTCTGGACGCCGTGCAGGCGGCGGTCGTCGAGCTGGAAGAATGTCCCTGGTTCAATGCCGGCAAAGGCGCGGTGTTCACCCATGCGGGCGACCACGAGCTGGATGCGGCGATCATGACCGGTGGCAATCGCGAGGCCGGCGCGGTGGCGGGCATTCATAACGTGCGCAACCCGATTCTGGCGGCGCGGGCGGTACTGGAACACAGCGAGCACGTCCTGCTTGCTGGCGTGGGCGCGGACAGCTTTCTTGCCGAACGCAATCTGGAGCGGGTCGACAATGATTGGTACGACACCGACCTGCGCCGTCGGCAGTGGGAGATGCAACGCCAGCAACCGAATAGCGTTTCCCTGGAGCCGGGCGGCATCGACAAGAAGTTCGGCACCGTCGGTGCGGTGGCCCTGGATCGTAACGGCCATGTCGCAGCGGCCACCTCCACCGGAGGCATCACCAATAAGCGTTACGGACGAATCGGCGACTCGCCTTTGATTGGTTCCGGGACTTGGGCCGATAACCGCAGCGCCGCCATCTCGGCGACCGGGCACGGCGAGTTTTTCATTCGCACGGTGGTCGCGCACAACATCGCGTCCCGCGTGCTGCTGGCTGGCGAAGACCTGCACACGGCGTGCGATACCGTTGTCTGTGGCGAACTGAAAACCATGGGCGGCAATGGCGGGGTGATTGCAGTCTCAGCCTCAGGTGAGACGGTGCTGAGCTTCAATACGCCGGGCATGTATCGGGCATGGCGGGATGCCGAGGGTCATCTGCATACGGCGATTTATGCCGAAGATGATCGCTGTCACCGCACTTGATCTGCACGCGATAAGTGCATGCACGGAGCCAGGGACAATCGCTACGTCCCTGGCTGCCGGCAATTTTGCTGCTTAACGCAGCTCCCCACACAAATCCCGCTCAGCCCACAGCCGTACCGCCTCGGTATCCAGCCCCGAGCCCAGCAACGCATGCAGTTTGCCCAGCGCAGCTTCACGCGTCATGCCGCCGCCGGACAGCACGCCGACCCCACGCAAAAGGCTGCCTGCTTCGTAGACGTCCAGTTCCACGCCACCTTCATGGCATTGCGTGATCGCTACCACGCAGATCCCGCGACGGTACGCCCGGTCGAGGCTGGCCAGAAACTGCGGATCGTTGCTCGGGCCGGTGCCGCTGCCGAAGCATTCCAGCACCAGACCCTGAATGCCGCTTTCGATCACGGCGTCCACCTGGGCGGCACCAATACCGGGGAACAGCGGCAGCACGGCAACGCGGGCCAGGGTTTGTGGCTGACGGTAGTGCAATTGCGCAGGACGCGAATCGGCTGACTCGCCGCCATGGGAACGATTCAGCGCCGCGAAAGGATGGCGTCCGAAGCTACGAATTTTTGCGCAGCGAGTCGGTGCCAGCAGTTCGCCGTGGAAGTACAGATGCACACCCGGCGCAAGACCTTTACCCAAGGCGAGCAGGGCACTGTTGACGTTTTCCCAGGCATCGCTGCCGGGAGCGCCCGCTGGCAGCATGGAGCCGGTGAACACCACCGGAGCGTGCAGACCCAGCAACTGGAAGCTCAGCGCGGCCGCGCTGTAGGCCAGGGTATCGGTGCCGTGCAGCACCAGCACCGCGTCGCAGCCATCGACATCAACCGCTTCGACCACCGCGGCGCGCAGGCGCAGCCAGTAGGACGGCGTCATGTTGGCGCTGTCGATCAGAGGCGACATCTCGCGAAAGCGCCACTGCGGCACGATCAGCCCGGGCTGCGCGGCCAATTGCTCGGCCATTCGAGCCTCAAAGCCCGAAGCCGGAGCCAGGCCATTGGCACTGGCTTGCATGCCAATCGTGCCGCCGGTGTAGAGGACCATGACGTTTCGAGCTTCGCGATGCATAGGCTTTTCCTCTGAGTGATCAAACAAACGGCAGGCCGGCAAAACCTGCCGGATGATTAACGGGCGTCGGTGACGGGCTTGCCGGCAACCGCCGTTTCGGCTTCAGCCTGGACGGTCGGGTTTTTCGGCCAGGCCTTGAGGTCCAGGTCCAGATCCGGGAACTTGCTCGAATCGAACACTGGCGTCTTGATCCCCGCCTTACGCTGGCTGTCGTAGTCGCGCAGGATACGCATCCCCACATTAAACAGCATCGCCAACGCGATCAGGTTAACGAAGGCCAGCAAGGTCATGGTGATGTCGGCGAAGGCAAACACAGTACCGAGGTTTTCCACGGCGCCCCACATGATCAGCACCAACACCAGCGCACGATAGCCGATCAGCGCCTTGCGGCTCTCGCCGATCAGGAAGCGCAGGCTGTTTTCGCCCAGATAGTAGTTGTAGAGGATCGAGGTGAACACGAACAACGCCAGGGCGACGCTGATGAACATCCGGCCCCAGTCACCGACCACGGCTGCCAGCGAGTTCTGGGTCAGGGCGATGCCGTTGCCTTCAAAACCTGGGGTGTAGAAACCCGAGAGCAGAATCAGCAGGGCGGTGCAGGTGCAGATCACGAAGGTATCGAGGAATACGCTGAACGCCTGAACCACGCCTTGCGCCACCGGATGCTCGACTTGTGCAACCGCCGCCACGTTGGGCGCGCTGCCTAGTCCGGCTTCGTTGGCGAACACGCCGCGTTTCACACCCATCACGATGGCGCTGCCGATCAGGCCGCCGAATACCGGGTCCAGACCGAAGGCGCTCTTGACGATGGTTTCCAGCATGGCCGGAACCTGCTCGAACTGCAGCACGATGACGTAAATGGTGACGCCGATGTAAACCAGGGTTTTGACCGGAACCAGCAGGTCAGCGATGGCCGCGATACGTTTGATCCCGCCGATAAACACCAGACCCAGCAGCGCCGCCAGGGCAATGCCGGTCTTGAGCGGGTCAATGCCAAACGCAGCGTTCAGCGAGTCGGTCACGGCGTGGGATTGCAGGCCGTTGAACGCAAAGCCGAAGGTCACCAGCAGCAAAACCGCCATGACCATCCCCAACCAGCGTTTCCCCAGACCGTGCTGGATGTAATAGGACGGACCGCCGCGATACTGGCCTTCGGAGTCGCAACGTTTATACAGCTGACCCAGCGAGCATTCGAAAAAGCTGCTGGCCATGCCCACCAGCGCGGTGACCCACATCCAGAACACGGCCCCCGGGCCGCCCATGGTGACGGCGATACCGACACCGGCGATGTTCCCCGCGCCGACCCGGCCGGCAAGACTGAGCATCAATGCCTGAAATGAACTGAGCTGGCCCGAGCTGCTGCGCAGGCTGTCGCGAAAAACGGCAAACATGTGGAAAAAGTGGCGGAACTGCACGAAGCGCGAGCGAATCGTGAAATAGCTGCCAAGCCCTACGATCAGTACGATCAGCACTTTGCCCGAGAGGAAGTCGTTGATGACTTCAAGCATAGATGAATCCTCGATGTTGTTTTTAGGGGGCGCGCACTATACCGGTGCGCTGATCTTGCGTCTGCAATCGTTTTCCTTTTCGTAAAGCACTGACTTCCTTGAAGTTTGTAGTCACTTTCGGTTTTGCGGGTAAAAAAAAGGGTCCGAGAGAATGACCTCTGGACCCTCAAAAGGGAGAGGGGTGTCTAGGCCCTCAGCCTGGTGAGCGTGATGCGTAAATCGGCTTGCGTCAGGCCTTCAGCGGCACAAGGCGTGGTGCGATCATGTTCTCCGGACGCAGGATGTCGGCCAGCATGGCGTCATCGAGCAGGCCTTCTTCGCGCACCAGTTCCAGAACACCCCGACCGCTTTCGAGGGCGATTCGGGCGATACGGGTGGCGTTTTCGTAGCCGATATAAGGGTTCAGCGCGGTAACCAGACCGATGGAGTGTTCCACCAGTTCGCGGCAGCGTGCTTCGTTGGCGGTGATGCCGACGATGCAATGCTCGCGCAGCATGTCCATGGCGCGTTGCAGCAGGCGAATCGAATCGAAAATCTTGTAGGCGATCAGCGGCTCCATCACGTTGAGCTGCAACTGGCCGCCTTCAGCCGCCATGGTCAGCGCCAGGTCGTTGCCGATGATTTCGAAGGCCACCTGATTGACCGCTTCCGGAATAACCGGGTTGACCTTGCCGGGCATGATCGAACTGCCGGGCTGACGCGCTGGCAGGTTGATTTCGTTGATGCCGGTGCGTGGGCCGCTGGACAGCAGACGCAAGTCATTGCAGATCTTCGACAGCTTGACCGCCGTGCGCTTGAGCATGCCCGAGAACAGCACGAAGGCGCCCATGTCGGAGGTGGCTTCGATCAGGTCGGCCGCCGGAACCAGCGGTTGACCGCTGATCGTCGCCAGGCGTGAAACCGCCAGGTGCTGGTAGCCCGGATCGGCGTTGATGCCGGTACCGATGGCGGTGCCGCCCAGGTTGACTTCGGTGAGCAGTTCCGGCGCGAGGCTGCGCAGGCGGTTCAAATCTTCGTTGAGCGTAGTGGCGAAGGCGCGGAATTCCTGGCCGAGGGTCATCGGCACAGCGTCCTGCAACTGGGTACGACCCATTTTCAGAACGTGGTTGAATTCCTGGCCCTTGGCCGCGAACGCCTGAATCAGGCTGTCGAGGCTGGCGAGCAGGGCGTCGTGACCCAACAGCAGGCCCAGGCGAATGGCCGTCGGGTAAGCGTCGTTGGTCGACTGCGCCATGTTCACGTCGTTGTTCGGGTGCAGCTGGTGGTAATCGCCTTTCTCAAGGCCCATTGCTTCAAGGGCAATGTTGGCGATCACTTCGTTGGCATTCATGTTGGTTGAAGTGCCAGCGCCGCCTTGAATCATGTCCACCACGAATTGATCGTGGAAATCGCCACGGATCAAACGCGCACACGCCTCGCTGATCGCTGCATGCTTGGTCGCATTGAGGTGGCCCAGCTGATGGTTGGCATCGGCGGCCGCCTGCTTGACCATCGCCAGCGCTACAACCAGTTTCGGGTAATGGGAAAGCGGAACGCCGGAGAGGTGAAAGTTGTTCACCGCTCGCAGGGTCTGAATACCGTAATACGCGTCAGCGGGTACTTCGAGCACACCAAGCAGGTCTTTTTCGATGCGCGATGATGCAGGCGAGGACATGATAGAGATAATCTCAAAAAGGGCATGGGCATGCCGGAACGCTTCGAATACTGGGCTTTCAGGCTAAACTTGACCAATGCTGTTAACCGCTGGCCCATGCACGAACGGCATAATGTGCATTTAAAGCGTCTCAATGATCATGTGTGGGAGCGAGCTTGCTCGCGAAGGCAATGCTTCAGGCTGGGTAGATTTGCCAGTCGCACCGGCCCCTTCGCGAGCAAGCTCGCTCCCACGGATTTTTAATAACTTGAACAAGTAATGGCCTCGGAGAACCCAATGAATCTGGAAAGCAAATGGCTCGAGGACTTCAGTGCCCTGGCCGCGACACGCAGCTTTTCCAAGGCAGCCGAGCGTCGTTTCGTCACGCAGCCGGCATTCAGTCGGCGCATTCGCAGCCTTGAAGCCGCATTGGGCCTGACGCTGGTCAATCGCTCGCGCACGCCCATTGAGCTGACTGCCGCTGGCCAGTTGTTTCTGGTCACGGCGCGTACCGTGGTCGAACAGTTGGGCGAGGTGCTGCGGCATCTGCATCATCTGGAAGGCGGGCAGGGTGAAGTCATGCAGGTTGCTGCTGCGCACTCCCTCGCGTTGGGTTTCTTTCCGCGCTGGATTGCCCAGTTGCGTAACGAAGGCTTGAACATCGCCACGCGCCTGGTCGCAACCAACGTCGGTGACGCGGTGCATGCCCTGCGTGAAGGCGGCTGCGATTTGATGCTCGCGTTCTACGACCCGGACGCGGCCTTGCAAATGGATGCCGAGATTTTCCCGTGGCTGCACCTGGGGGATACGCAAATGCTGCCGGTCTGCGCGGCGAACGCCGAGGGCGAGCCGCTGTTTGATCTGGAAGGCGAGGGCAGCGTGCCGTTGCTGGCCTACAGCGCTGGCGCGTTCCTGGGCCGCTCGGTGAATCTGCTGTTGCGGCAACGCAGTCTGCGCTTCACCACGGTTTACGAAACGGCGATGGCCGACAGCCTGAAAAGCATGGCCCTCGAAGGCCTGGGCATCGCCTGGGTGCCGCAACTGAGCGTGCGCGCCGAACTGGCGCGGGGCGAACTGGTGGTCTGCGGCGGCCCGCAATGGCAGGTGCCGCTGGAGATTCGTCTGTATCGCTGCGCGCTGGTGCGCAAGGCCAACGTGCGCCTGCTTTGGCGCAAGCTGGAAGGCGGCGCCGCTCAAGACCCGAGTTGAAGTTGGCCGCTCGACCGCTGCGCAGTTGAGCGGCCCGGTGTACCTCAAGGTTCGTTGCTGAAGTAATCGACAATTCGACGTTGATTCGCTGCGCTGAAAACAAAGCAGCTGGTTCTCAGGTTCAGAATCACCGGATAAAGGGTTGTCTCGCACCACCAGCCGTTCTTGAACAAAACCTCTGAATCTTCATGGGTCCCACCAAACATATGCCCGAGTTCATGCGCGGCTGCTGTTTTAGCTGACATCGTGGCAATGCCGACAGGATGAAACTCCCGGCTGATCCCGGCGTGCATGCTGTTGACCTGATCGCGGGTCAACAGCAGCGTCTTATGATTACGTGTTGCAGGCAGGTTATTTTCCCTTCTGTAGGTTTCCACTTGCCGTGTCCAGGCCTTCAGAATGCTGTTCACGTCTTCACCTTTATAGCTGAACGCGGTGAGCGCACTTTTTTTGTCGATCAAGTCCAGATAGACCCTGCGTCCGGTAACGCCTTCAAGGTCTTTGAGCAGCCAGACAAAATGGTCACGGCGGATACTCGCGCGCTCGGCCTGTGGAATATCGTCGTGCAGGAACACGGTAAGAAATATCGGGCGCTTGTTCGACGTCAGATCCGCAAAAGCGGGTTGCCAGAGCATGGCAAGCATTACCAGCAGTAGCGTGGCAGGTTTAAGAAAATCCATTTTCATAAGTGTTAGTCCATTAACGAAAGTGAGTTGTTTCAGGGTAAAGCCAGGCAATGCCCTGATCCCGTCATTCCATGACGGTGGAAACAAAGTTAATACAGCTCCCTCAGGCAATACAGTTCGCCTGCACGACATCTGAAGTAATCAATTCGGGACTGAATCTGTACGAAAATTGTTGCGGTGTATGTTGGCGGGCAGCGGGACGGGCTTGAAAACCGCCTGAATGCAGATGGTCGTCAAGGGGGCTGTCATCTGCCAGCTTTACGGTATACTGCGCGGCCTTTGGCCGGTTCGATCGGTCATTATTCGTACAGCAAGCCACGCCGGTCTCCCGCGTGGCTTGTTTGTTTTTTGACGCGCCTGCGGGCGCCCGATGAGAGGCACGACGATGAGCGCACTGGTTGGCGTGATCATGGGCTCCAAGTCCGATTGGTCCACCCTTAGCCACACCGCCGATATGCTGGAAAAGCTCGGCTCAAAGTGGTTTCGGCCCACCGTACGCCGGATTTGCTCTTCCAGTATGCCGAGCAGGCCGAAGGCCGTGGCATTGAAGTCATCATCGCCGGCGCGGGCGGCGCGGCGCATTTGCCGGGCATGTGCGCGGCCAAGACGCATCTGCCGGTGCTCGGCGTGCCGGTGCAGTCTTCGATGTTGTCCGGGGTCGACTCCCTGTTGTCCATCGTGCAAATGCCTGCTGGCATTCCGGTTGCGACCCTGGCCATCGGCAAGGCTGGCGCGATCAACGCAGCGTTGTTGTCAGCCAGCATCCTGGGCGCCAAGCATCCCCAATTCCACGCAGTGCTGAAGAAATTCCGCGCTGAGCAGACAGACAGCGTCCTGGATAATCCAGACCCGCGCGACGCCTGAGGTTTTTCCATGAAGATCGGTGTAATCGGTGGCGGCCAGTTGGGTCGCATGTTGGCGTTGGCAGGCACCCCGCTGGGGATGAATTTCGCATTCCTGGACCCGGCGCCAGACGCCTGCGCGGCTGCGCTGGGCGAACATTTGCGTGCCGATTACGGCGATCAGGATCATTTGCGCCAGTTGGCCGATGAAGTGGATCTGGTCACTTTCGAATTCGAAAGCGTGCCTGCCGAAACCGTGGCGTTCCTGTCGCAATTCGTGCCGGTCTACCCGAGCGCCGAAGCCTTGCGCATCGCCCGTGATCGCTGGTTCGAGAAAAGCATGTTCAAGGATCTGGGCATCCCGACGCCGGAGTTCGCCGATATCCAGTCGCAAGCGGATCTCGACGCCGCAGTTGCCAGCATTGGCCTGCCTGCGGTGCTGAAAACCCGCACATTGGGTTATGACGGCAAAGGTCAGAAAGTGCTGCGCACTCAAGCCGATGTCGCTGGCACATTTGCCGAGTTGGGCAGCGTTGCCTGCCTGCTGGAAGGCTTCGTGCCGTTTACCGGCGAAGTCTCGTTGATTGCCGTGCGCGCCCGCGATGGCGAAACCCGCTTCTACCCGCTGGTTCACAACACCCACGACAACGGCATTCTGCGCATTTCCATCGCCAGCACCGATCACCCGTTGCAGGCGCTGGCCGAAGATTACGCCGGTCGCGTGCTCAAGCAGCTGGATTACGTTGGCGTGCTGGCATTCGAGTTCTTCGAAGTCGACGGCGGCCTGAAAGCCAATGAAATCGCGCCGCGTGTGCACAACTCCGGGCACTGGACCACCGAAGGCGCTGAATGCAGCCAGTTCGAAAACCATCTTCGGGCGGTCGCCGGCTTGCCATTGGGCTCAACGGCCAAGATCGGCGAAAGCGCGATGCTCAACTTCATCGGCGAAGTGCCGGCAGTCGGTAAAGTCATCGCCATCGACGACTGCCATTTGCATCACTACGGCAAGGCTTTCAAGGTCGGCCGCAAAGTGGGTCATGCGACTGTGCGCAGCGCCGACCGTGCCACCCTTGACCGTCAGGTGAAGCTCGTCGAAGTGTTGATCAAAGGCTGATCAGTACCGGGCCACCCGCAATGAGTGGCCAGGTTGTTTCAAGGCGTGCTGCGCAAATACTGCGCGACACGCTGGCGGTTGCTGTCGCTGAAGCGCAAACACGACTGTTCATTGATCTCGGAAGTCATGTAAGTGCCGCAAGTGGCGTTTGAGTCAGGGTCTTTAGGCAGCTGCGCGCCGTCATCATGCAAGGCGCCAAACATGTGGCCCAGCTCATGGGCCGCAATCGGAATGTATGCCGGTGACGCAATCCCGACTTCCTGCTGGTGTTCGGCCCAACCGACGTTGTTGCCTTGAGTCATCGCGAACAACAGGAATTTTTCGTTGCGGAAATTGGGATCGGTGAGATTTTGCGAGCGGCGGTAGGCAACGATTCGCTCGCGAAAGTCATCAAGCGCAACCCTCATGTCGGTGTTCTTGTAGTCCATGGACGTGATGCCCGGTGCATGGCTGATGTAGTTGATCTCGATTTTTCGCTGCTCGATCCGCGCCATTTCCGTAACCCAGTGATCCAGCTGCCGCGCTTGCAAATCAGCGCCCCGCAGCCGGGCCGGAACGTCGTCGTGGATGAAGTAGTGAATTTTGATCGGCGGTTGTGCGGCCATAAGTGGCGATGCCAGGCTGATCAGCAAAGCGGCAGCAAGTAAGCGATGATAAATAGCAGGAATGTTCATGAGTAACTTTCATAAAGAGTTGATCGGATTGGCCAGATGAATGTTTCATCAGGTCGGCTCAATCAATAGCTCTTCATGTCGGCGGGCAATGAGTCGAATCAGCGCGCGATGTAGGGCGTGTCAGCCATTCGGGTCGGAGTGATTGCGCCGTCAAATTGCAATGCAGGGCCTTTAGTGTGGAACCATTCTGGGCTGTACGTTCTCAGATGGCAGGACACCAAGCATCTTATCTACACTTTTGGTGTGTCCAATTCATACAGAGGGAATGACATGGGTATTATTGGAACCATCTTCATTGGCTTGATCGTGGGCTTGCTGGCTCGCTTCCTCAAGCCAGGTGATGACAGCATGGGTTGGATCATGACCATTCTGTTGGGTATCGGCGGCTCTCTGGCAGCAACATACGGCGGCCAGGCGTTGGGCATCTATCAGGCAGGCGAGGGTGCGGGTTTCCTCGGTGCGCTGGTTGGCGCAGTGGTACTGCTGGTCGTGTACGGTCTGATCAGAAAGAACTGACAGTGAGTAGTTGGCCCTCTGCGCACTCGGCGTGCGGAGGGCTAGAATGCCGGACCTGATTTCATCCTCCTCTTGCCGAGCTTGCCCATGCGACGTCTTCTATTTATTGCTGCGCTGCTGACCTGCGGCCTGGCCCACGCTGAAATCCCCGAAACCGACTGGCTCGAATTGATGCCCAGGTCGGATCAAAAAGCCCTTGAGGCGATGCCCGAAATCGACCATAACTCGCCCGAAGCGCAGGGAACGTTCGACAGTAAAGGCGGCTTGAAGCAGAGCAAAGGCCTGCCGGCGGTCATGTATTCGGCCAAGACCGTGCCGACCCTGAATGGCAAAGAGATTCGCCTGGGTGGTTATCCGGTTCCGCTGGAGACTGATGCGAAAGGTCGCAGCACGTTGTTCTTCCTGGTGCCGTATCCAGGCGCCTGCATCCACGTGCCGCCACCGCCGCCGAATCAGCTGGTGCTGGTGCGCTACCCCAAAGGCCTGAAAATCGACGACATCTACACGCCGCTGTGGGTAGTTGGCACGCTGAAAGTCGAAAAAGTCAGCAATGACCTGGCCGATGCGGCTTACGCGATGGAAGCGGCGAAGGTGCGGGTTGTGGTTGAGGCGGATCTTTAGCGCTCATGCGGTGGGCCGGGACATCCGCAGCATTTCTCCACTGATCACTAACCTCAGGCTTCGATCGCCTCGGCCCAGACGCTGAGCGCCAGCACATGCATTTGATCCGGCCCGAGGGTCACGATGTCGTCGAGCACGTTGGCGGTTTCGACGCAGACCATGCCCTGCCAGCCATCGGCGGCCATGTCGCTGAAGCGCTTGGTCTTCTCCGTCCACGGGTTCCAGACCACGGCGGATTTCGAGCCGCTGGTGCAGATGTGGATTTTGCGCTGCCATTGCGGGTCGACAATGCTCAGCATGTCCGGGGTGTCGAGGTAGATGCGGTCGGTCTCGCTGGCAAATTGCAGCTCGCCGGATTGCTCGCGTTCGTCCCAGTTTTCCAGGGTTTCGATATAGCGCAGGCCGTCGAGGCCTTTGATGCTGATTTCGCGTACATCGCTGACCGCGAAGTAGCTGTGCAGCGCCTGACTGAAACTCACGGTTTCGGTGCCGGAGTTATAGCTGACGAGGCTCACGTTCAGGGCTTCGTCCAGGCGAATGCTCAGCTTGAGCGCCACGTCATGCGGCCAGCCCGGTAACTGACCTTCGGCCAATGGCTGGATGAATTCGACGAGCAGCGCCTCGCCATCTTCGCCGACCCCCAGCAGTTCCCAATCGATGGCCCGGACTTCGCCGTGGGCCTTGGCCGGTTCATCGCTCTGGCGCATGGCCTGAACGCTTAGCGGGTTGCGCTCAAGGTTGCCGAACCAGGGCCAGCAAATCGGCATGCCGCCGCGAATCGCTTTGCCTTTTTTGAACACGGCTTGCGCGTTGCGCCAGATCAGCGGCTCTTGGCCATCAACCTGATAACTGACGATGTGCGCACCTTGCCGGGCGACAACCAGCTCGGCGTTGCCGTGGCGGATGCGCCAGCAATCCAGCTCATCGATAGTGACGGTTTCAACCTGGGGCGTTGGCATAAGTAAATTCTCGCTCAAGGACGGTGACAGAAGTAGACCGTACAAAAGTCGTCGAGTTTACCGTGAAGCGGCCACTGCATGCCTCAGGTGCGGCAAATTACCGCCGCGCGGGGACCGAACGGGTGCGGCCGCTGCCGTCGATGGCGACGAACACGAACACCGCTTCAGTGACCTTGCGCCATTCGCTGGACAGCGGATCATCGCTCCACACTTCAACCATCATCTGGATGGAGCTGCGGCCGATTTCCAGCGCCTGGGTGTAGAAGGACAACTGCGCGCCAACGGCAACCGGCACCAGAAACGCCATGCGGTCGATCGCGACGGTTGCAACGCGTCCGCCCGCGACTTTGCTGGCCATTGCGGTGCCAGCGAGGTCCATCTGGGAAACCAGCCAGCCGCCGAAAATATCGCCGAAACCATTGGTTTCACGGGGCAATGCGGTGATTTGCAAGGCAAGGTCGCCCTGTGGAATTGGATCTTCTTGTTCGAGCTCGATCATTGCATAGGGTGCCTCTGACCCATGACGCTTAAGTCTTTGCCGCGGTGAATAGACGCTTTCACGACCGATTGATGGTTCGAAGCGTCTGAAGGGAAACTCTGCGAAAGCGGCTGCCAGACAGTTGATTTCGCACAGCACCCCGATACGTTTTCACACAAGTTGTAGCAATTTGCGGTCTGCGAGTATATCGGGCCATGCGTCGGGCTACGACCCGTTGACTGGCGATTTAGACCACTTGCAGCTTCTATCTGTGTGCATTTTGAAACAATTTGCTATCGTGCCGGACCCGATCAGGCGGCATGACTGCTTGTATCACGCAATTTTGGTGCCTATCCGTACCCATTGCTTGAGAGAATCGCGGCTGTACGCCACCCCGCCGCAGTCAGCATTGCTATCGCTTACCCATAAGAGATGTCCCTAAGAGAAGAAGCCTTGCCATGTCATCAGTGCCCTCAAGTATTGCGCAACAGGCGCGCCCGCTGACCCGTAACGATTACAAGACGTTGTCTTTGTCCGCTCTGGGCGGCGCGCTGGAATTCTACGACTTCATCATTTTCGTATTTTTCGCGACGGTGGTCGGCAAGCTGTTCTTCCCCGTGGACATGCCGGAATGGCTGCGCATGATGCAGACCTTCGGCATTTTTGCTGCCGGCTATCTGGCCCGACCGCTGGGCGGCATCATCATGGCGCACTTCGGCGACCTGCTGGGGCGCAAGAAAATGTTCACCTTGAGCATTTTCATGATGGCGGTCCCGACTCTGATCATGGGTCTGTTACCGACTTACGCACAAATCGGCATGTGGGCGCCGATCCTGCTGTTACTGATGCGCGTCATTCAAGGTGCGGCCATTGGCGGTGAGGTGCCAGGTGCCTGGGTGTTCGTCTCCGAGCACGTTCCAGCGCGGCATATTGGCTACGCCTGCGGCACGCTGACCTGCGGCCTGACGGCTGGCATTTTGCTGGGTTCGCTGGTCGCGACCTTTATCAACAGCATCTACACGCCGATTGAAGTGGCCGATTACGCCTGGCGTATCCCGTTCCTGCTCGGCGGTGTGTTCGGCCTGTTGTCGGTTTACCTGCGTCGCTGGCTGCACGAAACGCCGGTGTTTGCCGAACTGCAACTGCGCAAGGCCCTGGCCGAAGAAGTGCCGCTCAAGGCGGTGTTGCGCGACCATCGCGGGGCCGTTGCCATTTCGATGCTGCTGACCTGGCTGCTGTCGGCGGGCATCATCGTGGTCATTCTGATGACCCCGACCATTCTGCAAAGCGCAACGTTCGGCTTTCCGGCTGCCGTGGCGTTGAAAGCCAACAGTCTGGCGATTGTCTTCCTGAGCCTGGGTTGCGTGGGTGCCGGAGCGCTGGCCGACCGTTTCGGCGCGGGCTGGGTATTCCTGCTGGGCAGTCTTGGTCTGTTGATCAGCTCGTGGACGCTGTATCACAGCCTCGGCGCGCATCCGGACTGGCTGTTCCCGCTGTACGCCGTGACCGGCCTGTTCGTCGGCACCATCGGCGCAGTGCCATACGTCATGGTCAAGGCCTTCCCGCCAGCGGTGCGCTTCTCGGGTCTGTCGTTCTCCTACAACCTGTCCTACGCCATCTTCGGCGGCCTGACGCCGATGGTTGTTACCTTCATGCTCAAGTCCAGCCCGATGGGGCCGTCGTGGTATGTGGGGATTCTGTGTGTGATGGGTATGGGGATGGGGCTGTACCTGCTGAAGACGGAAGTTCGTCGCGGGTAACGAGCTCTTTCGGGATTGTGCACAGACCCTTTAAAGGGGCTGTGCCCAGAACTTCAAACCTTGATGGCCAATACCGCGCCGTAACCTTCGGCTGTGCCGGCGCACAGGATGGTTGTCGGGTTTGCGCCCTGTACATAACTGCCTTTGTAGAGAAACCGGGCATTAGAGGGTGAGCCGACACTCGAGCCGTCGGTAAAACTTGTGTCGGGTTCGCCCGTTGGATGGAATCTACCGGCCACAGACCAAGTATCGGATCCGGCGCCGCCTGTGCCAAAAGCCACGATCTTCCCGGTCCCGTCTATCAATGTTCTCGCATCATTCCAGGCGTCCTCGGTCGAGGTCGGATGAAACCGCAAATATACCGGATTGCCTTGATTGAAACTTTCATCGACCTTGCCATTTTCCAAGCGTTTTGCAAGCAGGCTTTCCACAATGCGCAATGTTCGATTGAAATGTGATCCACTGACCAACAAACTGGCTTCATCGCTGGAAATCGAAACATCCTGAATATAAGTTTCCTCATCAGGTTCCAGGTCGACAAAACCACTCTGACCAAAGTCAGGGTCAAGGTTGCCATCGGTGCTTAATCTGGCCATGAATCCCACTGCGTAACCTGCGGGCATCGGGTAATAACCGTAGGTGACCAGGCGATCTCCCGTCGCAATCAATTTCAAACCGAAGAGGCGAGTCCGCTTCGCTGCTGATCGTTGAAACTCCAGAATGCCTCGGTCAGCGAAACTTTCATCCAGTTGCCCGTCGGCGGTCAGCTTTATCAAGAGCGAGCGGCTTAACGCTCCTTCAGCGCTGGTTGCCGCAAGAATGATCTTCGCGTCAGGTAACACGATCATACCGACACTCCAGATTGCTCTTTCGGTAAGTGCCGTAAGGTTGAGCAGCCCTGCATTGCCAAAACTCTCGTCTACTCGGCCGTCAGCTTCCAGTCGAGACATCATCACATTTCGAAATTCGGATCCTGCAAAACTCCTGTGTTGCCCGATTATTAAAAGCTGACCATTCTCGAGTTGGATAAGCTGTTGCGGTATTGAATAGTCGGCCTCGCCGAAATTCATCTCGACAGTGCCATCCCCCCGAGAGCCAAATGAACTGTCAACTTCACCGTGCGAATCAAAACATACCAGGCCGGCATTGTTTGTATAGCCGTCGGGGTTGCCGGGAGTCAATCCCTCATAGTAAGTCGCCAGATACTTTGAACTGTTGCGCATCTTGACGATAGATGACACCCATGTCGTCGGGCGACCACCCATATCAATAAGCAACTTTCCATCGCGACCGAAGCTTTCGTCATACTGCAGCGGATTCAGAGGCGATGCGCGGTCTGGATTACTGTCCTGGATTTGAGCTTTGAACGCCTGTTCTTCCATTGTCAGGTGTCGATTACTGAATACAGATTCCATTCGTTACTTTCCATAAGCTATGACGTTGATAGCTCCTGTTAAGCATAAGCAGCGGGTGAAGTGCAATTAGATTTCTTGGCAATCAGCGGCTACGTAATCATCGCGAGGCATTATGTCGCTCAGCGTGCAACAGGTCGCGCATTGCTGGGGGTCAAGCCCCATTGGTGAAGAAGTCACGCAACTGTCACAATCTTTTCATAAAGTCGTCACGCTGCCCGCCAATACTGACGGTCACGGATTATTTGACTCACCTCGCTGGGAGCAAGGTATGAAACTCAAGCGTTTGATGACTGCACTGACCTTCGTGGCCGCTGGCGTGGCGACTGCCCATTCCTTTGCTGCTGTTGATCCTGCGATCAAGCCTTATGTGAAGACCTCCGGCGTGTCGGGCAATCTGTCCAGTGTGGGTTCCGATACGCTGGCGAACCTCATGACGTTGTGGGCCGAGGCCTACAAGAAGCAATACCCCAGCGTAAACATTCAGATTCAGGCGGCGGGCTCGTCCACTGCGCCACCGGCCCTGACCGAAGGCACCGCCAACCTTGGGCCGATGAGCCGCAAGATGAAGGACGGCGAGCTGTCGGCTTTCGAGCAGCGCCACGGCTACAAACCGACAGCGATCCCGGTTGCGGTGGATGCGTTGGCGGTTTTCGTCCACAAGGACAACCCGATCAAAGGCCTGACCATGGCGCAAGTGGACGCGATTTTCTCCGTCACTCGGCTGTGCGGTGCCAAGGCTGACGCCAAGACCTGGGCCGACGTCGGTGTCACCGGCGATCTGGCAGGCAAGCCGATTCAACTGTTTGGCCGCAACTCGGTATCCGGTACTTATGGCTACTTCAAGGAAGAAGCGCTGTGCAAAGGCGACTTCAAGGCCAACGTCAACGAACAACCCGGCTCGGCTTCGGTGGTCAGTTCCATCAGCAGTTCGCTGAACGGCATCGGTTATTCGGGCATCGGTTATAAAACGTCCAGCGTGCGCACGGTGCCGCTGGCCAAGAAAGAAGGCGCCGAGTTTGTCGAAGACAACGAGGCCAATGCGCTCAACGGCACCTATCCGCTGGCGCGCTTCCTTTATGTCTACGTCAATAAGGCACCCAACAAGCCACTGGCCCCGCTGGAAGCAGAATTCGTCAAGCTGGTGCTGTCTCGCCAAGGCCAGGAAGTGGTTATGAAAGACGGCTATATCCCGCTGCCCTCGAAGGTCGTGACCAAGGCATTGGCGGATCTGGGCTTGCAGGAAGGTGCAGTCGCGGCGAAATAATCGTGAACCCGGCGAGGCTTGCTTGAATCATGCCTCGCTATTAACTGTACAGTCCGCTGCCAGGATCGTGGGTGGCGGGCTTTTTTGCGTCACCTCGCTGTAATGTTTTTGTCATACAGGACCGCTAGGGTGTGCGCATGAATGATTTGGCCAAGCCTTCGATGAATCAGAATTCACCCGTCAAGCGCATTGATTTCAATACTCCGCAGATGCAGCGCAAGCGCCGCGTGCGTGCCTTCAAGGACCGCTTGACCCGTTGGTACGTGGCCATTGGCGGCCTTGCCGTGCTCGCCGCAATCACGCTGATCTTCTTTTATCTGGCCTACGTCGTGGCACCGCTGTTTCAAGGCGCGACCCTGACGCAGGAAAACCCGGTCAAACCGGCGTGGCTGAGCGACGCCGGCAAGCCGCTGATGCTGTCCATCGAGGAACAGAATCAGGTCGGCATGCGGATTTCCGATCTGGGCGAAGCCGTGTTCTTCAATGCCCAGACCGGCGCAGAACTGCAACGCGTCAGCCTGCCGTTGCCAGCTGGCGTGACAGTCGCGTCCATCGGCAAGGACCAGCCCGGCACGCCGTTGATTGTGCTGGGCTTGTCCAATGGCCAAGTGCTGGTATTCCGCCACAGCTACCTGATCACTTATCCCAACGACCAGAAAACCATCACCCCCGCGCTGCTCTGGCCCTACGGTGAAACGCCCCTGACGGTCGATGATCAAGGCCGGGCGCTGGATCACCTGACCCTCAATGCCAATGGCGAAAGCCTGCTGATCGCCGCTTCGTCCGGTTCACAGCTGCACGTGTTGGCCCTTGAACAGAAAGAAAACATGATGACCGGTGAGGTCAGCAGCGAGCTGAGCCGCATCGAATTGCCGCAGCTGTCGGAGGCGGTCAAAGCCATCTACATCGATCCGCGCCAGCAATGGCTGTATGTGATCAACGGCCGCGCTCAGGCCGACGTGTTCAGCCTGCGTGATCGCACGCTTAATGGCCGCTATAAGCTGCTCGAAGACGGCAACGCCGAAATCACCGCCAGCACGCAATTGGTGGGCGGTATTTCGCTGATTATCGGCAACTCCAAAGGCGGCATGGCCCAGTGGTTCATGGCCCGCGATGTGGATGGCGAGCAGCGCTTGATGCACATTCGCGACTTCCAGATGAGCAACGCGCCTATTGTGCAGATCCGAGCCGAGCAGCGCCGCAAGGGTTTCATCGCCATGGACGCGTCTGGCAAGTTGGGCGTGTTCCACAGCACCGCGCATCGCACCTTGCTGGTTCAACAGGTCGCCGAAGGTGCCGGACTGATTACTTTATCGCCGCGTGCCGACCGGATCATGGTCGAGCAGGGCGGCGCGTTGTTGCCGATGGTCCTGAAAAATCCGCACCCGGAAGTGTCCTGGAGTTCGCTGTGGGGCAAGGTCTGGTACGAGAACTACAACAAGCCTGAATACGTCTGGCAGTCCACCGCCTCTAACACCGACTTCGAACCCAAGCTGAGCCTCGCGCCACTGACCTACGGCACGCTCAAAGCCGCGTTCTACGCCATGTTGCTGGCCGCGCCGCTGGCCATTGCCGCCGCTATCTATACCGCTTATTTCATGGCTCCGGGCATGCGCCGCAAGGTCAAACCGGTGATCGAATTGATGGAAGCCATGCCCACGGTGATTCTCGGCTTCTTCGCCGGGCTGTTCCTGGCGCCGTATCTGGAAGGCCATTTGCCGGGGATTTTCAGCCTGCTACTGCTGACGCCTATTGGCATTCTGGTCGCCGGTTTCGCCTGGAGCCGCTTGCCTGATTCGATTCGCCTGCGCGTGCCTGATGGCTGGGAAAGCGCGATTCTGCTGCCGGTGGTGTTGCTGGTCGGCTGGGCGTCGCTGGGCATGAGCCCGCATCTGGAGAACTGGTTCTTCGGCGGCGACATGCGCATGTGGATCTCCAATGATCTGGGCATCACTTACGATCAGCGCAATGCGCTGGTGGTCGGCATCGCCATGGGTTTCGCGGTCATTCCCAATATTTACTCGATTGCCGAAGATGCGGTGTTCAGCGTGCCGCGCGGCCTGACGCTTGGCTCGCTGGCGCTGGGCGCCACGCCGTGGCAAACCCTGACCCGCGTGGTGATCCTCACCGCCAGCCCGGGGATTTTCTCGGCGCTGATGATCGGCATGGGCCGCGCGGTGGGCGAAACCATGATCGTGCTGATGGCCACCGGCAACACGCCAATCATGGACATGAACCTGTTTGAAGGCATGCGCACGCTGGCGGCGAACGTCGCGGTGGAAATGCCGGAGTCGGAAGTGGGAGGCAGTCATTATCGAGTGTTGTTCCTCGCAGCCCTGGTGCTGCTGACGTTCACGTTCGTGATGAACACCTTGGCGGAGCTGATCCGTCAGCGACTGCGCAAGCAGTACTCGTCTCTCTAAGGAAGGTAGAAGTTCGTGAAAAAGAACTCCCTCAAGAGTTGGTTCAAAAGCGGCGCCCCCGGCGTCTGGATGAGTGCGGGCGCCGTCTCCATTGCCGTGATCATGACCATCGGCCTGCTCGCGGTGATCGCCGTGCGCGGCCTCGGGCATTTCTGGCCAGCGGATTTGACCTACGCGCAGTACGACATACCCAATCAGGAAAAGCATGTTCTGGTCGGTGAAGTGGTCGAGCAGGAACAAGTGCCGCGCGCACGACTGAAAGCCTCAGGCTTGCCGGTGCCCGATGCCGGCCCGGAGTTCATGACCCGCGAGCTGGTCAAGGTCGGCAATCGCGACCTCAATCCCAGTGATTTCACCTGGGTGGTGGGCGAATGGCTGACCGAGCAGAGCAAGCCGCTGGAACTGATGACCCTGGAGCGCCGCGAGTGGGGCAACTTCTACGGTTATCTGGTCAATGTGAAGGAAAACGGCAAGATCGTTGCCGAAGGCGAAGCGGCCTGGCCGACCCTGCAGGAACGTATCCAGCGCATCAATAGCCTGGCGCGCGAGCTGTACGGGCTGGAAAAGAAAGACATCGGTGCTATCAACCATGGCATTGAACGCTTGCGCCTGCAGGCGCGCAAACTGGAGCTCGAAGGCAACCTGGACCCGCAAGCCCAGGCCGACATGGCCAGCGAACGCGCCGAACTCGACAGCCGTTATAAAGACATCGAAGCGCAACTGGCCGCGCTGCACACCGCCTTCAACCGCGACAGCCTGACCGCGCGGGATGCCAACGGTCAGGAAGTCGAAATCAGCCTCGGCAAAGTAGTGCATGCCTATCAGCCCAATGCGATGGGCACGTTTACCAAGCTGGGTTTCTACTTCAAGAAGCTCTGGGAATTCCTCAGCGAGGACCCGCGTGAAGCCAACACCGAAGGCGGCATCTTCCCGGCCATTTTCGGCACGGTGATGATGACCTTGATCATGGCGGTGATCGTCACCCCATTTGGCGTGCTGGCGGCGGTTTACCTGCGTGAATATGCCCGGCAAGGCCCGGTGACGCGCCTGATCAGAATCGCGGTGAACAATCTGGCCGGGGTTCCGGCCATTGTCTACGGCGTGTTTGGCCTGGGTTTCTTCGTTTATGTGCTGGGCGGTTCGGTGGATCGCTTGTTTTTCCCCGAAGCCTTGCCCGCGCCGACCTTCGGCACGCCGGGTTTGCTGTGGGCGTCCTTGACGCTGGCGCTGCTGGCCGTGCCGGTGGTGATTGTTGCCACCGAAGAAGGCCTGGCGCGCATCCCGCGCACCTTGCGCGAAGGCTCGCTGGCGTTGGGCGCAACCAAGGCTGAAACCCTGTGGAAGATCGTCCTGCCCATGGCCAGCCCGGCGATGATGACCGGCTTGATCCTCGCCGTGGCTCGCGCGGCTGGCGAGGTGGCGCCACTGATGCTGGTGGGCGTGGTCAAGCTCGCACCGTCGCTGCCGGTGGATGGCAATTACCCTTATCTGCATCTGGACCAGAAGATCATGCACCTGGGCTTTCATATTTACGACGTCGGCTTCCAGAGCCCGAATGTCGAGGCCGCACGTCCTCTGGTGTACGCCACGGCGTTGCTGCTGGTATTGGTGATTGCCTTGCTCAACCTGTCTGCGGTGACGATTCGTAACCACCTGCGCGAGAAATACAAAGCGCTGGATATCTGATTGGCAACAGCACCGCTCCCTCGAAGAGGCGGGCGGTTCGATGAACAGAATGCTTGGCAACGGGAGCAATCCATGCAGCACAACAACCCGACTCACGGCGTCAACATGACGACCCTGGGCCGCAAGCGACAAGGCCTGCATCTGGCCGACGAGACCGTGGCCATCGAAGTGCCGGGTCTGAATCTGTTTTATGACAACAAGCAGGCGCTGTTCGATATCAGCCTGAATATTCCCAAGCAACGGGTGACCGCGTTCATCGGGCCGTCCGGTTGTGGCAAGTCGACGCTGCTCCGCACCTTCAACCGCATGAATGATCTGGTCGATGGTTGCCGGGTCGAGGGTGAAATCAACCTGTGGGGCCATGACATCTATCGCAAGGGCGAAGATGTTGCCGAATTGCGCCGCCGTGTCGGCATGGTGTTCCAGAAGCCCAATCCGTTCCCCAAGACCATCTACGAAAACGTGGTCTACGGCTTGCGCATTCAGGGCATCAACAAGAAACGCGTGCTCGATGAGGCCGTGGAATGGGCGCTCAAGGGTGCAGCGTTGTGGGACGAGGTCAAGGATCGCCTGCACGAGTCCGCGTTGGGCTTGTCCGGCGGTCAGCAGCAACGTCTGGTCATCGCCCGCACCATTGCGGTCGAGCCTGAAGTTTTGCTGCTGGACGAACCCTGTTCGGCGCTTGATCCGATTTCGACATTGAAAGTCGAAGAACTGATCTACGAACTGAAATCCAAATACACCATTGTGATCGTTACCCACAACATGCAGCAGGCGGCGCGGGTCTCGGATTACACCGCATTCATGTACATGGGCAAACTCGTCGAGTTCGGTGATACAGACACGTTGTTCACCAATCCGGCGAAAAAACAGACGGAAGACTACATCACCGGTCGTTATGGCTAGGTGAGATGTGCTTCGTCAGCCCCTGAACCACCGCTGCGTTTTTGCACTCAATCGGACGTTCCAAGGACACCAAGCATGATCCATAAAGACAGCCTCACGCATCACATCTCACAACAGTTCAACGCCGAGCTCGAAGAAGTGCGTAGCCATTTGCTCGAAATGGGCGGATTGGTCGAGAAGCAGGTCAATGATGCGGTGACCGCCTTGATCGAAGCCGACTCGGGGCTGGCCCAGCGGGTTCGTGAGGTCGACGACCGCATCAACATGATGGAGCGCAATATCGACGAGGAATGCCTGCGCATTCTTGCCCGTCGTCAGCCAGCGGCTTCTGACCTGCGCCTGATCATCAGCATCTCCAAGTCGGTGATCGACCTGGAGCGCATCGGTGACGAAGCCACCAAGATCGCCCGTCGCGCCATTCAACTGTGCGAAGAAGGCGAATCGCCGCGCGGTTATGTCGAAGTGCGACACATCGGCGATCAGGTCCGCAACATGGTCCGCGATGCGCTGGATTCGTTCGCGCGCTTCGACGCCGAGCTGGCCTTGTCGGTTGCCCAATACGACAAGATCATCGACCGCGAATACAAGACCGCGCTGCGTGAGCTGGCGACCTACATGATGGAAGACCCGCGCTCCATTTCCCGGGTTCTCAACGTGATCTGGGTGCTGCGCTCGCTGGAACGCATCGGCGACCATGCGCGCAACATTTCCGAGCTGGTCATTTATCTGGTGCGCGGCACCGACGTGCGCCACATGGGTCTTAAGCGCATGAAGGAAGAAGTGCAGGGTATATCGACCGAAACTCCTAATGTTCCGGCCCAGCCTGACGATAAATAAGACTGCCTGCGAAAAAAAACGCCCAGCATGCTGGGCGTTTTGCATTCTACGGCTTTGAATTTTTCAGCCGCCCGCGAATTAAATGTCCTGGCGTCGTCAACAGTTTGGCCGCTGGCCATCAGCCAGCGCTATGCTTGCCGAAATAAAGGGCGTATCAGCATCACCGCAGTTCGCCAGTCATGGCGGATACGCCCGCAGGAGCGTCGATGAGTAAAGTCAGTGTATTGATTGTGGATGACGCGACTTTCATTCGCGATCTGGTAAAGAAAGGCCTACGCAATTATTTCCCCGGGATTCATACCGAAGACGCGGTTAACGGTCGCAAGGCGCAGACCATGCTGACCCGCGAGAGTTTTGACCTGATTCTGTGCGACTGGGAAATGCCGGAAATGTCCGGCCTTGAGCTGCTGAGCTGGTGTCGTCAGCAGGACGGCTATCTGAAGACCGTGCCGTTCATCATGGTGACCAGCCGGGGCGACAAGGAAAACGTCGTCCAGGCGATTCAGGCAGGTGTTACCGATTTCGTCGGCAAGCCGTTCACCAATGAACAGCTGTTGACCAAGGTGAAAAAGGCGCTGGCCAGGGTCGGCAAACTCGATGCGGTGATGACCAGTGCGCCAAGCCGGATGGCGTCGCCCATCAATGAGTCGCTCAGCGCGCTCACCGGTGGCAGAGCCGAAGTTATCAGGCCCGCAGCTACGGTCTCGGCCGGCATCGCCAAGCCGCCTCCAGTGGCCGCTGCAGCGCCTTCGCAAGCGCCAGCCGGGCGTGGGCAGGGCCAGTTGCGTCTGTCCAGCGGCATCCAGCAATGCGTGATCAAGGCGCTGACGCTCAAGGAAGCCTTGCTGGTGGTGCGCCGCACTGACAGCCTGCCGCAGATTCTCGAACAGGCGGTGCTGGACCTGGAACAGGGCGAAAACGCCGAGGTTGCACGCCTCAATGGTTATCTGCACGCCATCGTGGCCTTTGAGCAGAAGCCTGACAGCGACTGGCTGCAACTGACTTTCCGCTTTACCGATCAGGATGCACAGAAGCTGGACTACGTGTCCCGGCTGATCGCGCGCGGCACCGCGCAGAAACACTTTGTGCCGGGCGGCTGATAGTTGTCGTAAAGCCCCGTCAGCGAAGCGCGGGGCTTCTCCTACATGAACATGGCGTTGGTCCCGCATGGCCTGCCCACGTTTCCCGATTACGAATAAAGTTGTTGTTTGCTTAGCTTTTCCATTCTTTGGCTTCGTCTGGAAACTGGCAAATGACCTCCGTTTTGAATCAATCCCTGCCTCTGCTGCCAATGGGCGAATGGGTCGACTTATGTTCGGGCCGCGCGCTTTATAACGGCATGGCCTCCCAACTTAATATTCTGGGTAATGACCAGACACCTTCGGCATTGAGCCTGCTCTGCGATGTCATTGCCGGGATGACTCCGCCGCGCGAGTACCGCGACAAGGTATTGCTGGCGTCCATTACCGAACAGTTGGAAACGCCCCGAATCTGGGCATCGCTGATCCTTTATCTGCAGGCGATACCGCAAAACGATCAGCCTGTCAGCGGGATACAGGTCGATTTTTCGACGCCTCTTTCGCTGGCAACCCGAGCCGGATTTTTCCGCAAAGTCGTGGCTTATGTCGTCAACCCTGACAACCAGGGCTGGCTGACTCCCGCCATCGACAAGGCAACGGCGGCGCCGGGTATGCGGGCGCTGTCACTGGCGATCAGGCTTGGCTTCGAGCACCGGGGATTAACGTTTGACGCGGCCATGGCGCTCGCGGCTTTTATGCTCTTGCCGGCATTGGATTCGGGTCTGGAACCCGACGATTTGATGCCGGTCAGCCAGGCTTTGAACGTCGATATCCCGCGTCTGGACAGCTGGTGCCACTTTGGTAACCCCGAGTACCTGTTTCAACAGCTGGGCATCGGGTTGCTGTGCCTCTCCAATGATTCAGGCAACGTATTGAAATGGCGGCCCGCCCAAACGTGGCAGGCGCTGAGCCAGACTGCGCAATTTAGCGCCATGTTCGCGCCGTTGCTGCTGCGCATGGGCTGGTACGGCGGCAAGGTCGGCGAACAGGCCTCGCCGCGCATCACCCAGGCGTTGGCGGGGCGTGCCATTGTCGATTATTTTCTGGGCGCAAACGAGCACTTCAGCGAGCCTCTGGAGCAAGAGCTCAGGGGCAATTGGGTATGCAAACAAAGTCATGGGCAACTTTGTGCGCTGGTCCGCAGCCTGATCGTTGCCCGTCATCCCGGCGCATCCAGCTGCACTCACGACATGCTCTATTACCTGCTGCTGCGCGAAGCCATGCCCGAGCTGCTGGTCGAGGGCGTTCCCGATCATCTGCAATACGGCCGTTCGCTGCAAAGCGTGGCGTTGATTCACGGCGTTGCGTTGCTGGAAGCCTTGGCCCCGGGTCTGGCGCAGAAGACTGCCTACGATGAGTTGATCAAGCTCAGCGCTGGCTTCGCCCAATCCAGTGACGTCGCTGTTCATGCACTGTGGGCACAGACTCTGACTGTTCCAGCGCTGCGCTATGCCCTGGCGCATGGCGCTATTGAATGGACAGGCGCTGACGATATTGGCCAGGCAAGTGCTGAGCAAGTGCGTCAGGCCTTGACCTATGTGACGACTGAGCTGAATGCCCATGCCCAGGAGTTGCACGATTTTTTGAGCTTGCAGGCTCCGGACCGCGAAGAACTCGCGCAGCGCATGCTGACTTATGCAGGCGTTGATCGGCGGCTTTGGGACGATCATATCGACGTGTATGCCTGGCCGATATTGCAGGAGCATGGCCTGACTGTTTCTGCCTTCTACACCGTTGATCGCCTGCTGGCGCTTGGTCGACCTCAGGCGTCGGTCGTCGAGTTGGTCATGATGGGGGAGGTGTATGTCGAAGGACAGCCGACCGTCCCGGACAGCTATGCCCGCGACTTTGCGCTGTTCAGGGATTTGCTGGTCGATGCGCAGACGGCGATCCTGCGCAGGTTGCTGGCCGAGATGCAGCCAGAGAGCTGCGCAGTGCTGTTGCAGTCAACCTGTGAGGTGAGTCGTGTCCGTTTTGGCACCGGCGAGCTCATGCAAGAGGGCACCCAAGGGCTGTTTATCCGCTGTCAGAGCGGCGATCAGCGTAACCATTTTCACGGCCATGCACAAAAAGAACGATTCTTCGAATTGATCCCCGCTTCAGGCGTCGTACGGGAGGTGGATCAACAGTTCGATTACAGCGTTGAGACCCTGAGCTGGACCGGTACCCCGTCACCGCTCCAGATCTGGCGCAAGAAGTCCGCGCGGGATAAAAAACTGGCCAAAGCCAGGGTCACACCGCTACTGCCCATGGACAGCGATGCCTATCTCAACGGCAGCGCATCGCGTTCCTCAAGCCATCTGCACACGCCACGCAATGGCGAGCTGGTACCTGCCGCCGAGCTGATGTACCTCGCTGACGGGCCAACGCAGACGGCGCTCGAAACCTTTGCACAAAGCGCGGCACGTCACCTGCTGGCCAGTTTCCTGGAGCTGACCAGCGCCGGGCATCTGCACCAGACTTCGTGGGAGAAAATCTGGGCCGACGAGCGCTATTACGCTGACCTGGCCGCCCGCTTGATCATTCCGTTTTATGGTTGCATCCGCGATCTTGAGGCTGGCGACCATTCAACGGAGGCCGTAGCCGGTTGCGCCCTGGACCTGGCATTTGCCCTGATTCCGTTAGGGCAATTCGCCGGGTCAACGGCGCGAATCGTGTTGCACGCCGGCGAGCTGAGTGTGCTGTCCCTGACGCGTCTGACGGGCAACGCGGTGGTTCGCCTGATCGGCGGATTGGCACAGCTCAGCGTCGCCACCCTGATGCTCGATCTGGGCAAAGGCGGGTTGAAACTCACCCGATTTGCCTGGGCTGGGTTGCAGGACTTGCCCGCGCTGGAAAAAGTGCTCACACCGCAGATCATCGCCGACACGCTGTTTGGGCTGGACCATGGCGCGTATCGCATCGCTGACGACCTGCAACAGACTTGGCAGCCCAGGTTGCCGACGCTTGACCAGACCGCTGTGCTGGACGGCCAGCCGGGTGTCGTCGTGCGCAATATCGGTACAGCCGATGAGGCGGATTTCCGCCTGCTCGATCCCCGATCCGACAGCGTATTCGGCAAACAGCTGACGATCCTCGCCAGGACCGAGCCGGTGCAGGTTTCGGTATTGTCGACGGCGGACAGCATTGGTCCCGGCCACTATCCACCGCTGCTGCCCGCGACGCTGATCGAGGACGCGGCGTATGAAGTGCGCGTTGCTCAAGGCAGCCGCGTGCAGACCATCGAAAGAGAGCAGGGCGTTTACGATTTTCTGATCGACAACCAGATTTATCATCTGGACGCCAACGCGCCGGATACGGCACTGCGCAAATTGGCCATCGAAAAAGTCTCGCCCCGCGCCGCCTTGCTGGAGGAAGCCGAGAACCTGTGTCGGGTTCGACGCGACTTGCTCCAGGTGCCTTGCGCAACCGGGGTCAAGCTGTCGACCCCGAGTCCTGAGCCATTGGGCACGGGCTCGACCTCTCCCAAACAAACCGGCAAATACCCCAGCCAGGCCATGGACGCCCGGGAATTCAGCTTGGCTCGCCTTGCACTGGGTGCCGACTCGACCGCGCCGAGCCTCGACGTATTTGTCTACGAGGGGAAATTCTGCAAGTGGGCGCGGCCTTCTGAAGCCGTGGCGTCGACCTCGGTGCAAGCTTCGGTCGTCATACCGCTTTCAGAGGCGGAACGCGCGATATTCTTGCTTCCCGATACACCGGCTTACCTGCCGGAGCTTGATGGCGTGCTGGCCGCCGATGCCGGGCTGGGTCTGCCGGAAAACTTCACCCTCGAAGATGCCAGAGCGATTTATGAGCATGCTCCGGTCATTCAGTTCGGGCCCATCGCTGCGGGTATTGACGACTCGCGCGCGTTGCGTGGCATCCGCCATGAGGTGGCGGGTTCGGACTGGATTTTTGTCGAGCCTGACACCGGGATCTTCTACAAAGCGGCAACGCCCGTTGAGGGTGAGCTGACGGTCAGGTTTTCCCGAATAACCGACGCCGACGAGATAAACGAATTCATACGGCTCAGCGAAGAGTATCGACTGGTGCGAGAGCGCCCGGACGTCTTGATCGATCGGGAAAATATCGCCCGCTTGCTGTTTGATCTGCTGGACGAGTCTGAGCGGGCGGCGTGGCATGTTTCATGGGCAAGGCAAATCAGAACGTACGACGATTATGCGCAATGGTGCGTCAGGCAGAACAAGCCTAATGAGCTGCACAGGATGGCGGTGAAAATTCTCGCCGGCGAAGAGCTGCAAAAGAAATTCGTGACCCTGACCAAAGAGAGTATTCCGGATTTCAAGAAAATCGCCGAAAGAAGCGTGCCGGAGCAGCAGCACATCGTCGAAGTGCTCAACCAGTTATTGCCGGTGCAAGGTTCCAGCGCCAAATGGGAGCCGCTCACGCTGGCGAATGTCGCCACGCGCAAGATCACCAAAAACATCATGAGCCAGGTCAAGGGCGCCAATCTGGCCTTCGCCCAGCTGTATACCGAAGACGGGCGGCGCATCGTCTATTACTCGTTGTCCGGCGGCGAGAAAGCCAGGGATCTCAAGTTGCAGCTTGATGTTGCGCAAAGCACTGAGCGGACCATCGATGGAGTTATCTATCGTGATGCGCGTGCACGTATGCAGATGCGCGACCCAGACCCGACGTTCACCAGCTTGCCGGTGGTCCGTGATGCTGATCGCATCACCGTCAGGGAATTTGGCCGTGATCTGGACTCCGAACGGCTGATCGCCACCGTGATAAAAGAGGACATGGTCGCCACCCGGCTGAGCGCCGTGAAGGTATTTACCGTGCTGGACACCTGTCGATCCTGCGGTGGCGTGGTGTTGCCGCGGCTCAAGCTGGATTTCCCTGGCGCGCAGTTCACGGTCACCTATCTGAAAAACTACGGCGCTTCCTGAAATAGCCTTCAGCCGCACGGCGGGGCTTGCCCCCATCGTGCGGCTGGCGCGATTTCCTTGACGCTGTGTCTATTACCGATTGAAACAGCTGAGTCCTCATCTGCGCGAATCACTGGTAGGCTGGCCCAACTTCCTTACAACCCAGACTCAATCCCATGCTCGAGCGCTTATTGATCCTGTGTGCTCTGTTGCTGGCCGCGCAATCGGCCGGGGCCGTCACGATCTATAAATTCACCGATGCCAACGGCGTCGTGTCGTTTACCGACCGGCCAACACCGGGCGCTTCGGTGGTGAAGTTTCGTGATCGCATGGTCGAGCACATCGAGCGTCAGGTGCGTCTGACTACAAAAAAAGAAAAGGGCGTGGACAGCCTGTACGTGCGCAACGATTTGTACGCGCCAGTTGAAGTCGAACTGAAAATTTCCGGTGTGAAGAACGTGCTCGGCGTGTCGGACCAATCCATCCGACGCACCATTGCCCCGCGCAGTAACGAGCGGCTGCTGGTGTTGAGCCCGCAGGTGGCCAGCCGGGCCATGAGTTACAAGACCAGCCTGCGCTCGATCGTCGGTGATCCCCAGCGTTCGAGCCTGAGTTACCGCTATCCGCTGCCGTGGATTGGCGGCCCGTTTCGCCTCAGCCAGGGGCCGAACGGCAAATACAGCCATTTCGGCGCCAAGGGCCGTTACGCCATGGACATCGCCATGCCCGAAGGCACGCCCATCATCGCGGCGCGCAGCGGCGTGGTGATCAAGACCGAGAATGAGCAAACCGGCAAGGGATCGAACCCTTCAGGCAACTTCGTGCGCATCCTGCACGACGACGGCACCATGGGCGTCTATCTGCACTTGATGAAAGGCTCGGTGAGCGTCAAGGAAGGTCAGCATGTAACGGTTGGCAGCGCCCTGGCGCGCTCCGGCAATACCGGCAACAGCACCGGCCCGCACTTGCACTTCGTGATCCAGCGCAACGTTGGCCTGGCGCTGGAATCCATCCCCTACGAATTCGCCCAACCGGTACAAAACCTGCCCAACTTTGCGGTGGGCGGGAATTGATACGGCGCTAAAACCGTAGGGAGCCAACTTGTTGGCGAGGCGGTCAATCTGATGTGCCCCTCGCCAACAAGTGGGTTCCTGCAACCGCAGTAGATAACCGCTACGGGCTTTTAAGCCACCGCCTCACGCGTCGTACTCGCCACCTGCTTATGCCAAAGCGTTGGCAGCAGGAACACAATCGACATCACGCAGGCGATCAGCAGCAGGACAAAACCGCCGTCCCAGCCGAAGTGGTCCACGGTGTAGCCCATCAGCGCGCTGGCTGCGACGGAGCCGCCCAGGTAGCCGAACAGCCCGGTGAACCCCGCAGCGGTGCCCGCAGCTTTCTTCGGGACCAGTTCCAGTGCCTGCAAGCCGATCAGCATGACCGGGCCGTAGATCAGGAAGCCGATGGAAACCAGGGCGATCATATCGACGGCCGGGTTGCCTGGCGGATTCAGCCAGTACACCAGCGTGGCGATGGTCACCATCACCATGAACACCACGCCCGTCAGGCCGCGATTGCCCTTGAAGATTTTGTCCGACATCCAGCCGCACAGCAGCGTGCCCGGAATACCAGCCCACTCGTAGAGAAAGTACGCCCAGGAGGTCTTGTCGACGGTGAAGTGCTTGGCTTCTTTCAGGTACGTCGGCGCCCAGTCCAGTACGCCGTAGCGCAGCAGGTAAACGAAGACGTTGGCCAGTGCGATGTACCACAGCATTTTGTTACGCAGCACGTACTTGACGAAGATTTCCTTGGCGCTGAATTCCTTTTCATGACTGTCGTCATAGCCTTCGGGATAGTCGTTCTTGTAATGCTCGATCGGCGGCAAACCCAAGGATTGCGGGGTATCGCGCATGGTCGCAAACGCGAACACCGCAACCAGCAATGCGACCGCAGCCGGTACATAAAACGCCGCATGCCAGTCGTTGGTCCAGCCCAGACCCAGCAGGAACAAAGGCCCGATCAAACCGCCGCCGACGTTGTGCGCCACGTTCCATACCGAAACCACGCCGCCACGCTCTTTCTGCGACCACCAGTGAACCATGGTTCGTCCGCTCGGCGGCCAGCCCATGCCCTGCGCCCAGCCGTTGATGAACAGCAGGATAAACATGATCGTGACACTGGACGTCGCCCAGGACGAAAAGCCGAACACGAACATCACCGCCGCCGAAACCAGCAAGCCAAACGGCAGGAAGTAACGCGGATTCGAACGGTCGGAAACGATCCCCATCAGAAACTTCGACAAGCCATAGGCAATCGCAATGGCCGACATCGCCACGCCCAGCTGGCCCCGCGTGTAACCCTCGTCGATCAGATAAGGCATCGCCAGCGAGAAGTTCTTGCGCAGCAGGTAATAACCCGCATAGCCAAAGAAGATGCCCGCGAAAATCTGCCAGCGCAGACGGCGATAGGTGCTATCAATTTTTTCTTCAGGCAACGGGGCCTTGTGTGCGGCGGGGCGAAAGAAGGCAAACATCGAAGTCTCTCCATTTTTGTTTTTCTGCGCGAAAGCGAATATTACATTTTCATTACAGAAAAAAGCAGTGCTTATGGTCCGAGAATTCGCAGCAGAATCGATTCACCTGATGTTGTTTTATGAACAATGGAAAGATGTGTAAGTGGATGTCTCAGAATTAGGAGTGTTCCTACACCTGAATAGGAAATCATGACCTTCTGTCGCTGCTGATCGGCACATACCATCGCCGCCTGGCTGTCACCTCGACAGGTCCAGATCATTCGAGGACGTGGCGGTGAAGGTTTTGGCGTTTATGGCGTTTCTATTGTTCTCCTTCGCGACCCACGCCCGCGAAGCATTGCTGATTCCGGTTTCAACGCCAAAACCCGAATTCCCGCAACAGCTGCTCAAGAAAAGACACGCCGGCAAAGTGCTGGTCAGCCTGACCGTGGGCGCATTTGGTACCGTCCAGAACGCCAGAATCGTCGAAAGCAGCCACCCACAATTCGCCGAGGCTGTGCAGCGGGCGGTGACCAAGTGGCGGTATCGACCATGGAAAGCGGTAGACGGCAAGCCGTCGAGTGTCGAGATCGCAGTGCCGATAATTTTTGGTGCGCGAGGTCTGCATCCGTTTTCACCGCAAATAACCGTCGGCCTGGAAAACACCCTGTGCGCCTACCTCAATCACGAAGTCCACGCCAGCAAACGGGATTTTCCGAATGAGCCGCTGAGTGAGGTGGACGTGTTTTGGCATACGAGGGCGTATTTGGCGGGAGGCTATGTCGCACACATGAGGCCGGATCAACGCAAGGGTGAAACGTTGATTGATGAGCTACACAAGGCGATCCCGGCAATAGTCAAAAGCTGCCAGAGTAATGCGCAAGCCAAATATGGCGAGCATCTACCGGAGTCCATACGCAGTCTGCTGGTTTCCGCCTCAGAACAATGAGCATTGCTTCATTCACTAAAAGGCGTCCGACTTGTGACGGACGCAGTGAAACGGATCAATGTCCCTGGAGAGCATCCGCCGATACGCTCAAGTATGGCGAACACTCGCGTTTGGTATTGCTGTTATCAGGCAGACATTCCTGCTTTAGGACGCACGCCTACTCGCATATTGTCCAGGTCGTAAACGCCTCCTCCATCTTCGGGACTCATGGCATGAAAGACCTCCAGGCGTTCAGCCATCGGTAACAAACTCTGCACAATCACTGGTCCACGGCCCTGTTTCATAACAGCCAAATCGTCGGCGGAAAACTGTGCATGAAGCGTGGAATCCTCCGCGACGGCCCTCCAGAATGATTCTCTGAACAGACTGAATCGTTTGAATACCTGTCCCTTCAACTTATCCGCAATCGACGATGGAATGACCGATCCGCTGCCGCTCATACAATTTTGCTTCCAGCTATCCTCCACCGGCTGTCCATTTCCGTGTGCGGCACCGGCATATTCCCTAGCGGCTTTGAACATTACATAGACGGGCTCCACTCCAGAACTTTCCGGGAATACAACGATACAGTCGTCGAAATACAAGTCTTCAATCACCGGGATCGCTTCAACCACAGGCACCGATATCGGACCAATATAACCTGGGCCTGATAAGCGTTTTCGGCCGGGAAGATCGCTACTCGAGCGAGCGGCTGACTGTGCGCTCCATAAAATTTCATTGGTCGGCTGTCCAGAACGAACCAGGCGAAATCCATTTGAGGCGCTGTCCCAAATCGCAGAACAAACCTCAACTTTAGATGCAACTGTCGGCGTGTTCGTAGAAACCACATAAATATGAGCCAGGTCATTAATTTCCCTTAGTCCCTGGCTTAGTTTGCCGTGGCGATTTTTGGCTACATCCGATCTCATGCGAAATGGCAGATCAACCTCAGCCTTTATGGCAGCAAGATAGGACCAATCTCTGCCCTCTGTGGCTACAAGCTCAGATAGCGGAACACTGAGTGCAAACGGTTCACCGAGTCCGGGCTTGTCGAACCGAAACGCCATAACGGCTGCGTATTGCGCTGCATGCTCCCCCTCTGACGCCGCACTCCAAGCCAGCCCACTGGCGGCGGACCGAATGCCGTATCTCAATCCAGGCAGAACAGTGTCGAAGGCGTTTGCAATGTCAGAGTAGGTGGTCAGCACTCGCGGCATTGCATCAATATCACTCATGGTGGAGTGAAAAAAATTGATTTCCTTCACCGGGCCGGCGTTTGTCGCGGTAACGAGCCGAATCAGTTGCGCTTCGACCTCATTAACCAAAGCTTGGGTTCGCAAATGAAGTTCCAGTTCGCGCTTTTTAAACGTTGGCTTCAGGGCAAGGTATTGCTCGCTGCAGTGAGTCATTCTTTGAAGAATAGTAGCCTGTAGCTCCTTATTACGACCCGTGTAAGAAATTGATCGTTCTGCATCATCTTTGGCGAATTGGACCGTAAGGGTCAGGAAGTCATAGCCATGCACACCACGAGTGACTGAACGCTGGGCGACTTCAAGTTTCGACAGGGTTTCTTCGAGCAACGCTGTGTTTTTGCTGTTAACGGGTTTGAGCGATTGAGCCTTTTGTTCTGCATCCGTGGCGTTTAACAAAGCGTCCAGATTAACGAAAGCGTCCTCTGCATTCCGTTTGGCCTCATTTACTCGATTTTCCACCTCTTTAACTTTAGCAAGGCTGTCAGACGAGGCTTTCCATGCAAGGTCTTTCGCACTCGGCTGCGGCGTGGGCCTGTCGTTTTTTTGCCGAGGCTTGGGCAAAGTGTCGTCTTTGAATGCCAACTGGCCATTCTCGTAATACCATTTGGTTACGTGATAAAACACAATATCAGCCTTGTCATGACCGAAATAACGATCCGGGGGTGGCGGATAAAACAGCAAGTCCGAACCTAAGGGGTGCTTAATAATTTGGTCAAAGTGCAAAATTAGCCGATCATGATCAGCCTTGCTCCCTTCAACTTTGTGTATTTTTTCTACCAGAGCGGCGAATTGCGCACGAGTGTAGTCTTGCAACTTTTCTTTAAGTTCCATTGTGGGGTCCTGCAAGTATTGATCAATCAATACCCGCCCACGGATGGTGAGCGGGACAATAGGGAGTTAGTCGTGGCCTTTGTCGATCAGAGTAAAGACAATGGTATCCACGTCCATTGATTCAAGATATTGAAATTGAACTCTTGTGTTAGGATGCGCCTCGGGATCCAAACTGTAATACTCCCACCCGCCGGTCTGACCTACCGGCGCTGGCATTTTGACCGGTCCTGATGCCTCTAAGGGCTTGCCAAATAACTCGCGTACAGCGGCTTGATTCATGGATAGAGCATACGGAGTAGGTAGCGCCCCCTTGTATACAGATGCCGAAGGTACCGTCCCGACCAGTGTAATGAATAAGCGTTCAAATATTTTTGTCTCCGCCCAGAATGTCAAAGTAATTCCCGGCGCAACATCCAGATAAAGCTCATCGTCATCCTCAAACATTCCGGTTGGTATTTTATTACTTATCTTTCCTTCTGCTACTAGGGTGTCGTAATTTTTACCTAAGCCTTTAATAAGCGCTTCTATTTTTACGTTGGTCATTTGGTCCACCCCTGCTGTTTGTTAAGTGCGTGCAACTCGTCGCGGGCTTTCTCAATGTCCGCCTCCGAAAACCCGGCCTTAATTAAACCAATTTTAATAGCGTCAAAATTACTGTCAATCGCAGTTTTTAAGTTTAGAGAATCAGCAGTTTGCTTTGCTGGAGAATTTTTTCCTCTGGAAGTTTCGCTGAAGTCTTTATGGACGTCAGCCGGAATGGCGATACTTGGAGCGCTACGCAGATAATAGCGTAACTTATCCGGATTGATATCGGAGAAATTATTTAGGATATGCCTTCTAAGTGCCTGCTGCGAAGGTATATGATCAATGTCCAGCCCATCCAAATTACTACGCCAAGCCATACTGTTATAGGGCCCCACCTCCAAAGGTTTTACCGGCTTTGCAAACACCAGATCCGGCGACGGCAAATCATCATCTTCGCCATACCCCGGAATACTCGCATTAACATCATCCGGGTCTAGAGCAGGAAGTGATTCACTGTGTGATCCTACCGGATCGGTTGTTTCACCTGGATACAGCGTAGGCTGCTCCGGGGCGATCGGCAATTCAGTTGGGCCGAGTGCTTCGCTTCCCGGAGGTATCAGCGGTGTCCAGGTTCCGCTGGACACAGGCCATGGCAGGAACGTCGGTACAAGTCGAGGCACGCCATGGGTACTATTCGGACTGGTAATACTGAGCTGGTCGAGATTGAAAAAAATGCCAGCGTCATTTGCGGCTTTACTGTTTCGAAATTCGAATTCTCTTCGCTCGCCGACCCACGTCGATTTGGGGGCATAGGGAGCAAAGCCGCGAGCCATGCGTTTTCGATTGATTTCGTCGAAGGGCTGGCTAAGTACTGAATTTTGAGCGATTGCTCGCCACGTTGCCTTATCGAAGGCGTCAGTTGATTTGAATTCGCGGTAACGGATCTGGTTACCGACCTGCTCGGGTATAGCTATGACTTGCCCCTGAGTCGCTCCTTTCCACCAGTCTTTCGATGCAGTAACACCGTTACCCACAACTGTCCTAGCGCCTGGTTCGTCGCTTCCGAAGGAAAAATACTGAGGTGCAATTCCTGTTTCTGCCGGAAAACAAACAATGCAGTCATTAACACCGGTGTCGACACCGGGCGGTATATCGACCGGCTGTGCATCAGTTGTAAACAGCTCGAGTGGTGCGACATTACCGGGCAGATTTGTAGAACGATGTTCGGCCGCACGCGGACTGAAAACCAGTTGCTTCGGATAAGAGCCAGGTGTTTGCGCCTTATAGGTGTCGCTTAGCGGATCATAAACGCCGTTGATGACCGGGACGCCCGCAGGGATCGCGACACCGGTACTGACGACATTGAGCTCGGTCCCACGCTCAATGAACGTAGGCCTGATCCGAGTGTTCAACGGCACCGTACCACCCGAAGCAGCAATGGCCTGCAGATTGACGTTGTCTGGCAACCCGACGGTCGCAGCGCTAACACCTACACCTTGAAATAACCTGCGGCGTTGTTCTGGTGTTAGCTCGCCGTTACCCAACTCCTCCGAGTAAAAGAGTGCAGTGGCGGTCAAGCTGATGGTCTGTCCTGCTCGTATTGCCAGAATGCGTCCGAGCTCTTTGGCGGCGCTGCCAATAGAGGTTTCCAGCGCAACAGCGGCTGCTTCGCCAAGCAACGCACCGGTTCGCCCCAGTACCACTGCACCGCCGGCAGCCGATGAATACGGGATGGCTACTGTGCTGGCTGCCCTGACCAAATTCCTGCGGGTATCTTCATCCAGTCGAGACTTGAAGCCGATCTGCTCTATACGCTGTTCTTTATATTGACGATAGCCTTCATGTATCGCATCAATTTCGCGCCATTTTATTTCTTGCTTCGCATAATGCGTGTTTAGCGTCTGGATTTTTTCATTCAGAGCTAGAATGGACTCCGCGAGAAACTTCGCATCAAGTGCAGCTGCATAAGCGCTCTCCCACTTATTGTGCGCCTCATAAACAAGTCCTGGATTGTGCATGCTGTATTGAGTCAAGCCGTGTTTGTATTCATCTATCCCGCGCACAAGCGGGTTATGCCCATCAAATGAAAGGGCCTGTGAATTCTTGCCATTAAGCTCCGTTGTCTTTACTGCGATCAAACCTTCGATTTCACTTTTTTCCTTTGAAATCAGGTATAGCTGCCATCGCTCGTTGCCGGGGGAATTCGGGGCTCTCTTTGCAGAGCGAATTTCTGCCTCAAGGTGTTGTGAAAGTGTTGTGGATTTGGCGGAATAAACCAGGTCTAGCTCAACCCTCTTTGAAGGATACGCCTGAGTAAGCGCATCGATTGTCCGCCCTCGTTGAGCTTGAGCCTCTGCCCAGGCTCGAGCTGCTTGAGCCTGTTGTTCTCTCGCGGCTTGCAGTTCTCTGGCAAGTTGTTTGGCTTCCTTGTTGGTCATATTTCCGGGCCGTTTGCTGCCTGGCCCTAGACCACTGCCACCCGCGCCAAAACTTGAACCACTGCCAGAACTACCAAATCCAAAACTCCAGCCTGAATTAGAAACCCCACCTCCCGTGCCGGGCCCCGCTCGGTCGGAAGAGCCCAAGTCTGGAAGCATTGGGATTCCGCGGTCTACTAATATGTTCTTCTCTTTATCATCAGCCATACAATTTTCCTTGTTATGTATGGCTGAGAATTAACCTTGTTTTTCATGCTCAACGAGTTACATATATATATTTATTTTCCTGTAAGTCCAATATTGTTTGAAGTGCTGTAACTATCTAATACCTACCACCACTTTCCCCACCGCCCGTCTCTGCCCCAACGAATCAATTGCCTTGCCCGCGTCCTCCAGCGAATAAACCCGCGAAACCAGCGGCGTTAATTTCCCTTCCAGATACCAGCCAAACAACTGCTGGAAGTTGGCGGCATTGTCCTGCGGTTGGCGTTGCGCAAAAGAGCCCCAGAACACGCCGAGCACTGCCGCGCCTTTAAGTAGCGCGAGGTTGACCGGCAGTTCGGGGATGCGGCCGCTGGCGAAGCCGACTACCAATAAGCGGCCGTTCCAGGCGATGGAGCGGATGGCCTGGTCGAAGAGGTCGCCGCCGACCGGATCGTAGATAACGTCCGCACCGTTGCCGTTGGTGAGGCGTTTGATTTCTTCTTTGAGGTTGGCTTCGCTGTAATTGATGAGTTCGTCGGCGCCGGCGTTTTTTGCGACTGCGAGTTTTTCAGCCGAGCTTGCGGCGGCGATGACGCGGGCGCCCATGGCTTTGCCGATTTCCACGGCCGCCAGACCGACTCCGCCGGAAGCGCCGAGCACCAGCAAAGTTTCGCCGGGTTGCAGGTTGGCGCGTTGTTTCAGCGCATGCATCGAGGTGCCGTAGGTCATGCTGAACGCGGCGGCGGTGTTGAAGTCCATGGTTTCCGGCATCGGCAGCACGTTATAGCCCGGTACGGCGACCTGCTCAGCGAAGCTGCCCCAGCCGGTCAGGGCCATGACGCGGTCGCCGACTTTCAAATGGGTGACTTTTTCGCCAACCGCCGACACCACGCCCGCTGCTTCGCCGCCCGGTGAAAACGGGAATGGCGGCTTGAACTGGTATTTGCCTTCGATGATCAGCGTGTCTGGAAAATTGACCCCGGCGGCGTGGACGTCGAGGAGGATTTCGTTCTTCTTGATTTCCGGGCTCGCGATGTCTTCGAGCACCAGGGTTTCGGCGGGGCCAAACGCTTTGCACAGCAAGGCTTTCATCGGACTATTCCTTTTGGACTTGTGGCCGATACGTTCAGGTATGTGGGTTTTTGCGTCAATGAGCATGGCCCGGCCTGATAAGCCTGCATAAGTTGCAGTAACCTATGCGCCAAACCGGATAAGGAGTGGATTGTGAAAGCGTGGATCCTGATGTTGTTGGCCCTGTCACTGCCCGTTATGGCGCAGGAAGCAGCCAAAGAGGGCGAGGCGCCCAAGGCCATTTATGTTTCGCTGACGCCACCGTTCGTGGGCAACTACGCACTGGACGGCGGCCCGAAACTGCGGGTCTACAAAGCTGACATCGCCTTGCGCGTGACCGGCCCGGAAGCGCAAGCCGCCGTGAAACGCAATGATCCGCTGATCCGTAATCAGTTGGTGGCGCTGTTCACCCAGCAGACCGTCGACAGCATGAGCAGCGCCGAAGCCAAGGAAAAGATTCGTCAGGAAGCGCTCAAGCAGGTTCAGCAAGTCATGACCGACGAAGAAGGCAAGCCAGTGGTTGAAGACCTGCTGTTCAACAACTTCATCGTTCAATAACCCGCAGCGCAATCAACGCAATGCCAGCACCGCCGCCCATTGTTCGGCGGTGACCGGCATGACGGACAGACGACTGCCTTTCTGCACCAGCGGCAGTTGTTCAAGTGCCGCCTGCTGTTTCAGGTAACCCAGGCCAAGGACTTTCGCAAAGGCTTCGACGAAGCTCACGTCGATGGCCGTCCACGGATTTTTTTCCGCGCTGGCCTTGGCGTCGAAGTAGTGGCTTTGCGCATCCAGCGCAGTCGGGTCCGGATAACCCGCCTGGCTGATCCGCCCGATCCCGGCAATGCCCGGCTCGGGGCAGCTGGAGTGGTAGAAGAAAAACTCGTCGCCTACCGCCATCGCGCGCAGAAAATTGCGTGCCTGATAATTGCGAACCCCGTCCCAGCGCGCTGTGCCGAGCTTTTGCAGGCTCGCGATAGAGAACTCATCGGGCTCGGACTTCATCAGCCAGTAGGCCATTTTGCGTGCTCCTGAAAAGGGGAATGGACAGGTTGTCAGACACTTTACGGATAAACCGACGGTTGGCTGACGTCAGTGTTTGCGTGTCTGCCCGTGTTGTCGGAGAATGCCGGGATTTTAAGCACCACGCTGTTGCACGGCCTATAAAAAACCGCTGCTGACATCGTATTGATTTGCCGACGGAGGGCAATCAATGAAACGCAAGCCGGATTTACTGTGGATATTGGTCATTTTGTTCGGCTTGGGTGTCGTGACGACGGGTTATGCGCAAAGTTTGTGGGCCAGCAAGCCAGACGCGCCAGTGGAAATTACCCAACAGCAACAGAAGTATCCTTCGCGACATTGATTAGCATGTGGGACCGGCTTTAGCCGGGAAGAGGGCGTTACAACCGCTGCATTTTTGCGTCAGGAATATCGCCTTCCCGGCTAAAGCCGGTCCCACAATCGGCACCTTCTTACGCCAGATACCAACCCCTATCCGAAACAGTGCCGTCCAGCGGCACGTCCCAGCTGGCTTGCGCCAGGCGCTCGACCTTCTGACATTCATGCGCCAGCCCCAGCAAAACCGGCTTCTGCCAGGCTTTTCGGCGTGCGCGATAGGCCAGGCTGCGATCATAAAATCCGCCGCCCATGCCCAATCGCCCACCTTCTTCATCGAAACCCACCAGCGGCATCAGAATCAGATCCAGCGTCCAGATCTTGCGCTGGCGTGCGGGATTGATGCGCGGTTCGGGGATGCGAAAACGATTGGGCTTGAATTTTTCGCCGGGCCTGACCCGCTGAAAAACCATCTTGGTTCGCGGCCAGGCGCTGAGCACCGGCAGGTACGTGGCTTTGCCGCGACGCTGAGCGGCGCGCAGCAACAGACGCGGATCGATTTCGCCGTCCATGGGCAGATACAGCGAAATATGTCGGGCACGACGGAACAAGGGATGTTGCGCCAATTGACGATAAAGTCCGCGAGCCGCTGCACGCTGCTGGCTGGCACTCAAGGCACGCCGCGCCTTGCGTAACCGACGACGCAATTGCTGGCGGGTAAGTGGCGCTTCGCAGGTCATGAGAGAAGGGTCATGCAGGCTGATCCATTGAAGGTTGAACCAGGTTTGAGTCGTCAGGGCGACGATCTCGGGGTTGTCGACGCCGGGCAAAACCGGCGGCAAACGGAATGGGTGCTCCCCGACGAGCCGCTGTCGGTGTAGCCCTTGAACCCGAAAGTTCAAGGTGGAGATTGCAGGAGGTTTTAAGGCTTTCCGTCAAGCGGACATGCACACCAACCCCAACGTGCAACCCCCGTGGTTGTGCGTATCGGCTCAGGGACATGACCGACTGGCAAGCACTCCAGGGAGCGGCGCAAGTATACCCGAAACTCTTCGCAACATTCAGCTTCGAGGTGCATCCGGTGCCGAATCCGCGTCTGTGGAGAGCACCAGATCGACACGATCAAGCAGATCCCGGACCTGTTCGCGGGTCGAGCCGCTGGTCTGCACGTCAGGCAGATCCTGCTTGTGCAAAAGATCGTGAGTAATGTTCAGCGCGGCCATTACGGCAATACGGTCGGCGCCGATAACTTTGCCGCTGCTGCGGATTTCACGCATTTTTCCGTCCAGGTAACGCGCAGCGCTGACCAGGTTGGTGCGCTCTTCCTGAGGGCAAATGATCGAATATTCTTTATCGAGAATTTGTACGGTGACGTTATTGCCGTTGCTCATGAGTCTTGCTCCAGGGCCTTGAGGCGCGAAATCATTGACTCGACCTTTTGCCGGGCGATTTCGTTTTTTTCAATGAGGTGAGCGCGTTCCTCGCGCCAGGACTTTTCCTGAGCTAATAGGATTCCGTTTTCGCGTTTAAGTTGCTCGACACGAGTAATCAGTAATTCTAGTCGGGCCATCAGCGCTTGCAGGTCGGTGTCTTCCATTGTTTTCCACTGAATACTTTCTGATGAGTGGCACAGGAGCTGGCTTTGAGCCACAGCCTTGGACGGCCGCCTTGGTGATCTTGTTGCGCGATTAGTCTAGGATACAAGACCTCCATTCTAGACATTGCGCCGTTTGGCGACTAGTTGCCCATGCCCATTCAGAATTCCCCGTACAAAGCGTTCGCCACCTTGCTCACCAGCAGTGGTCATCCTGTCTCTCCTGCCGAGCTGCATGGCCTGTTACTCGGACGCAGTTGCGCCGGAGCCGGCTTCGAAAACGAAGGCTGGTTGATCGACGCCACCGAAATACTCGGCTCCGCGCCCGAAGACAACGTCCGCCAGGCCTTGATCGGCTTGCAGGAAATGGTCAAGGGCGAACTCACCAGCGACGACATGACCGTTGTACTGCTATTGCCCGGCGATGACGAGCCGCTTGGTGAGCGCGCTATCGCATTGGGCCAATGGTGCCAGGGTTTTCTTGCCGGTTTCGGCCTGACTGCCCGTGACAATGCCATTAGTGGCGAAGCCATGGAAGTGCTGCAGGATCTGGCGGCGATTTCCCAGGTCCAGGATGCGCTGGAAGAGTCCGAAGACGGCGAAAGCGATTACATGGAAGTCATGGAATACCTGCGCGTCGCGCCGCTGTTGCTGTTCACCGAATGCAACAAGCCCGAAGCACCCGCGCCGAAACCTTCGCTGCACTGATTGTCCATCATCGGCGACCTGGTCATGGCCGCAGTCCGGCCTGACCAGACGCCTAACAAGGGAACCCGCCTGCCAATGATCCATATCCCCAAGTCGGAATACGCTCGTCGACGCAAGGCCTTGATGGCGCAGATGGAACCCAACAGCATCGCGATATTGCCCGCCGCGGCCGTGGCGATTCGCAACCGCGATGTCGAGCACGTCTACCGCCAGGACAGCGACTTTCAATACCTGAGCGGCTTCCCGGAACCCGAAGCCGTGGTCGTGCTGATCCCTGGCCGTGAATATGGCGAGTACGTCTTGTTCTGCCGCGAGCGCAATCCTGCGCGCGAGCTGTGGGACGGCCTGCGTGCCGGGCAGGAAGGCGCAATACGCGATTTTGGCGCTGACGATGCGTTCCCGATCAACGACATCGACGACATCCTGCCGGGGCTGATCGAAGGCCGCGACCGGGTGTACTCCGCCATGGGCAGCAACCCGGAATTCGACCGCCATCTGATGGACTGGATCAACGTGATCCGCTCCAAGGCGCATCTGGGCGCGCAACCGCCGAAAGAGTTTGTTGCGCTGGATCATCTGCTGCACGACATGCGCCTGTATAAATCGGCGGCAGAAGTGAAGGTCATGCGCGAGGCTGCGCAGATTTCCGCCCGCGCCCATGTGCGAGCCATGCAAGCCAGTCGCGCCGGCCTGTACGAGTTCAGCCTTGAGGCCGAGCTGGATTACGAATTCCGCAAAGGCGGCGCGAAGATGCCCGCTTACGGCTCCATCGTCGCCTCGGGCCGCAACGCCTGCATCCTGCATTACCAGGAGAACGACGCGGTGCTCAAGGATGGTGATCTGGTGCTGATCGACGCGGGCTGTGAAATCGACTGCTACGCCAGCGACATTACCCGAACGTTTCCGGTCAGCGGCAGGTTTTCCCCGGAACAGAAAGCCATCTACGAGTTGGTGCTCAAATCCCAGGAAGCGGCCTTCGCAGCCATCGGCCCGGGCAAGCACTGGAATCAGGCACACGAAGCGACGGTGCATGTGATCACGGCCGGGCTGGTCGAGCTGGGATTGCTGCAAGGCGACGTCGGCGAACTGATCGTCAACGAAGCCTTCAAACCGTTCTACATGCATCGCGCCGGGCACTGGCTGGGCATGGATGTGCATGATGTTGGCGATTACAAGGTCGGCGGCGAATGGCGAGTGCTTGAAGTCGGCATGGCGCTGACCGTCGAGCCGGGCATTTACATTGCCCCGGACAATCAGAGTGTCGCGAAGAAATGGCGCGGCATTGGTGTGCGAATCGAGGATGACGTTGTGGTGACCAAACAAGGTTGTGACATTCTTACCGATGGCGTGCCCAAGACCGTTGCCGCAATCGAGGCGCTGATGGCCGAAGCCCGAAATCAACCGGGATGGGCCGCATGAGTCGTTTCAATCTCGCTATCGTCGGCGGTGGTCTGGTCGGTGCCAGCCTCGCTTTGTCATTGCAGGCCGGTGCCAAGGCGCGGGGCTGGAAGATCGTGCTGATCGAACCCTTCGCGCCCGGCGACACCTATCAGCCGAGCTACGACGCGCGTTCTTCGGCGCTGTCGTTTGGCGCGCGGCAAATCTACGAGCGCCTCGGCCTGTGGCAAGACATCGCCCGTCGCGCCGAGCCGATCCGGCAAATCCTGGTCTCGGATCGCGGTCGTTTCGGCGCAGCGCGTTTGTCGGCCATTGAAGAAGGTGTGCCAGCCTTGGGCTACGTGGCGGAAAACGCCTGGCTGGGCCAATGCCTGTGGCGCGGTCTGGACGAGAGCGTGGTCAGCTGGCGCGTGCCCGCCGAGGTCAAAAACATGCAGGCCCTGGCGGATGGCTATCGTCTGACGCTGGACGACGAAACCGAACTGGAATGCGATCTGGCGGTGCTCGCGGACGGCGGGCGTTCAAGCCTGCGCGAGCAACTGGGCATTGGCGTGCGCCAGCGGCCCTATAACCAGAGTGCGCTGATCGCCAATATCACGCCCAGCGAAGCCCATTGCGGCCAGGCGTTCGAACGTTTCACCGACGAAGGCCCGATGGCGCTGTTGCCGCTGCCGGAAAACCGCTGTGCGCTGGTCTGGACGCGCACCGGCAAAGACGTCGAGCGTCTCGCCGCGCTGGACGACCGCGCGTTTCTCAGCGAATTGCAAAATGTCTTCGGCTATCGGCTGGGTACATTGCGTCAGGTCGGCGCGCGGCATGTTTACCCGCTCAATCTGATCGAAGCCGAAGAACAGGTGCGCTCGCATCTGGTGGTGCTCGGCAATGCCGCCCACAGTCTGCACCCGATTGCCGGACAAGGTTTCAACCTGTCATTGCGCGATGCTCACGCGCTGGCAGAAGCCCTGCTGGCCAGCGACAAACTGCCTGGCGACTTGCCGACCTTGCTGGCCTATCGCGAGCGCCAGCGTCTGGATCAGCAGTTGACGGTGGGTTTTTCCGATCAGGTGACGCGCCTGTTCGGCAGCACGCAACCAATGGTTGCAACCGGTCGCAACCTCGGGCTGTTGGGGCTGGATCTGTTGCCGGGCGCCAAGCGCTGGTTTGCGCGTCAGGCCATGGGGCTGGGAACTCGCTCCGATGTGTGACGCACCTATTTCCAAATTCCGGCTCACGCCGCCAGCGAGAACGATTTAAAGCATGGAAACGCGCGCAGATCTGCTGATTGTCGGGGCCGGAATGGTCGGTAGCGCCCTGGCGCTGGCGTTGCAGGGCAGCGGCCTGAATATCATCGTGCTCGATGGCGGGCCGCTGGACGTCAAACCGTTTGATTCGCAGTCGCCGTTCGAGCCTCGGGTCAGCGCCTTGTCGGGAGCCAGCCAGCGCATCCTGCAACGCCTCGGCGCCTGGGATGGCATTGCCAGCCGCCGCGCCAGTCCGTATGGCGAAATGCAGGTCTGGGACGGCAGCGGCACGGGGCAGATTCATTTTTCCGCGTCCAGCGTGCATGCCGAAGTGCTGGGCCACATCGTTGAAAATCGCGTGGTGCAAGATGCATTGCTTGATCGCCTGCACGACAGTGATATCGGCCTGCTCGCCAATGCGCGACTGGAACAGATGCGCCGCTCCGGTGATGACTGGCTGCTGACTCTGGCTGATGGCCGCCTGTTACGCGCGCCGCTGGTGGTCGCCGCTGATGGCGCGAACTCCGCCGTGCGCCGCCTGACCGGTACCGAAACCCGTGAATGGGATTACCTGCATCACGCCATCGTCACCAGCGTGCGTACGGCCAATTCCCATCGCAAAACCGCCTGGCAACGTTTCACGGACAACGGCCCGCTGGCCTTCCTGCCGCTGGAACGTGAAGGCGAGCATTGGTGCTCCATCGTCTGGTCAGTGACGCCGGGCGAAAGCGAGCGCTTGATGACGCTGGACGACGAAACATTTTGCCGCGAACTCGAACAGGCCTTCGAAGGGCAACTCGGGTCGGTGATCAGCGCCGATCCGCGTTTGTGCGTGCCGCTGCGTCAACGGCATGCCAAGCGTTATGTGGCGCAAGGTCTGGCGTTGATCGGCGACGCGGCGCACACCATTCACCCGCTGGCCGGGCAAGGTGTAAACCTGGGTTTCCTCGATGCTGCCGTGCTGGCCGAAGTGTTGCTGCATGCCGCCGAACGCGGCGAGCGGCTGGCCGATGTGCGCGTGTTGAGTCGCTTCGAGCGCCGGCGCATGCCGCACAACCTGGCGCTGATGGCAGCAATGGAAGGTTTCGAGCGCCTGTTCCAGGCCGATCCGCTGCCGCTGCGCTGGTTGCGCAATACCGGGCTGAAAGTGGTCAATCAACTGCCCGAAGCCAAAGCGATTTTCGTGCGACAGGCGTTGGGCTTGAGCGGCGATTTGCCGGAGTTGGCCAAGCTTTGAATCACGGCATCCAATTACGGATCGAGATCAGCATCGGCCGTCTGCAACATCTGGTAACGCCTGAATCGGGAGTTCGATTGAGATAGCAAATGGGATTCACTACCATTTCGCCTCATTTTACAAACGCGAGACACTCCCATGCAGGCAAGCAAGCGTATTCTGGCTGCTTTGACACTGACAGTGCTCGGCAGCACCGCACAAGCTGCCGACGAGGTAGTGGTGTATTCATCACGGATCGATGAGCTGATCAAACCCGTATTCGATGCCTACACCGCCAAGACCGGCGTGCAGGTCAAGTTCATCACCGACAAGGAAGCCCCGCTGATGCAGCGGATCAAGGCCGAAGGTGAAAACGCCACGGCTGACCTGTTGCTGACGGTCGACGCCGGCAACCTCTGGCAAGCCGAGCAGATGGGCATTCTGCAGCCGTTCACCTCGCCGGTGATCGATGCCAATATTCCTGCGCAATATCGCTCCTCGACTCACAGCTGGACTGGCCTGAGCCTGCGCGCGCGGACCATCGCCTACTCGACCGATCGGGTCAAACCGGCTGACTTGTCGACTTACGAAGCGCTGGCGGGCAAGGATTGGGAAGGTCGCTTGTGCCTGCGCACTGCCAAGAAGGTCTACAACCAGTCGTTGACCGCCACCCTGATCGAAACCCACGGTGCCGACGCGTCCGAGAAAATCCTCAAGGGCTGGGTCAACAACCTGTCCACTGATGTGTTCTCCGATGACATCGCGGTGCTCGAAGCGATCAATGCGGGCCAATGCGACGTCGGCATCGTCAACAGCTACTACTACGGTCGTCTGCACAAGGACAATCCGAAGCTGGCCGTCAAACTGTTCTGGCCGAACCAGTCGGATCGCGGTGTGCACGTGAATCTTTCCGGAATCGGCCTGACCAAGTACGCTCCGCACGCCGAAGCCGCCAAAGCCATGGTCGAGTGGATGACCGGCCCGGAAGCCCAGGCGATTTTTTCCGGCATCAACCAGGAATTCCCGGCCAACCCGAAAGTTGCGCCATCCGCAGAAGTCGCGAGCTGGGGTTCGTTCAAGGCTGACACCATTCCAGTGGAAGTGGCCGGCAAGCGCCAGGCCGAAGCGATCCGCATGATGGATCGTGTGGGCTGGAATTGATTTAAAGCCAAACCTTGTTGGAGCGAGGCCGGCCGGTAGGACCGGCTTTAGCCGGGAGTGCAGTCTCGCGGCTAAAGCCGCTCCTACGGTCCCACACAGTTGCCCACTATTTTAAGGCTCCATCTTGGCCCATCCCGCCCAACGCCGCTGGTACCCGCTGGTCTTTGCCATTGCTGCTTTGGTGCTGCTGCCGTTGAGCGTGCTGCTGTTGTCGTGGCAGACCATTGATCAGCAGATCTGGTCGCATCTGTGGGAAACCCAGATGACCCGTTTGCTGGGCAATACCCTGACGCTGGTGCTTGGCGTCGGCGTGGGCGTCACGGTGTTGGGCGTGAGTCTGGCGTGGCTGACCAGCCTGTGTGAATTCCCCGGTCGGCGCTGGCTGGATTGGGCGCTGATGCTGCCTTTTGCGATTCCGGCTTACGTGCTGGCGTTCGTCTTTGTCGGCCTGCTGGATTTCGCCGGGCCGGTGCAAAGCCTGCTGCGAGAGTGGTTCGGCACCGGCCTGCGCCTGCCTCGGGTGCGCTCCACCGGCGGCGTGATCATTGTGCTGGTGCTGGTTTTCTACCCTTACGTCTATTTGCTGGCGCGCTCGGCCTTTCTCGCCCAGGGCAAGGGCTTGATGGAAGCTGCGCGAATTCTCGGTCAAAGCCCGTTGCAAGCCTTCTGGCGCGTCGCCTTGCCGATGGCGCGTCCGGCGATTGGCGCTGGCGTCGCGTTGGCGTTGATGGAAACCCTGGCTGACTTCGGTGCTGTGGCGGTGTTCAACTTCGACACCTTCACCACGGCCATCTACAAAACCTGGTATGGCTTCTTCAGCCTCTCCAGCGCCGCTCAGCTGGCCAGCCTGTTGTTACTGGCGGTCATGCTCGTGTTGTATGGCGAACGACGCGCACGCGGCGCGAGCCGGGCCACCAACGAGCGACCTCGGGTCAAGGCGCTGTATCACCTGCGTGGTTTCAAGGCATTTGCTGCGACGTTCTGGTGTGGGCTGGTGTTTGCCTGCGCCTTCGCCGTGCCGTTGCTGCAACTGATCGTCTGGGTCTGGCAGCGCGGGCGTTTCGATCTGGACGAGCGCTACACCGGATTGATCATCCATACGCTGTATCTGGGTGGCATGGCAGCGTTGATCACCGTGGGTGTCGCACTGATCCTGGCCTTCGCCCGCCGACTGGCTCCAACACGTGCGATCCGCTCTGGCGTGAGTCTGGCCAATCTGGGTTATGCGTTGCCCGGTTCGGTATTGGCCGTGTCGATCATGCTGGCGTTCAGTTATCTGGATCGCGAGTGGGTCATTCCGCTTTCCAACTGGGTAGGCGGCGCGGGCAAGCCGTTGCTGCTCGGCAGTCTCGCGGCGTTACTGCTGGCGTATCTGGTGCGCTTTATTGCGGTGGCTTACGGGCCGCTGGAAAACAGTCTGGCGCGCATCCGTCCTTCGTTGCCTGAAGCTGCACGCAGCCTCGGCGTCAGCGGGCCGCGCCTGTTCTTCAAGGTTTACCTGCCGTTGCTGGTGCCGGGCGCGTTGAGCGCGGCATTGCTGGTGTTCGTGGATGTACTCAAAGAGATGCCTGCAACCTTGCTGATGCGTCCATTCGGATGGGACACCTTAGCGGTCCGAATTTTCGAGATGACCAGTGAAGGCGAGTGGGCCCGGGCTGCATTACCGGCGCTGACGCTGGTGCTGGTGGGGCTGTTGCCAGTCATCGGTTTGATCCGACGTTCAGCCCGTCAACCGGGGTAGGTGCGGGTCTACCTTCATGCGGCTACAATGCGCCGCAATCGGTGCGGTCTGTCAGACTGTTCGCATGCTGTGATTTGCTTTAAACCCCCGAGTCATTGGGGGCATGCCAGCGTCATGCCTGTCCGCATCTTCGCCACGCCCGGAAGGAGAAACCCATGGGACAGCGTACGCCGCTCTTTGACCTGCACCTCGCGCTCGGCGCGAAAATGGTCGATTTTGGTGGTTGGGACATGCCTCTGCATTACGGCTCGCAAGTCGAGGAACACCATCAGGTGCGCCGCGACTGCGGTGTGTTCGATGTTTCGCACATGCACGTGATCGATGTCGCCGGCAGCCAGGCACAACTCTGGCTGCAATATCTGCTCGCCAACGACGTGGCCCGGCTGCAAAGTCCCGGCCGCGCCTTGTACAGCGCGATGCTCAATAACGATGGCCAGGTGATCGACGATATGATCGTCTACCTCACCGACAGCGGTTATCGGCTGGTGGTCAACGCTGCCACCGGTGGCAAGGATCTGGCCTGGATGCAGGCGAATCTGAACGATTTCGACGTGCAGCTGAGCGCGCATCCTGAACTGGCCTTGCTGGCCATTCAGGGCCCGCACGCGCGCAGTAAAATCGCCGAACTGGTGCCCAACGCCCGCGCCGAACTGATTCGCCAGCTCAAGCCGTTCGAAGGCCGACAGGAAGGCGACTGGTTCATTGCCCGCACTGGCTACACCGGCGAAGACGGCCTGGAAATCATCCTGCCCGCCGTGCAGGCACCGAGTTTCTTCAATGATCTGGTTGGCGCTGGCATTTCGCCTATCGGCCTCGGCGCGCGCGACACCTTGCGTCTTGAGGCCGGGATGAACCTGTACGGGCAGGACATCGACGAGAATGTCTCGCCGCTGGTCTCGAACATGGCCTGGACCATCGCCTGGGAGCCCGCCGCACGTCAATTCATCGGCCGCGCGGCGCTGGAAGCCGAGCGGGATACGGGCGTAGCGTCGAAGCTCGTAGGGCTGGTGCTTGAAGAACGCGGCGTTTTGCGCGCTCATCAAGTGGTGCGCATCGCAGAAATTGGCGAAGGAGAGATCACCAGTGGTAGTTTCTCTCCTACGCTAAGCAAGTCGATTGCCTTGGCGCGTGTGCCGATGGCGACTGCTGACCGGGCCGAAGTGGAAATCCGCGGCAAATGGTACCCGGTTCGCGTGGTCAAGCCTGCGTTCGTGCGTCATGGCAAAACCCTGATCTAAATTTCCTGGCGGGTTTTCCGCTGACTCGATGTAGAGGATGACTAAATGAGCAATATTCCCGCCGAACTGCGTTTTGCTGAAAGCCACGAATGGGCAAAAAAAGAAGGTGATCTGATTGTGGTCGGCATTTCCGATCACGCTCAGGAAGCGCTGGGTGATGTGGTGTTCGTTGAACTGCCGGAAATCGGCAAAGTGTTTGCCGCTGGTGATGCTGCGGGCGTCGTTGAGTCGGTTAAAGCTGCCTCGGATATCTACTCGCCAGTGGCCGGCGAAGTGGTTGAAGTCAACGACGCGCTGGGTTCCGAACCCGAAGCGCTGAACAACACGCCGTACGCATCGTGGATCTTCAAGGTCAAGCCGAGCGCTGCCGATGCTGACCTGGCCAAATTGCTCGACGCTGCCGGTTACAAGGCCGCCATTGGCGAATAAGCCTGAAGCGTGACTCATAAAAAATGCCGCTCAATGAGCGGCATTTTTTATGGCATCGGCGATTACTGGTTATCGGCAACCAGGTTTTTCGCCAGGATCGCGTTGGCCAGATCCATGTCGGTCGCTTTCAGGCCTGGATTATCGATACGTGCCTGTTGAATGGCGGCTTCCAGAAACGGGCCGCGAATGCCGCCTTCGCTGGCGACAAAGCTGCCGGCGTCGTCTTGAGCAGCAACGATGAGCTTGTGATCCTTGAACGTCAGATAGGTGGAACCGGTGGTGGCGCCCGAGGAGATCACATCGCGCCAGAACCCCGCGTCAGCCATTGCTGAACCAACCGGGAGAGAAAGCAAAGCGAACGTGGCGACAGCAAGCTTGAGACGCATGGTGGGGATACTCCAACTATGGATGTTCTGAAACTGTTGGATAGGTGAAGTGAGGTGGTAGTTCCATTCCGGCGTCGTAGACCTTGTGGGAGCACGCTTGCTTGCGAAGGCAATGCCCGGGATCCGAATGCCTCTTTGAATGTACGGACCTCTTCGCGAGCGAGCTCGCTCCCATTAAAATGGCACTTACAACGCCTCAACCCGCAAAATCGCCCCATCCTGACCAATCACCCGCACCTGACTGCCCACCGCCGTGTCCGGGCCGGTCACGATCCATACGCCATCGCCGACCTTGATCTTGCCGCGTCCGTCGATGATTGCGTCGTGCACCATGAACGTTCGGCCGATCAGTTCCTGGCCGCGCATGTTCAGGCCAGGCTGATCGGAAGGCCGGAATACGCTGCGTTGCCGCCGCCACCAATACACCGCCGTGAGCACTGACAGCAGGGCGAACAGCAGGAACTGCACGGTCCATGGCATGTGCGGAAACACGAACGTCAGGATGCCGACAGCCGCAGCGGCAACGCCGATCCACAACAGATAACCGCCAGCGCCGAACACTTCCAGAATCAACAGCACCGTGCCAAGCCCCAGCCAGTCCCAGAACGACAGGTTTTGCAGGAATTCCCACATGGTCGCGCCTCAGGTCTTCTTGCCGTCGAACGTGGCTTTGACGATCTCGCCGATACCGCCGACCGCGCCGATCACCTGGCTGGCTTCGAGTGGCATGAGGATGACCTTGCTGTTGTTGGCCGACGCCAGCTTGCCCAGCGCGTCGATGTACTTCTGCGCGACGAAGTAGTTGATGGCCTGCACGTTGCCGCCCGCGATTGCGTCGGACACCACTTGGGTGGCCCGTGCTTCGGCTTCGGCTTGACGTTCACGTGCTTCGGACTCCAGGAACGCGGCCTGACGACCACCCTCGGCTTCGAGAATCTGTGCCTGCTTCTTGCCTTCGGCGGTGAGAATCGCGGCAGCACGCAGGCCTTCGGCTTCGAGGATCTGTGCACGCTTGATCCGCTCGGCTTTCATTTGCCCGGACATCGCCGCCATCAGGTCGGCGGGCGGGCTGATGTCCTTGATTTCGATCCGCGTGATCTTGATGCCCCACGGCGCGGTGGCTTCATCGACGGTGCGCAGCAGCTTTTCATTGATGTTGTCGCGCTGGCTGAGCATCGCGTCCAGCTCCATGGAGCCAAGCACGGTACGAATATTGGTCTGCAACAGATTGCGGATGGCATGTTCGAGGTTGTTTACCTCATAAGCGGCCTGCGCGGTATTGACCACCTGGAAGAAACACACCGCATCGATTTGCACTGTGGCGTTGTCGGCGGTGATGACTTCCTGGGGCGGAATATCCAGCACGCTTTCCATGACGTTGATCTTGCGCCCGATGCGATCCATCACTGGCACGATGATATTCAGGCCCGGTTTGAGCGTGTTGGTATAACGGCCGAAGCGCTCCACGGTCCATTGATAGCCTTGTGGCACAACCTTGAAACCCATGAAGACAATGGCAATCGCCAGGCCGACAAATAGCAGGACTACAGTACCGATTTGCATAACATTTCCCTGTTTTAGCGATGATTGAGTGATTCTTGTTGGAGCGAGCATCCACGATTATGAACTCACCGCTGCTCACTCTGCGGCGTCACGCGCAGTACTTCTTCAAGCGTAGTCAGCCCGGCCGAGACCTTTTGTGCGCCGGACAGACGCAGGCTGCGCATACCTTCCTTGAACGCTTGGCGACGCATTGCCGTGAGGTCCAGATCAGCGCTGATCAGCGCCCGAACGTTATCCGACATCAGCATGATTTCGTACACCCCGGCCCGGCCGCGATAACCGGTATCGCGACACTCCACGCAACCCACGGCGCGGTGAGCGCCGGTTGGCACGGGCGCCTGCCAGGGACGCGTGAGGGTTTGCCAGTCGGTTTCGTCCAGGGCAATTGGCGCCTTGCAATGCGGGCACAAGGTACGCACCAGACGCTGGGCCATGACCCCCAGAATCGTCGCCTTGAGCAAATAATGCGGCACACCCAGTTCCAGCATCCGGCTGATGGCGCTGGGCGCGTCGTTGGTGTGCAGGGTGGAAAGCACCAGGTGACCGGTCAGCGCCGCCTGGATCGCCATTTCGGCGGTCTCCAGGTCGCGAATTTCGCCGATCATGATGATATCCGGATCTTGGCGCATCAATGCGCGCACGCCGCTGGCAAACGTCAGGTCGATGTTGTGCTGCACCTGCATCTGATTGAACGCCGGCTCGACCATCTCGATGGGGTCTTCGATGGTGCACAGGTTGACCTCTTCGGTCGCCAGCTTTTTCAGAGTGGTGTAGAGCGTGGTGGTCTTGCCCGAACCGGTCGGGCCGGTCACCAGAATGATGCCGTTGGGCTGGTGGGTCATGCCTTCCCAGCGCCGCAGGTCATCGCTGGAAAACCCCAATTGGTCGAAATCCTTGAGCAGCACTTCCGGATCGAAGATCCGCATGACCATCTTTTCGCCAAACGCCGTTGGCAGCGTCGACAGCCGTAGCTCCACTTCGCCGCCATCGGGCGTGGTGGTCTTGACCCGGCCGTCCTGAGGTTTGCGTTTCTCGGCAACGTTCATTCGGCCCAGGCTTTTCAGGCGACTGACGATGGCCATGGTGACTTGTGCGGGAAATTGATAAACGTTGTGCAGCACGCCGTCGATGCGAAAGCGCACCGTGCCTTGCTCACGACGCGGTTCGATATGAATGTCGCTGGCGCGCTGCTGAAACGCGTACTGAAACAGCCAGTCGACAATGTTCACGATATGCGCGTCGTTGGCGTCCGGCTCTTGATCGCTGGCACCCAGCTTTAGCAGCTGTTCAAAGTTGCCCATGCTGCTGATTTTCTGATCGACCGCCGTGGCGCCGCTGACTGACTTGGCCAAGCGGAAAAACTCCACGGCCACCCGCTGGATATCCACAGGGTTGGCGACCACGCGCTTGATCGGCACCTTCAAGACATGCGCCAGATCCGCTTCCCAGCCATTCACGTAGGGTTGCGCGCTGGCGATGGTCACCGATTCACGATCCACGGCCACGGCGAGAATCTTGTGGCGCTGGGCGAACGCGTAAGACATTAACGGCGTCACGGCGGCGACGTTGATCTTCAGCGGATCGATGCGCATATACGGCTGCCCGCTTTGCTGCGCGAGCCAGGCCGTCAGGGTTTCCAGATCCAGTTTGCGACCTGGGCGCTTGAGGTCGTCAAGCTGCTGGGCAGCGACGAACTCCAGCGGATGCAACTGGATGTTCGCGGCAGTGCGCCGCAAGGTCAACGCATCTTCGGCGCTGCTCTGATCAATGAAGCCCTGAGCGACCAGATCGCGCAGCAGATCATTCAGATCCAGCCAGCGGTCCTGATTTGATGAGGCGAGGACTGACATGCGGATTCCTTTGGACGATTCAGCTCATACGAGAAGCTAGAGTAGTCCCAAGCGTGCCAGTTGTTGCGTTCGCTGTCTGTTTAACCGTTGCGAAAATTTTCCACGTGGCTCAACCCATCGCGAGAGAAACCGGCGAAGCCGTCGTGTGCGCTTGTGCTACCTGCTCAAGTTCAACCGAACAGACGCTGATCAGGCTGCGCATTTTTTCGCCGATGACCTGCGCCCGATGCCAGGTCAGCTGGTCGATCTGCACATCGACCATCAGCACGTCGTCCTGACGCAATACGCTGACGTGTTGCGGTAACAGGTACTGCATGGCGAAGAGGTTGAGCAGTCGGCACAGCGAGTCGGGTTCGGCTTCGACCAGGATCTGGTAGCGCACGCAGCATTGGGCATTGTTGGCCGACCAGGCGTCGGTGCGGTGTTGCGAGGTGGAGACGGCTTCGAGAGTGGGCATGCGGGCCTCTGCGTTTAGCGGCATGAAATCGATGTGGGAAATTCTTGCACGCAGCTGCAGAAATATCTGACCCATGATCGACTCGGATAGGATATTTTCGACTTGTTAATGCGCCAACACTTAATATCGAGAAATTGTTATGCAAACTGATCTGGACGCCTACGACCGCAAGATACTCGCGCTGCTGCAAGAGGACGCCTCGCTGTCGAGCGCACAGATCGCCGAACAGGTCGGTTTGTCGCAATCGCCGTGCTGGCGGCGTATTCAGCGCCTGAAAGATGAAGGTGTGATTCGTCGCCAGGTAACGCTGCTGGATCGCAAGAAAATCGGCCTTAATACGCAGATTTTTGCCGAGGTCAAACTCAACGCCCACGGCCGCTCGAATTTCACCGAATTCACCGACGCCATTCGTGGCTTTCCGGAGGTGCTGGAGTGCTACGTGCTGATGGGTTCGGTGGACTTTCTGCTGCGCATCGTCACGCCGGATATCGAAGCGTACGAGCGCTTCTTCTTCGAAAAGCTTTCGCTGGTGCCGGGAATACAGGAAGTGAACTCCACCGTGGCGCTTTCGGAAATCAAATCCACGACGAGTTTGCCGTTGGATTAATCTGAAATTGCCGCCGCCTGATGGGTCGCCTTCGGGGACGAGTCCCCTCTCATCAAACACCGCAGAAATATCTGACCGACGAGAAACCCGTGGGAGCGGATTTATCCGGGAAGGCGGCATTTCTGACGACGAAATGCAGTGAATGTACCGGCCTCTTCCCGGATAAATCCGGTCCCACATGTTCGGTGTTTGCTAAACGACATGGCGAAATCTCCTACAGGGGACGTGTAAAGATTGATTCGGGCCATTCGACAAATAGATACGGGCAAATGATCAATCGAGCTTGACCACCTTGGCCAGGACGATTTTCGGGCCTTTCATCTTCTTGATGATGATGCGCAGCCCTTCGACTTCCATGACTTCCTCGACTTCCGGCACCCGCTTCAGGGAGTCGTAGATCAGGCCGGCCAGGGTTTCGGCTTCAACGTGGTCCAGGTCGATGCCCAGCAGGCGTTCGACCTTGAACAGCGGCGTGTCACCGCGTACCAGCAGCTTGCCCGGCTGATAGGCGAGAATCCCGCGCTCGACCTTGCGGTGTTCGTCCTGAATGTCGCCGACCAGCACTTCCAGCACGTCTTCCATGGTCAGATAACCGATGATCTTGCCATCGGCTTCCTCAACCAGCGCAAAGTGCGCGCCGCCCTGGCGGAACTGCTCCAGCAGACGCGACAGCGGCATGTGCTTGGAAACGCGCTCCAGCGGGCGGGTCAGCTCGGCCAGATTGAACGACTCGGGAATGTGATCCAGCGCGGCCAGCTCCAGCAGCAGATCCTTGATGTGCAGCAAGCCGACAAACTCGCCACGCACCGCGTCGTAGACCGGATAACGGCTGAACTTGTGACGGCGAAACAGCGCGAGGATTTCCTTGAGTGGTGCGTTGCAATCCAGCGTCACCAGGTCTTCACGGGAATTGGCCCAGTCGACCACTTCCAGCTCGCCCATTTCCACCGCTGATGCCAGCACGCGCATGCCCTGGTCGCTCGGGTCCTGGCCACGGCTGGAGTGCAGGATCAGTTTCAATTCTTCGCGGCTGTAACTGTGCTCGTGATGCGGGCCGGGTTCGCCCTGGCCGGCGATGCGCAGGATGCCGTTGGCGCTGGCGTTGAGCAGATAAATCGCCGGGTACATCGCCCAGTAAAACAGGTACAGCGGCACGGCGGTCCACAGCGACAGCAGCTCAGGCTTGCGAATGGCCCAGGATTTGGGGGCCAGTTCGCCGACCACGATGTGCAGGTAGGAAATGATGAAGAAGGCGGAGAAGAACGACACGCCTTTGATCACTTCCGGCGAGTCCACGCCCACGGCGCTCAACAGCGGCGCCAGCAGGTGCGCGAACGCAGGTTCGCCGACCCAGCCCAGGCCCAGGGAGGCGAGGGTGATACCGAGCTGGCAGGCCGAGAGATAAGCGTCCAGCTGACTGTGAACGGTGCGCAGGATATGTCCGCGCCAGCCGTTTTTCTCGGCAATGGCTTCGACCCGGGTCGAACGAAGTTTGACCATGGCGAATTCCGCCGCAACGAAAAAGCCGTTGAGCAGGACCAGAACCATTGCGAAGAGAATCATGCCGAAATCGGCGAAAAGCGAAGCGAAGTTAAAACTAGGGGAAGGGTCCATGGTGGAGGTTTACAGGTTCCGTTATGACTGAAGAAGAAGGCTGCCGCATCGGGATAGCGGGCATAAGAACGGCAATGTAGCGGCTAGAAGCCAGCTTGCCTAGTCGCGCTTCAGGGATTGATCAGCTGAATGGCCGGAAAATGGCAGATAAAAACGCTGCCCTTGCCCGGCACGCTGTTGATTTCCAGTGTGCCGCGATGGCGCAGCAGCACGTGCTTGACGATAGCCAGCCCCAGCCCGGTGCCGCCGGTATTCGACGCACGGCTGGAGTCCACGCGATAGAAGCGCTCGGTGAGGCGCGGCAAATGCTTGGTCTCGATGCCGATCCCCGAATCCTGCACGCTCAAATGGGCGCCATGCTCGTCGGCCCACCAGCGGATGTGGATCTTGCCCTCGGCCGGGGTGTATTTCACGGCATTGAAGATCAGATTCGAGAACGCACTGCGCAGCTCGGTTTCGCTGCCCTTGAGCTGCACATCGCTGTCCAGATCCAGGCTGATCTGCTGATTCTTGTTGGCCGACAATGCCCGTGCATCGCCCTTGATCGTCTTGAGCAGCATGCCGACTTCGATGGGATGACTGTCTGACGGATAGTCAGTGGCTTCAAGTTTGGCCAGCAACAACAAATCATTGAGCAGTGTTTGCATGCGCCCGCCCTGCTGATGCATCTGTTGCAGGGCGCGAACCCAGCGCGGGTTCACCTCTTCGACGTTATCGAGCAGGGTTTCCAGATAGCCGAAAATCACCGTCAGCGGCGTGCGCAGCTCGTGGGAAACGTTGGCGACGAAGTCTTTGCGCATCTGCTCCAGTTGATGAATCCGCGTGACATCCCGGACCAGCATCAAATGCTCGTTGTTGCCGTAGCGGGTGATCAACAGCTGAATACGCATGCGGTCGTTGGTGGGCGAGGGGATTTCCAGCGGTTCGGCATAGTTGCCTTGCTCGAAATACTCCTTGAAGCGTGGATGGCGCACCAGATTGCTGACCGGCTGACCGCTGTCTTGCGGGGTCTTGAGCCCGAGCAAGGTCTCGGCGGCGCGGTTCCACCACTCAAGATTGCCTTCGCTGTCGAGCATGATCACGGCATCTCTGAGGGCCGCCGTGGATTCCTGAACGCGGTCGATCACCGCTTGCAGCCGACCGCGCACCCGTTGGTCGCGGCGTTGCAGATGATAGATGCTGTCGAAGACTTCGCCCCACAAACCGTAGCCATCCGGCGGCGGCTCATCGGCCTTGTGGCGGCTGAGCCAGTCGTGCAGGCGCAATAACTGCTTGAGGGTCCAGGCCAGATAAAGCCCCAGCGCGATTGCCAGGCACCAGCCATATTGATTGCTGATCAGACCCGCCAGAAGGGCGACCGCGACCAGCATCAACATGTGGCGGATCAGGGTGCCATACCAGTTTTGATTCAATTGAAAGCACATCCTTGGCTGGCGCGGACTTCATGGTTGCGCTGTCTGCTTACAAAACGGCGATCAATTCTTGGTGGAAAACCGATAACCCGTGCCGCGCACGGTTTGTACCAGATTTTCGTAGGCATCGCCGAGGGCTTTGCGCAGGCGACGAATGTGAACATCAACGGTGCGTTCTTCGACATAGACATTGCCACCCCAGACCTGGTCCAGCAGCTGGCCGCGCGTATAGGCGCGTTCCTGATGGGTCATGAAGAATTGCAGCAGACGGTATTCGGTCGGGCCCATTTCCGCAGGCTTGCCGTCGATGGTGACCCGATGACTGATCGGGTCAAGCAGCAGGCCGCCCACTTCAATCGGCGATTCGCCATCCGTCGGACCGGCGCGACGCAGCACGGCTTTGAGGCGTGCGACCAGTTCGCGTGGCGAAAAGGGTTTGGTGATGTAGTCATCGGCACCGACTTCCAGGCCCTGGATCTTGTTGTCTTCCTCGCCCTTGGCCGTGAGCATGATGATCGGGATGTCGCAGGTCAGCTCGTCACGCTTGAGGCGGCGCGCCAGCTCGATGCCCGATGTGCCGGGCAACATCCAGTCGAGCAGAATCAGGTCCGGCTTGCGGTCGACAATGATTGCATGGGCTTGCTGAGAGTTCTCTGCTTCCATGCAGTCATAGCCGGCCATTTCCAATGCAACGGCGATCATTTCGCGAATAGGCGCTTCGTCGTCAACGATCAGAATGCTCCTGCCAACCATGCTTGAACCTCTTGTCATTTAACTGTCTTGGGGCGCATTAGATAACGGAATTATTGCAGTCGTGTGACAGCTTGGGATGGGGCTAGCATGCCACGTTGTTACAGGTCTAAGCTTGCAGGTCTGTCCTGAAATAATTTTTACAACAACAGAGGATTACGCAATGGCTAAATTTTCATCAACTTTGCTGGGCCTGCTGGCTGCTGCCGCGCTGGCATCGTCGGGTCTGGCGTTTGCTGCCGAGCCGGCGATGACCAAGGACGGCGTCCTGGTGGATCACAAAGGCATGACGCTTTATACCTTTGATAAAGATGCTGCCGGCAAATCGGCCTGCAACGACAAATGCGCTGAGAACTGGCCGCCATTGAAAGCCGACGCGGCCGACAAGGCCTCAGGTAAATGGACCGCCATCAAGCGTGACGACGGCTCCATGCAATGGGCCTATGAAGGAAAACCGGTGTATTTGTTTAAAAATGACAAAGCCGCTGGCGACAAAACCGGCGATGGCAAAGGTGACGCCTGGCACGTCATCAAGCCTTAAGCCCGCTCTGGCGCTGACTGTCGGCCACGAACCTGACAGTCAGCGCAGCGCGTAATCGGCCACAATGCCGACGAAGATCGCCAGCCCCGCCCAGTGGTTGTGCAAAAACGCCTTGAAGCACGCCTGTCGATCACGACTGCGCGTCGACCAGAATTCCCAGGCGAAACACCCGGCCGCCACCAACAGGCCCAGATAGAAACAAATCCCCATCTCGAAGCGCCCGCCCGCCAGCAGCAAACAGCCCAGCGCCAGACCTTGCAGGGTCAGAATGATCACCCGATCCGCATCGCCGAACAGCACCGCTGTGGATTTAACGCCGATTTTCAGATCGTCTTCCCGGTCGACCATCGCGTAATACGTGTCATACGCCACAGTCCACAGCACGTTGGCGATATACAGCAGCCACGCGGCGGCGGGCAATTCCCCGGTTTGCGCAGTGAACGCCATCGGCATGCCCCAGGAAAACGCCGCGCCCAGCACCACTTGCGGGTAATAGGTGTAGCGCTTCATGAACGGATAGCACGCGGCCAGCGCCAGGCCACCGAAGGACAGCCAGATCGTCGTGGGATTTGTCAGCAAAACCAGCAGGAAACTCACGATCACCAGCAGCGCAAACAGCGCCAGGGCTTCTTTCGAGCTGATCTTGCCGCTGACCAGTGGTCGCTGTTCGGTGCGTTTAACGTGGCCGTCCACTTTGCGGTCGGCGAAATCGTTGATCACACACCCGGCCGCGCGCATCAGGAACACACCGACCACGAAAATGATGATATTGGCCAGCGACGGCGCGCCCTTGCCAGCAATCCACAACGCCCACAGCGTCGGCCATAACAGCAGATAAATGCCGATCGGCTTGTCCAGGCGCATCAACTGAATGAAATCCCAGGCGCGGGGATTCAAGCGATTCAGGGATTTGAGCAGCGTCAGGTACATCAGTGGTGTTCCCCGGTGTGAATTGCCTGCCAGAGTGTCGGCAAGAACACTTCGGCGACCAAGATCTTCAACGGGCCGCGGCTGAAACACGAGCGGCGTCCCCACAAATTGTCGGCGGCGTCGGGCGTTGGCAGCCAGGGAGCCGGGTAATGACAGATCTGCAATGGGCCGCGCAGGAAGGCCTCGTCGCAGAACAGCAATTCGCCCAGTGAGCGCGTGCCCAGCTCGTCCATATTCAAGCCGCCTTCCTGCAAGGCGCTGCGCGCTGCGACGCTGCGGGCGAATACCCACTTCTGGTCATGGCCGCGCAGATACACCTCGCGGACCCAGCCGATGCTGCGTTCAGGCAGATCCAGCGCCGCACACTCGTCGTCGCGAAGCGGTTGCCAGCCCTCGAAAAGCGGCGTGACACTAAAGCGATTGCCCGACAGCGCGGTCAGTCGGCGTGTCAGGGAATCCTCATGGAACAGCCACTCAAGGACCACGGGCGCAGGCGTCTCGATGAGGGACTCGCGCTCCAGCCAGATCGGGGTGGGAAATACGGGTGTTTGCTGGGTCACAATAAGCAGTTATTGGCATTAATAAAGGCGGCGAGCTTAGCATGATTGACCGTCGCAACCGATGACCCGCAACGCGCCGCGATAATGATCGGGCTTGCATCTGGGCGCCCCGATCAGTACAAAACGCCCTGAGCATGGTGGCAAGCACGATACCCATCGACCGCCATGCCGGCGACACCCTGAAAACCTGAGAGAAATTCTGATGAAAAAGTGGCAATGCATTGTCTGTGGCCTGATCTACAACGAAGCCGATGGCTGGCCGGATGACGGCATCGCGCCCGGCACGCTGTGGCAAGACGTACCTGAAGACTGGCTGTGCCCGGATTGCGGCGTCGGTAAAATGGATTTCGAAATGATCGAAATCAACTGATTCAGGCTTTAACTGTCCTTAACTTCCTGGAAAACCGCATGAACGCACCTGTCGTGATAATTGGCACCGGCCTGGCGGGCTACAACCTGGCCCGGGAATTTCGCAAGCTCGATAGCGAAACGCCGCTGCTATTGATCACCGCCGATGACGGTCGCTCGTATTCCAAGCCGATGCTCTCCACGGGCTTCGGCAAAAACAAGCACGCCGACGGCCTGAGCATGGCCGAAGCGGGCGCCATGGCCGTGCAGCTCAACGCCGAAGTGCGCACCCATACACGCATCAGCGGCATCGACGCGGGGCACAAACGCCTGTGGATCGGCGAAGAAGCGGTGTATTACCGTGACCTGATCCTGGCCTGGGGCGCGGAAACCATTCGCGTGCCTATCGAAGGCGATGCAGCCGACGCCGTTTTCCCGATCAACGATCTGGAAGATTACGCGCTGTTTCGTGACGCAGCCGCAGGCAAGCGCCGGGTGTTGATCCTCGGTGCCGGCCTGATCGGCTGCGAATTCGCCAACGACCTGATCCTCGGCGGTTACGAAGTCGATCTGGTCGCGCCGTGTGAGCAGGTCATGCCCACCTTGCTGCACCCGGCCGCAGCGACTGCCGTTCGCGCGGGTCTCGAAAGCCTCGGCGCGCGCTTCCACCTCGGGCCGGTTCTGACCCGCTTGCTGCGCACGGACAACGGGCTCGAAGCGCATCTGTCAGATGGCGAAGTGATTGCCTGCGACCTGGTGGTGTCAGCCATTGGCCTGCGGCCACGCATCGATCTTGCAGCGGCGGCGGGTTTGCAGACCAGCCGGGGCATCCTTGTCGACCGCCACCTGAAAACCTCCCATGCCAACATCTACGCGCTGGGCGATTGTGCGGAAGTCGATGGCCTGAACCTGCTTTACGTCATGCCGCTGATGAGCTGCGCCCGGGCCCTGGCGCAAACCCTGGCGGGCACGCCGACGGCCGTTAAATATGGCCCGATGCCGATCACCGTCAAAACCCCGGTTTGCCCTTTGGTGGTCTCGCCGCCACCACGCGGAACCGAAGGTGTGTGGACGGTCGAAGGGCAGGGCGCCGACATCAAGGCGCTGTGTCACGACGCGGATGGCAACCTGCTCGGCTACGCACTGACCGGCACCGCCGTGATGGAAAAGCTCGCCCTCAACAAGACGCTCCCGGCGCTGCTGGCGTAAATAAGGGTCGTTCTGTCGGATAAGCCGCGTTTTTGTTCGCATAAACCGCAAGCCCGCACTGGCGCGGGCCTGTACGGCATGCCATCCTCATTATTGACTGCCGCCACGTAGAGCCGTTGCGGCGCCTTGGGCTGCTCGGGAAGAGCAGCGCGGGACATAAAAACAAAAAACCGTAAAAGAGGCTTCATATGCGTAAACCAGAACTTGCAGCCGCCATTGCTGAAAAGGCGGATCTCACCAAAGAACAAGCCAACCGCGTTCTCAATGCCGTCCTCGAAGAAATCACCGGCGCCCTGCACCGCAAGGACAGCGTCACGCTCGTTGGCTTCGGCACCTTTCTGCAACGCCATCGCGGCGCCCGCACCGGCAAAAACCCGCAAACGGGCGAGCCCGTGAAAATCAAGGCCAGCAACACGGTAGCCTTCAAACCCGGCAAGTCACTCAAGGACAGCGTGAACCCATAGACACCCGCTGTACGCCTTCACGCAAGGCGAGCAGTGAAAGAACGGGCACACCAACGAGGTTGGATGCCCGTTTTTTGTTAGTGCCTAGGCCGGGTTAGCTTCCCACAGTCGTTGCTCAATCACCCGACTCACATCGCAGGCTTCCTGCATTAATAGATGAGCCGTACCCGCCATGGCGCTCAGGTCGTAGTCCTCTGCGCTGCCTGGCTTGCTGCTTGACACTGCGTCGAGAAACGATATTTATAACTATTGTTCGAATTGTTCGAATTGTTCGAATTGTTCGAATTGTTCGAATTGTTCGAATTGTTCGAATTGTTCGAATTGTTTGAAGCGGCCAAATGCAACATCAGCGCTTCGACAGCCAGGTGATGCCGACCGTGATTGTGCTGCTGGTGGTGTTGGTGGCGGTGATCCAGTTGGGCGGTGATCGACTGGCGCGGGGTTTGAACAAACGCTGAGTGGGTTATATTCACGGCATCAAATGCCTGGAACGACCCGCCATGAAACTCGCACCGCAGGATCTCGCGCAGATTACCGAGACCACCGTTGGCCATTACAACCAGGTGGCCGACGCGTTCCGCGAAGGCACTCGCGACCACGACGTCAGCCAGAACATCGCCGCGCTGCTGCGACATATAGAAGGCCCGGCGCCGTGGCAGATTCTGGATTTCGGCTGCGGGCCGGGCCGCGACTTGAAAACCTTTGCCGCCATGGGCCACATCGCTGTCGGCCTGGACGGCTCGGAACGCTTCGCCGAAATGGCCCGCGCCGAGACCGGTTGCGAAGTCTGGCAGCAGAGCTTTCTCGAACTTAATCTTCCCGCAGAACGCTTCGACGGCATCTTCGCCAACGCCGCGTTATTCCACGTCCCCAAGCAGGAGCTGCCACGGGTGCTGCAACAGCTGCACGCCACCCTGAAATCCGGCGGCGTACTCTTCAGCTCCAACCCCCGTGGCGAAAATAGCGAAGGCTGGAACGGCCCGCGCTACGGCTCATACCACGACCTTGAAGCCTGGCGCGCCCTGCTGACCGAGGCCGGATTCAGCGAGTTGGAATATTACTACAGACCTCAAGGGGTGCCGCTGGAGCAGCAGCCGTGGTTGGCGAGTGTTTGGCGGCGGGGATGAAGACGACAATGTCAGGGTCGTTTTGTAGTAAGTCAGCGGCGTACACTTGGCGTCATGATTTTTATCGAAACCCCTATATTTACCAGGCGCGCCAAAGAGATGCTGGATGACGCGTCCTTGACCAGCCTCCAGAATATTCTGGCGCTTAATCCTTCGTCAGGAGACATGATTGAAGGCACGGGTGGGATTCGAAAATCCGGGTAGCTGCAAAAGGACATGGCAAACGAGGCGGCGCCAGAGTCATTTATTACCACTTCGTCTCAGCCTCTCAGATCGCCTTGTTGATGATCTACCCTAAAAATGAACAGCAAGACCTGACAGCCGACGAACGCAAGGCGTTAAAAGCTGTGGTCGAGCACTGGAGATAACGATGAGCAAGCTCTTCGAAGAACTGATGGAAAGCGTCCACCAGATGGACGAGATTGTTCGCGGTGAACGCCAGCCCTCACGCGAGTTCACAGTCGACGCCATGCAGATCAAGGCGATACGTAAAGCCACAGGGCTTTCGCAGGCTAAATTCGCCGCAATCATTGACGTGCAATTGGGCACGCTCCGCAATTGGGAACAGGGTCGTCGCGAACCTACCGGCCCCGCTAAAGCCCTGCTCAAAGCCATACACAACGACCCGGTTCATGTTCTGAACGCATTGGCAGGTTGAAGCTGCCCAACTCCATTCATACCCGTATCTTCAGGCAATAAAAAACCGCCCCGAAGGGCGGTTCTTATTCAGCCAGTCCGAATCTTACAATTTCGGACCCGCTGCCTTGATTGCGTCGCTCACTTCAAACTTCTTGAAGTTTTCGATGAACAGGCCGGCAAGTGCCTTGGCCGATTCGTCGTAGGCGGCCTTGTCAGCCCAGGTGTTGCGCGGGTTGAGCAGGTTGGTTTCAACGCCCGGTACGGCCAGCGGCACGTCGAGGTTGATGGTGTCCAGATGCTCGGTTTCTGCGCCGATCAGGGCGCCGCTCTGGATGGCTGCAATCACGCCGCGAGTCGTCGGGATGTTGAAGCGTTTGCCGACGCCGTAGCCGCCGCCGGTCCAGCCGGTGTTGACCAGGTAAACCTTGGAGCCGAAGCCGCGGATGCGCTTGATCAGCAGCTCTGCGTATTCGCCAGCCGGACGCGGGAAGAATGGCGCGCCGAAGCAGGTGGAGAAGGTCGACTTGATGCCGCTGCCCGAACCCATTTCAGTGGAGCCCACCAACGCGGTGTAACCCGACAGGAAGTGGTAAGCCGCTTGTTCTTCGCTGAGGATCGACACTGGCGGCAGAACGCCGGTCAGGTCGCACGTCAGGAAGATCACAGCGTTTGGCTCGCCGCCCAGGTTCAGCGGTGCGCGTTTTTCGATCAGTTCACGCGGATAAGCGGCGCGGCTGTTCTGGGTCAGGCTGTCGTCGGCGTAGTCGGCTTTCTTGGTGACCGGGTCGAGGACCACGTTTTCCAGAACTGCGCCGTGCTGGATGGCTTTCCAGATGACAGGCTCGTTCTTCTCGGAGAGGTCGATGCACTTGGCATAGCAACCGCCTTCGATGTTGAATACCACGCCAACGCCCCAGCCATGTTCGTCGTCACCGATCAGGTAACGGCTTTCGTCAGCCGACAGGGTGGTTTTGCCGGTGCCGGACAGCCCGAAGAACAACGTGACGTCGCCCTCTTCGCCCATGTTTGCCGCGCAGTGCATTGGCAGCACGTCGACCGCTGGCAGCAGGAAGTTCTGTACCGAGAACAGCGCCTTCTTCATTTCACCGGCGTAACGCATGCCGGCGATCAGCACTTTTTTGGCTGCGAAGTTGATGATCACGGTGCCGTCGGAATTGGTGCCGTCACGCTCTGGCTCGCAGACGAACCAAGGGGCGTTCTGGATCTGCCACTCGTCCTTGCCGCCAGCGTTGTACTGTTCAGGGTTGATGAACAGGCAACGGCCGAACAGGTTGTGCCAGGCAGTTTCCGTGGTCATCTTGACCGGCAGGTAGTGCGCCGGATCAGAGCCTACATGAACGTGGGAAACGAAGCTTTCGCGCTCGCCCAGATAGGCGGCAACGCGGTCCCACAAGGCGTCGAACCTGTCCGCCGGAAACTTGCGGTTGATAGGGCCCCAGGCGATAGCGTCCTGAGTGCTCGGCTCTTCAACAATGAAACGATCAACCGGCGAGCGGCCAGTACGATGGCCTGTTTTCACAACCAGAGCGCCAGTATCGGAAAGTTCGCCTTCGCCGCGGGCAAGAGCTTCCTTGACCAGTTCGTCGATGCTCAGATCGGTGTACACAGCGTTATTGGTTTGCGTCATGAGGGTCCCCGTCGGCCAGTGGCCGAGTGCTCCAAACGGTTTTGTAGTAAAAAAACAACCACTACTACAGCGTAAAAGTGGGCCGGATTATGCCAGAAAAGCCTAAAAAAAGTAGGGCCCTCCTGTCAGAAGAACGACACCGTGGCTCCAGGCGTGTCACAACGTGGTTACGTGCCTGTTTAATGACGCGTATCAGAGGGCGAATCCACACCGCCGCCCGCGAACAACTGCGCGATGTCGGTGGCATCGAACAGATAGCGTTCGTTGCAGAACTGACAATCGATCTCCACCGCTCCGTTGTGTTCGATAACCAATTGCTGCGCATCTTCCAGGCCGAGACTGACCAGCGCATTGGCCGAGCGCTCCCGCGAACAGCTGCAACGGAAGCAGATCGGTTGCATCTCGAACATCCGCACCGGGTCCTGATGGAACAGCCGATGCAGCACGGTTTCGTTGTCCAGGCTCAGCAGCTCTTCCGCTGTCAGAGTGCTGGCCAGCGTGGTGACGTGTTCCCAACTGGCGTTACGCTCTTCCGGATCGGTCATGCGTGCGGCGGGCAACTGCTGCAATAACAGACCGCGGGCGCGATGGCCGTCGGCGCGTAGCCAGAAACGTGTACCGAGCTGTTCCGACATCACAAAATAGCTGGAAAGACTGTCGGCCAGGTCCACACCGTCCAGGGCAACGATGCCTTGATAGCGCTTGCCCTGGCGGGGATCGACTGTCAGGGTCAGCGAGCCGTCGGGCATCAGGTCCTGCAGGCCTGCGCCTGGCGCGATCAGCGATTCATCGTAGCGCGCGATGCCACGCAGCTCGCGCTCATTGGAGCATTCGACCATCAACAACGACACGGGACCACTGGACCGTGCCTGAAGAATCAGCAGGCCTTCGAATTTCAATGTTCCTACCAGCAACGCGGCAGCGGCCAACAACTCGCCGAGCAACTGCGCGACGGGCTCCGGGTACGGATGCTTGGCGAGAACTTCAGCATAGCTGCGTTCCAGCGCTACGAGCTCGCCACGCACGTCGGTCTCTTCGAAGATGAAGCGCTGGGTGTAGTCAATATCCGGTAAATCATGCATAGGGAAGAGGTATCTGAAGGAATGACAAAATGATGGCAAGCGTCTCTAACAGCGCCAAAGCGCCGTTTCGCATGTCAGTAGTGCGACTTGCCATGTCGGATAAGAGGCATTTTATGGACTATCTTGCGCGCTTCCAAGCCATGCGTTTGAGTGTTGTGCGCGGCTGCCAGGTAATCCGCTGGAGCGCGGCTTGCCCGCGAACATGGAATCTCCAACCGGGACTCAATCGTCATTACTCGAACCACGAAACTGAAACAGCTGTCGACGCTGCTTCTTGTTGGGCTTGCCATCGGTGGTCATGCCCAGGTTGCCTGCCTTGCGTTGTGCGGCGGCGCTTTCCCGCTTGGCAATGCTTTCCGGAGTTTCGCTGTACAGGGTCTGTGCCTCCGGCGCGCCGCGGCGCACGGTCGAAAGCGCCTGCACCACCACCGTACGTTCCTCAAACCCGATGCGCACCAGAATCTCGTCGCCGATGTGCGGTTCCTTGCCGGGCTTGCAACGTTCGCCCCGACAATGCACCTTGCCGTTCTCGATAGCGGCTTTGGCGAGCGCACGGGTTTTGAAAAAACGTGCAGCCCATAACCACTTATCCAGACGAACTTTGTCGTCTTCTTCTGACTTTTGTGCCATATGAATTCCTCAACTAAGCCGTAGTCAGAACTGTACTACGTCAGGCGTCATCCGCCAGTAATCCGATTACGGGCGTGACAATCTGTTTCTCTCCGAATGGCCCTTTTTTTTCTGGAGCGCGATATGACCGAATTCCCTTCGTCATTGACCTCACCTAAAGTCGGCTGCGAGGGCTGCAAAAGCAGCCCCGAACTCGACTTTTCATTTGCGTTTGCCTACCAGCCCATCGTGGATTTGCGCGACCAGTCGGTTTTTGCTCATGAGGCCTTGGTGCGAGGCATTAATGGCGAAGGCGCGATGTCGGTGCTCAGTCAGGTGACCGACCAGAATCGCTATCGCTTCGATCAGCTGTGTCGCATGCATGCCATCGCTGGCGCTGCCGCGCTGGGTATGAACGACCGGCTTTCGATCAATTTTCTGCCCAACGCGGTCTACCGACCGGAGCTGTGCATCCGTAGCACACTGGAAGCCGCCCGCACCCATAATTTTCCGCTGGACCGTCTGATTTTCGAGACCATCGAAGCCGAACACCTCGATAACAATCGCCATTTGACCAATATTCTGCGTGAATACCGCGAATTCGGTTTCATGACGGCGATTGACGATTTTGGTGCCGGCTACTCAGGCCTGGGGCTGCTGGTGGATTTTCAGCCGGACCTGATAAAACTCGACATGCATTTAATTCGAGATATTCACCGCGATCCTGTTCGTCAGGCTATCGTTCGTGGGGTTGTCACAATGTGTACGGAGTTGGGCGTTACAGTCATCGCCGAAGGCATCGAGTGCGCCGAAGAGCGTGATTTCCTCGCCGACTGCGGGATTTTTCTGATGCAAGGCTTCTGGTTCGCCAAACCTGCATTCAAAGCATTGGCCCAGGTTGATCCTGGTGTCTGGCAGACAGCGTAAGAAGTACGGAATCCCTTTTGAAAACATTTGATCACCTGACAGTCATCGGCCTGCGCGAGTGGGTGGCGCTGCCCGATTTAGGGGTAGCCGGCCTGCGGGCGAAAATCGATACCGGCGCGAGCACGTCAAGCCTGCACGCTACGGAAATCGAACCTTTCGAACGCGACGGCCAGAAATGGGTTCGCTTCAATGCTCACTTGGGAACGGTCGTTCAGTTGCGCCATCGCCGTTGCGAAGCGCTGCTGGTCGCGATGAAAACCATTAAAAGCTCCAACGGTCATGCGCAGGTCCGCTATGTCATTCGCACCACCCTGGCTTTGGGTGATCGTGTCTGGCCCGTGGAATTCACGCTGGCTTGCCGCAAAGCAATGCGCTATCGCTTGCTGCTCGGATCCAACGCCTTGATCGACGGCCAGCTGGTCGTCAATCCCGGCATTACTTATGTTCAGGACAAGCCGGTTTTCCCGGCCTCGACTACCTCTGCCACAGGTGCTGCATGAAGATCGCTGTGCTGTCGCGTAACCCGCGTCTGTATTCAACCCGTCGTCTGGTCGAAGCTGGTATTGAACGCGGCCATGAGATGGTGGTGATCGACACCCTGCGCGCCTATATGAACATCGCCAGCCACAAGCCGCAGATTCACTATCGCGGCAAACCGCTGGAAGGTTTCGATGCGGTGATCCCGCGGATCGGGGCTTCAGTGACGTTTTATGGCTGCGCGGTGTTGCGCCAGTTTGAAATGATGGGCGTGTTCCCGCTCAACGAGTCGGTGGCCATCGCCCGCTCGCGGGACAAACTGCGTTCGCTGCAATTGCTGTCCCGGCGCGGGATCGGCCTGCCGGTCACCGGTTTTGCTCACTCGCCGGATGATATTCCCGACCTGATCCAGATGGTCAACGGCGCGCCACTGGTGATCAAGGTGCTCGAAGGTACCCAAGGCATCGGCGTCGTGCTGTGCGAGACGGCAACCGCTGCCGAGTCGGTGATCGAGGCGTTCATGGGCCTCAAGCAGGACATCATGGTTCAGGAATACATCAAGGAAGCGGGCGGCGCGGATATTCGCTGTTTTGTGGTCGGCGACAAGGTCATCGCCTCGATGAAGCGTCAGGCCAAGCCGGGGGAGTTCCGCTCCAACCTGCACCGTGGTGGCAGCGCCAGCCTGATCAAGATCACTCCGGAAGAGCGCATGACCGCCATTCGCGCCGCCAAGGTCATGGGCCTGAGCGTCGCGGGCGTCGACATCCTGCGCTCCAACCACGGACCGCTGGTGATGGAAGTCAATTCGTCACCGGGTCTGGAAGGCATCGAAGTCACCACCAGCAAGGACGTCGCCGGGATGATCATCGAATACCTGGAGAAAAACAGCGGCCCGCATATGACGCGGACTAAAGGGAAAGGCTAAGAGCAGTTACAAGCTTCAAGCCTCAAGCTGCAAGAACGAAGCTGCATTGCTTTTACTTGAAGCTTGAAGCTTGCGGCTAATAGCTGCTCTCAAACAGCATCCCTGGGCAACATCAATCCCAGCGGCAAGCGCACGCGCGCTTCCAGCCCGCCACCTGAGCGATTACGCAGCTCCACATTGCCGCCATGCATGGCGGCGATGCGCTTGACGATGGCCAGGCCCAGGCCGGTGCCCTTGCCGCTGCGGGCACGATCACCACGGATGAAGGGATTGAAGATCACTTCCAGCTCCGACGGATCAATACCCGTCCCCCTATCCAACACGCTCAGCACCACGTAAGGCGCGTTGGCATCGCCTGACACATACGCCGCCACTTCGATGCCATTGCCAGCATGATGCATGGCGTTGCCGATCAGATTGTTCAGCAGGCGCTTCATCGACACCCGCCGCAACGGGAACGGCGGGATGGTTTCCAGACACAGGCGAATCTGTTCTTCCGAGAGTTCCGGGTTGTTGTACGGCGCAACCACTTCCCGCACCAGATCACTCAGGTCGACTTCTTCGATCTCTTCGTCACGGCCGTCGCGGATGAACGCCAGGAACTGATCAAGAATGGCGTCCATGTCTTCGATGTCACGCACCATGCCTTCGGTCAGTTCGTTTTCGTCCGTCATCAGTTCCAGCGACAGCCGCAAGCGGGTCAACGGGGTGCGCAGGTCGTGGGAAACCCCGGCCAGCATCAGTTCCCGCTCCTGGCCGGCTTGCTCGACATCTTCGGCCATCTGATTGAAGGCTCGGTAAACTTCGGTCATTTCGCTGGGCGTATCACTCACCGGCAGGCGCACGCTACGGCCCTGCCCGAGTTGGCGGGCGGCGAAGACCAGGCGTTTGAGTGGCTGATTGAGTTGCCGGACGAAAATCCACGCGGACGCCGTGGACAGCAAACCAATAGCCAGGAACCAGCCCAGCACGCTCCAGATTTTCTGCCCGCGCAGTGGATGCGGATAAAGCGGCACTTTCAGCCAGCCGTCACCCAGACTTGGGGCACGCACCCACAGGGCTGGCGGTGCGTGGACGCGCAAACGGACTTCGGTGTCGGCACCCAGCTCGGCCTGCATCTGGCGCTGATAGATTTCGCTGTACGGCCAGTGCTGCTCGCCTTCCGGTACGCCGCCGCCCACCACCCGGATCAGGCCCGCCGCATCGGCAATTGCTTCGCGGTCGTCTTCGTTGGCCGCCCAATAGGCACGCAAGGTCAACGCCACGCCATGGCTGTATTGCCGATCGACCAGCACGTCCTCGTTCATCAGCAGATAAACCAGGGTCAACGCCTTGGAAAACAGCACGACGATGAGCACCAGCCAGAGGGTGCGGGAGAAAAAACTTTGCGGAAACCAGAGCGGGGTCTTCATAACTGCAGCTATACACTTTGCAGGGCGAGCCAGGCTCGCAGGGTTTGCGAATCGCGAATGGGGTCAAACGCAGAAACGCGAAAACCAAAACGTCGATAACCCCTTCAAGGGTTATCGACGTGACTGGCAACGGCTTCGAGTGACTGACGCAAGCCGATTATCGATTACCGGCGCCATCTGGAACGAATACATAACCAACACCCCAGACCGTCTGGATGTAACGTGGCTTGGACGGATCCGGTTCGATCAGGCGACGCAGACGGGAAATCTGCACGTCAATCGAACGCTCCAGAGCATCCCACTCCCGGCCACGGGCCAGGTTCATCAGCTTGTCACGGGTCAACGGCTCGCGGGCGTGCATCACCAGTGCCTTGAGTACGGCAAATTCACCGGTGGTCAGCATGTGTACTTCTTCGCCACGCTTGAGTTCGCGGGTGGCCAGCGACAGCTCGTAGTCGCCGAAGCTCACCGACTCGTCTTCACTGCCCGGCGCACCTGGGACCGGCGCAGCCTGACGACGCAGCACAGCCTTGACACGGGCCATCAGCTCATCGGGGTTGAAAGGCTTGGCGAGGTAATCGTCAGCGCCCAGTTCCAGACCCTTGATACGGCTCAGCTCATCGCCCTTGGCGGTCAGCATGATGATCGGAACCTGATTGTTCGCGGCGCGCAGACGACGGCAGGCTGACAGGCCGTCTTCACCAGGCAGCATCAAGTCCAGAACCACAAGGTTGAACACCTCGCGCGCCAGCAGGCGATCCATTTGTTCGACGTTGGCCACGGCTCGGGCGCGATAGCCCTTGCTGGTGAAAAAACGTTCCAACAGGCTGCTCAATCCCGGATCGTCATCAACGATCAGGATTTTTTCGCCTTCAGCAGTTTGTGCAGTGCTGCTCATAGATGCTCCTTTGATCTCGGCGCGCATTATGGCGTAGCTGCTGTGATGCGCACCGTGTGCATTGTTAGCAGATTTTACCGGAGCCGCCACTGGCAGCTGTTTTCCGGCGCAATTAGAGCGGTTTGATCGGCTAATCCCCTAATCGGGCAGCGCTGGGTATAATGCGCCGCCCTTGAAGTCAGGCAACGCCTGAACATGGCAGTTCGACAGTATTTTGTAAAAGTCGGCAAGCAAGGCTGTTTTTAACGCTGCATCACGCGCGAAGCCCGCAGCCACTTTATATGCTCACAAACTCCAGGTGGTCTTATGGACAGCATCAACAGTCGCATCGCCGAAGAACTCGGTGTCCGCCCGCAACAGGTCGCAGCGGCCGTAGCGCTACTGGATGAAGGCTCGACAGTGCCCTTCATTTCCCGCTACCGCAAGGAAGTGACCGGCAGCCTCGATGACACGCAATTGCGTCATCTTGAAGAGCGCCTGCGCTACCTGCGTGAACTCGACGAGCGGCGCATCAGCATCCTTGCCAGCATCGAAGAGCAAGGCAAGCTGACCCCCGAGCTGGCCCGCGATATCAAACTCGCCGATACCAAGACCCGCCTCGAAGATTTGTACCTGCCTTACAAGCAAAAACGCCGCACCAAAGGCCAGATCGCCCTCGAAGCCGGCCTTGGTGAGCTGGCTGACGGTCTGTTCAACGACCCGAGCCTGACGCCGGAAACCGAAGCTGCACGCTTCGTGGACGCCGAAAAAGGTGTTGCCGATGTCAAGGCCGCGCTGGAAGGCGCCAAGTACATCCTCATGGAGCGTTTCGCCGAAGACGCGACCTTGCTCGACAAGCTGCGCAGCTTCCTCAAGCAGGAAGCGGTGATCAGCGCCCGGGTCGTGGCCGGTAAGGAAGAGGAAGGCGCCAAGTTCCGCGATTACTTTGAGCACGACGAACCGCTGAAAAGCATGCCGTCTCACCGTGCGCTGGCGATTTTTCGCGGTCGCAACGAGGGTTTTCTCAGCTCGGCCATGAAGGTCGGCGAAGAATTGCCTGGCGCCATGCACCCTTGCGAAATGATGATCAGCGAGCGTTTTGGCCTGCAAAACCAGAACCGTCCTGCCGATAAATGGCTGGGCGAAGTGGTGCGCTGGACCTGGAAGGTCAAGCTCTACAGCCACCTGGAAACCGACCTGTTCGGCGAACTGCGCGAAGGTGCGGAAACCGAAGCGATCAATGTGTTCGCCCACAACCTGCACGACCTGTTGCTCGCCGCTCCGGCAGGCCCGCGCGCCACTCTGGGGCTGGACCCGGGCCTGCGCACCGGTTGCAAGGTCGCGGTGGTCGATTCCACCGGCAAGATGCTGGATTACGCCACGGTTTACCCGCACGTGCCGAAGAATCAGTGGGATCAGACCATCGCTGTGCTGGCCGCGCTGTGCGCCAAGCATTCCGTGGACCTGATCGCTATTGGCAACGGCACCGCCAGCCGTGAAACCGACAAGCTCGCCGCCGAACTGATCAAAAAATACCCAGGCCTGAAAATGACCAAGGTCATGGTCTCCGAGGCAGGCGCTTCGGTGTATTCGGCGTCGGAACTGGCCGCCAAGGAGTTCCCGGATCTGGACGTGTCGATCCGTGGCGCGGTGTCCATCGCCCGTCGCTTGCAGGATCCGCTGGCTGAACTGGTGAAAATCGATCCGAAATCCATCGGTGTCGGCCAATATCAGCATGATGTTTCGCAGCTCAAGCTGGCCCGTGGCCTCGACGCCGTGGTCGAAGACTGCGTGAACGCCGTTGGCGTCGACGTGAATACCGCTTCGGTGGCCTTGCTGGCGCGGATTTCCGGCCTCAACACCACGCTGGCGCAGAATATCGTCGCGCATCGCGATGAAAATGGTGCGTTCAAGTCCCGTGCGGCACTGAAGAAAGTCCCGCGTCTGGGTGAAAAAACCTTCGAGCAAGCCGCCGGTTTCCTGCGAGTGATGAACGGCGATAACCCGCTGGACTCCTCGGCGGTTCACCCGGAAGCCTATCCGCTGGTCAAGCGCATCGCTGCCGAGACTGATCGTGATATCCGCTCCCTGATCGGCGACGCCAGCTTCCTCAAGCGTCTGGACCCGAAGAAGTTCACCGACGAAACCTTCGGTCTGCCAACCGTGACCGACATCCTGCAGGAGCTGGAAAAGCCGGGTCGCGATCCACGTCCGGAGTTCAAGACCGCCGAGTTCCAGGAAGGCGTTGAAGACTTGAAGGACCTGCAATTGGGCATGATCCTCGAAGGCGTCGTGACCAACGTCACCAACTTCGGTGCGTTCGTCGATATCGGCGTGCATCAGGACGGTCTGGTGCATATTTCGGCGTTGTCCGAGAAATTCATCAAGGATCCGCGTGAAGCGGTGAAAGCGGGCGACGTGGTCAAGGTCAAGGTCATGGAAGTGGACATCCCGCGCAAACGCGTCGGTCTGTCGATGCGCATGAGCGACACGCCGGGCGAGAAAATCGACGGCGCTCGCGGCGCACGGCCAGGCTCGGCGCCACGTCAGCAGCAGAGCAGCGCGCCACGCAAGGAAACCCAGGCAGCAGCCCCGGCCAACAACGCCATGGCTTCGCTGTTCGCCAACGCCAAACAACTGAAGAAGCGCTGATGGATATTCCAGAAGGCCTTATCGAGAGCGCGTATTTTCGCGCCATCGGCTGCCAGTTGCGGCGCCTCGACGTCGGCGTTGCCGAAGTGGCGCTGCCGCTGGAGCCGCACCTGCGCAATCGCGGCAACGTGATGCACGGCGGGGCGATTTTCAGTCTGGTCGATATCGCCATGGGCCTGGCTTGCTCCAGCTCTCACGGTTTCGACCAACGCAGCGCGACCATCGAATGCAAGATCAACTACGTGCGCGGGGTCGCTGACGGCGAAGTCCTGTGCATCGCCAAGGTGCTGCATGCGGGACGTCGCACGCTGGTCGTCGAAGCCGAAGTGGTTCAGGGCGACAAACTGGTCGCAAAAGCACAAGGCACGTTCGCTGTGCTCTAGCTGTCAGCCCCGGATTTGAGTTAATTTCGGCGTTGCGAAAGCGGCGCCGGAATTTTCCGGGTTCGCTGTGGCCAGAATGGGCAACGGGTAATGGCGTTTTCGAACCAGGCTCTGTATCAACGGGCTCCGTATGAAATAGTTACAGGGCGCAAAACCAGGCGACAACGCCAGTTCCCACCTCACCCTTGTACACCGTCATGTCCACCCCCATATTGGGGCGACTGACGCGTGAAGGAATCCAACTTGAGCGAACTTCTCAACCGCCGCCTGGCTTTGCTTGGTGAGCGCACTAACCTCTCTCTGCTGGAGCAATGCCTGCACGGTATAGAGCGTGAATGCCTGCGCGTGACCGGCGAAGCACGCCTGGCCCAGACGCCGCATCCTGAAGAGCTGGGTGCTGCGCTGACCAACGGCCTGATCACCACTGACTATTCCGAGTCGCTGCTGGAGTTCATCACGCCCGCGCTGGCGGATCCGGCGGCAACCCTGGAAAGTCTCGACAAGATTCATCGATTCGCCTACAGCAAGCTGGGCAGCGAGTTCCTCTGGAGCCCGTCGATGCCTTGCCCGCTGCCCGCCGAAGAAGACATTCCGATTGCCTATTACGGCACCTCGAATATCGGCAAGCTCAAGTACGTGTATCGCAAGGGCCTGGCCCTGCGGTACGGCAAGACCATGCAGTGCATCGCCGGGATTCACTACAATTTCTCGCTGCCCGAAGCGGTCTGGCCGCTGCTCAAGCAGACCGAGCAATTCGAAGGCAGCGCCCGGGATTATCAGTCGCATTCCTACATTGCGCTGATCCGAAATTTCCGTCGTTACAGCTGGTTGCTGATGTACCTGTTCGGCGCTTCGCCGGCCCTGGATGCGGGTTTCCTGCGCGGGCGGGCGCATCAGCTGGATCAGTTCGATGCCGACACGTTGTATCTGCCCTACGCGACCAGCTTGCGCATGAGCGATCTGGGTTATCAAAGCAACGCTCAGGCGGGCCTGACGCCTTGCTACAACGATCTGCTCAGCTACACCGACAGCCTGCGCAAAGCGGTGGCAACGCCCTACGCGCCGTATGTCGAGATCGGCACCCACAAGGACGGCGAGTGGATTCAGCTCAACACCAACGTGTTGCAGATTGAAAACGAGTACTACTCCAACATTCGCCCGAAACGCGTGACCTATTCGGGCGAACGTCCGATTCAGGCGCTGGTGGCCCGTGGCGTGCAATACGTTGAAGTGCGCTGCCTGGACATCAACCCGTTCCTGCCGACCGGCATCGACCTGCAGCAATCGCGCTTCATCGATGCGTTCGTGCTGTATTGCGCCCTGCAGGAAAGCCCGCAGCTTGCGCAAAATGAATGCAACAACGCTGCGTCGAACTTTCTCACCGTGGTCAAGGAAGGTCGCCGTCCGGGCCTGGAATTGAATCGCAATGACAGCACCATCGACCTGAAAGTCTGGGCCACCGAGCTGCTGGAGAAGATCAAGCCGATTGCCCAGCTGCTCGACGAAGCGCAAGGCACAGACGAACACATCAAGTCGATCGCGGCGCAGCAATCGAAGGTCAACGACTCCTCCCAAACCCCGTCGGCCAAGGTGCTGGCGAGCATGACCGAGCACAAGGAAGGCTTCACGGCATTCTCGATGCGCCAGAGCGAGCTGCATGCCGAGTATTTCCGCAGCAATCCGTTGAGCGTCGAAGAGCAATCAAACTTCGAAACCCTGGCCCGGACCTCGATTGCCGAACAGGCCGAGCTGGAACAGACCGAAGAAGTCGTGGATTTCGATACATTCGTCGGGGCTTATCAGGCAAGCATCTTGCGGATCAGTAACTGACAATTCACGACGTCAACGTGGGACGGGATTCATCCGGGAAGGCGGCGGTCCAGCTGGCAGATTTGCATCTGCCGAACTGCCGCCTTCGGGAATGAATTCCCTCCTACAGGTTCATGAATATCGCCCGTTTACAGTGCCTTTTCGAAGATCTTCGAATTGCGCTGATAGTTGTAAAGCGATGCCCGGGCCGCAGGCATGCGGTCGACAGTGCTTGGCTCGAAGCCGCGCTCGCGGAACCAGTGGGCGGTGCGGGTCGTAAGCACGAATAGCGTTTTCAACCCTTGCTCCCGCGCGCGGGTTTCGATGCGTTCGAGCAGTTCGTCGCCGCGACCGCCGTGGCGGTATTCCGGGTTCACCGCCAGACACGCCAGCTCGCCCGCATCCGAATCGGCAATCCGATACAGCGCCGCACAGGCGATGATCAGCCCCTCGCGCTCAACCACGCTGAACTGCTCGATCTCACGCTCCAGCACTTCGCGGGAACGGCGCACCAGAATGCCTTGCTCTTCCAGCGGCGTGATCAAATCCATCAGGCCGCCAACGTCTTCAATGGCCGCTTCGCGCACCAATTCGAATTGTTCCTGCGCCACCAGCGTGCCGCCGCCGTCACGAGTGAACAGCTCGGTGAGCAGCGCGCCGTCTTCCACGTAGCTGACGATATGGCTGCGCCCGACGCCGCCGCGACAGGCTTCGGCCGCCGCTTCCAGCAGCTCGGCCTGATAATTGGTGCCCAGACGCAGCATATGCGCCGGAACCTGTTGCGGCCGCAGCTCGCGTACCAGTCGGCCTTGATCGTCGAGCAAGCCGGGCTCTTCGCCGAACAGCAGCAGCTTGTCAGCGCCCAGATCGGTAGCCGCGCGAGTCGCGACGTCTTCACAGGCGATGTTGAAAATCTCGCCGGTTGGCGAATAACCAATCGGCGACAACAGCACGATATGGCGCTCGTCCAGCAGGCGATTGATACCCTTGCGGTCGATGCGGCGCACTTCGCCGGTGTGCTGGTAATCGACGCCTTCAAGTACGCCGATTGGCCGCGCCGTAACCAGGTTGCCGCTGGTGACCCGCAGCCGCGAACCCTGCATCGGCGAGGCGGCCATGTCCATGGACAGGCGCGCTTCGATGTCCAGGCGCAAATGGCCGACAGCATCGATCACGCAGTCGAGGGTTTCGGCGTCAGTAATGCGCAGGTTGCGATGAAACTTCGGCGTCAGGCCACGTGCCGCCAGACGGCTTTCGATCTGTGGGCGCGAACCGTGGACCAATACCAGACGCACACCCAGGCTGTGCAACAGCACCAGGTCGTGGACGATATTGCCGAAATTGGGATGTTCAACGCCGTCGCCGGGCAACATCACGACAAAGGTGCGTTCCCGGTGAGCGTTGATATAAGGCGAAGCGTGGCGAAGCCAGTTGACGTACTCGTGCATAACCTTGGGAGCCTGCGAAAAAGATGGACGAAGGACAAAAACACTCACAACCGTGAAATGGTTATCGTCGGAACAGGCCTGGCAACACGCGCACTCTCCTTTTCTGGATGGTCAACAACGCCCGATTCATTGCGGGCTCAAGCAATAATGTTCGATCAACTGGCTCAATAGACGCACAGTAGGCTGCAAGCGTGACATTTCAAGGTATTCGCCGGGTTGATGCGCGCACGCAATGTCGCCAGGGCCCAATACCAGTGTCTCGCAACCCAGGCGCTGAAAATAAGCCGCTTCGGTGCCGAATGCTACTGCTTCGGCGCGATGTCCTGTGAGACGCTCGGCAACCCGCACCAGTTCCGCATCGGCGTCCTGTTCGAACGGCGGCGCCTCGGGAAACAGCGGCGCGTAATCGATTTTCACCTGATGCAGCTCGGCCAGCGGCTCCAGCTTCTGCCGGATTGCCGCGCGCAACACGCTCGGGTCCATGCCCGGCAAAGGCCGCAGATCGAACTCCAGAGAGCATTGGCCGCAGATCCGGTTCGGGTTGTCGCCGCCATGGATGCAGCCGAAGTTCAGGGTCGGCGTCGGCACGCTGAACTGCGGATTGCGGTATTGCTGCTGCCATTGCTGGCGCAGGACTTTAAGTTCGCTGATCGCATCGTGCATGGCTTCCAGCGCGCTGTGGCCCAGGCTCGGGTCAGACGAATGGCCACTGCGCCCGAGAATATCGATGCGCTCCATCATCACGCCCTTGTGCAGGCGAATCGGCTTGAGTCCGGTGGGCTCGCCGATCACCGCTGCGCGCCCCAGCGGCCGGCCGGCTTCAGCCAGCGCCCGGGCGCCGGCCATCGAGCTTTCTTCGTCGCAGGTGGCGAGGATCAGCAGCGGTTGCTTGAACGGCTTGTCCAGCAGCGGCTGCACGGCTTCGATGACCAGCGCGAAAAAGCCCTTCATGTCGCAGCTGCCCAATCCGACCCAGCGGCCGTCAACTTCTGTCAGCTTCAAGGGATCGGTCTGCCACAACGCGCCGTCGAACGGCACGGTATCGCTGTGTCCCGCCAATACCAGCCCGCCGGGGCCGCTGCCGAAACTGGCGAGCAGATTGAATTTGCCCGGCGAGACCTGCTGGATATCACAGGCGAAACCCAAATCCCCCAGCCAGGTGGCCAACAGATCAATGACCGCGCGATTGGACTGGTCCAGGGAAGGCTGCGTGCAGCTCACCGACGGCGTGGCGATCAGGGCGGCAAACTGGTCTTTCATGGACGGCAAGGGCATCGATGATTCCTCAAGGCGGGTCAACACGCGGTTCATCATAGGGCTATCGAGCGGATTTGTGGGAGCGGCTTTAGCCGGGAAGGCTGCATTACTATCGACGCAGATCCGCAGCATGTTGCGGCCCCTTCCCGGCTAAAGCCGGTCCCACACAGGGCAAGGGCACTCTGAATTCTGCTGATCTGATCCCAAATCAGTGATCCGGCCAGTTTTCAACCTATGTCCTGTACACTGCTCAACCTCAGCAGCCACGTGACAACAGGCTGCGCCCCCGTTTTTAGTTATCAGCGTCTGGATTCCCGGCCATGCAGAAAGAAACAGAAATCAAACTCCGCGTCAGCCGCGAAACCCTCGCTGCATTGCGCGAACACCCGTTGCTGAAGAAGCGCAACAAAAGTGGTTGGGAGCGTCTTGAGCTGTCCAACCAGTATTTCGACACGCCGGAGCGCGACCTGGCCAATGCCAAGGTTGCCTTGCGCCTGCGTCGTGATGGCGAGCAGATCATCCAGACCCTCAAGACGCGCGGGCAGAGCATCGCCGGTCTGTCGGAGCGCAACGAGTACAACTGGGATCTGCCCAAAGCCAAGCTGGATCTGAAAAAGCTCGATGGCGAATGCTGGCCGGAGCAACTGGCCGAGCTGGACAAAAAAACCATCAAGCCGCTGTTCACCACCGACTTTATCCGCGAGAAGGCGGAAATCGCCTGGGGCCGCGGCAAGGCCAAGGTGGTGATCGAAGCCGCGCTGGATCTGGGCCAGGTTGTGGCGGGCAAGCAGAAGGAAGAAATCTGCGAGCTGGAGCTGGAATTGCGCGAAGGCGATCCGGCCGCGCTGCTGGAACTGGCCGCCGAGTTGGCCTTAACGCTGCCGTTGATGCCGTGCGATATCAGCAAGGCTGAGCGCGGCTATCGCCTGTTCGACGCCAACAGCTATTCCCTGAGCCTGCCGACGCCGCAACTGCACGCCGAAATGCCGCTCGATGACGCGTATTCGGCGTTGGCCTGGCATCTGCTGGGCAGCAGTCAGCGTCTGGCCGAGCAATATCGCTTCAATGGCCATTGGCGCTTGTTGCAGGACTGGGTCGCGTTGCTGGTTGAACTGCGTTCCTTGACCGGCAGCCTGGGTCAGGCCGCGCCGCGCGCCTCCTCGGCCGAACTGCGCACTGCGCTGGATGCGTTGCTGGAAGACTGGCGTCCGCTGGTGCAGGCCGGTCAGGAAGATGGCGACGTGCGCAACGCCGCTCACGAGCAGTTCCTGGAAGAAATGCAGGACACGCGCTGGGGTTTGTTCTCGCTGAACACGTCGCGTTGGTTGCTGACCCGCAGCTGGACCGTCGAACGCAACAACCGTGGCAATCGCCAGGGCGCTGCGCAGTTGGCCAGCTGGCTGCCGCGTTTGCTGGCTGACGAAGCGACTGCCTTGCAGTTAGGGCGTTATCAGCAGCAGCCGGAAGACCTGGCCGAGCAACTGCCCCGTATCGAACGCATCCAGGCCTGGCTGCATCACGCCCGTGGCGCGCTGGATTTGCCGGAGCTGGATCGTCTTTACGGCGAGTTGAACAAGCTGGTGCAAGTGGCCGAACTGCCGATCAGCGACGAAGTGCTGGACGCTCGTGTGCAACAGACCATCGTGGTGTTCCAGAGCCGCGCCTGGAAAACCTTGTTGCGGTTGTAAGCTTGTGGGACCGGCTTTAGCCGGGAAGGGGGCGTTTCAGGCGACACGTTGGCGTCGCATGTACCGGCCTACTCCCGGCTGAAGCCGGTCCCAAAGGAAGTTGCCCTATTCCCCAGGGCTTTAAGCCCCCTGCTCCACCGACCCGATGAAGTTCGCCAGTTCCGGTGTGCGCGGGTTGGCGAACAGGATCTTCGGGTCGCCCACTTCGTGCACTTTGCCTTGGTGCATGAACACCAGCTTGTCGCCGACTTCACGGGCGAAGCGCATTTCGTGGGTGACCATGATCAGCGTCATGCCATCGGCAGCCAGTTGGCGCACCACGCCGAGCACTTCGTTGACCAATTCCGGGTCCAGCGCCGACGTGATTTCATCGCACAGCAGCACTTTGGGTGACATTGCCAGCGCCCGGGCAATCGCCACGCGCTGTTGCTGACCGCCGGACAGCCGATCCGGGAAGGCATCGAATTTCTCACTCAGTCCGACCCGCTCCAGCATGCGTTTGGCCAGCTTGCGGGCTTCGTCACGCGACACTTTTTGTACGACTTGTGGCGCGAGCATCACGTTTTCGCCGACGCTCAGATGCGGAAACAGGTTGAACTGCTGAAAGACCATGCCGACTTTCTGCCGCAGGGTGCGCAGGTCAGCGCGAGCGGCATCCAGGTATTCGCCATCGACTTCGATAACGCCGTCATTGATCGACTCAAGGCCGTTCAGGGTGCGCAACAGCGTGCTCTTGCCCGAGCCGCTGCGACCGATGATCGCCACGACCTGGCCTTCTTCCACGGAAAGGTCAATGCCCTTGAGAACGTGATGGTCGCCGTAATATTTATGCAGCGCGGAAATTCTAAGCAGAGGCATGCAGTCTCCTTTCCAGATAGCGGGCACTGAGCGACAAGGGGTAACAGAGCATGAAATAACCCAGCGCGACGAAGCCGTAGACCAGAAATGGCTGGAACGTCGCGTTGGCGAGCATGCCGCCGGTTTTAGTCAGTTCGGTAAAGCCGATGATCGAAGTCACGGCCGTGCCTTTGACGACCTGCACCGAGAAGCCCACGGTCGGCGCGACCGCAATGCGCAGCGCCTGCGGCAGGATCACGTAACGCAGTTGTTCCAGCGGTGACAACGCCAGGCTCGCCGACGCTTCCCATTGGCCGTGTGCAATCGACTCGACACAGCCGCGCCAGATCTCAGCCAGATACGCGCTGGTAAACAAGGTCAGCGCCAGGGCGGCAGCGGCCCAGGGCGAAATATCGAAGCCCAGCAACGCCACGCCGAAAAACACCAGGAACAGCTGCATCAACAGCGGCGTACCCTGAAACAGCTCGATGTAGATCTTGGCCAGCACTCGCGGCGCATTGAGCTTTGAAATGCGCATCCACATAACCAGCAAGCCAATCACGCCGCCGCCGATGAACGCCACCAAAGACAACGCCAGCGTCCATTGCAGGCCGGTGAGCAGATTGCGCACAACATCCCAAAGGGTGAAATCCATCAGCCTTTCCTCGATATATAGCGACGCCCGATCCACGCCAGCAGTTGGCGGATCAACAACGCCATGCACAGGTAGATCACCGTAGTGATGATGTACGTCTCGAAGGAGCGGAAATTGCGCGACTGAATGAAGTTGGCAAAGAAGCTCAGTTCTTCCGTGGCGATTTGCGAACAGACCGCCGAGCCGAGCATCACGATGATGATCTGGCTGCTCAGCGCCGGCCAGACCTTGCCCAGCGCTGGAATCAGCACCACGTAGCGGAACGCCTCGAAGCGCGTCATCGCCAGCGCCGCTGCGGCTTCCAGCTGACCCCGAGGAATCGCCTGAATGCCAGCGCGGATGATCTCCGTCGAATAGGCGCCGAGGTTGATCACCATCGCCAGGATCGCCGCCTGCCATTCGGATATCTGGATACCCAGCGACGGCAGGCCGAAGAAGATGAAAAACAACTGCACCAGGAACGGTGTGTTGCGGATCAGCTCGACATACACCCCGAAAATCGCCGAGAACGGCTGGATTTTCCAGGCCCGCACGATAGCGCCAATGATGCCCAGGCCAACTCCGAGCAGCGTGCCGATGGCCGTCAATTCCAGGGTGAACAACGCGCCTTTGAGCAGCAGATCAGCGTTTTGCAGAACCGGTACAAAGTCGAAGTGATACGCCATTGGCTGATCCCTGAGGCTTTAATGAACAGAAGCTGAAACAGCGATCAGAGGTCGGCTGGCAAAGGTTGCTTGAGCCAGGTTTGCGAATTTTTTTCCAGCGCGCCGTCTGCCTTGGCAGCATTGAGGATCTCATTGACCTTGCCCAGCAGCTCCGGCTGATCTTTGTTCACGCCGACGTAAACCGGGGAATCCTTGAGCTTCACTTTCAGCTCGGGGATGCGCTTGGGGTTCTTCTCGCTGATGGCGACCATCACCACGTTGCCGCTGGCGATCAGGTCCGTCTGGCCCGCGAGGTAAGCCGCGATGGTCGAGTTGTTGTCTTCAAAGCGTTTGATGGTGGCTTCTTTAGGCGCAACTGCACTCAGCTCGATGTCTTCGATGGCGCCGCGCGTCACGCTGATGGTTTTGCCTTTCAGATCATCGATGGTCTTGATCGACGCTTCAGGTGGACCGAATACCGCCAGGTAGAACGGCGCGTAGGCGCGGGAGAAGTCGATGACCTTCTCGCGATCCGGGTTCTTGCCGAGGCTGGAGATCACCAGGTCGACCTTGCCGGTGGTCAGGAACGGGATGCGATTGGTGCTGTTGACCGGGGTCAGTTCCAGCTTCACTTTCAACTGGTCGGCCAGCAGCTTGGCGGTATCGATGTCCAGGCCGCGCGGTTTCATGTCGGTGCCCACCGAACCGAAAGGCGGGAAGTCCTGCGGAACGGCGACTTTCAGCGTGCCACGGGAAATCACGTCGTCCAGACCATTGGCATGAGCGGGAGTCTGGCTGAGTACGAGGCTGGCAAACAGGGCAGTGAGCAGGGCGCTGTAACGCTTGGTCATGGGAAGACTCCGGGTCGGGCGAGAGATTGTCTTGCGAGGCTGAATGTTGAATGGGGAGAGAGATTGCACAGGCCATGCCAGCCAGCGCAGCGCGACCCAAACCTGCAGGTTGCAGCGTGATTTTGGTCTTACTGGTCTGAACAGTTACGGGATTGGTCGCACTGCTTTAGCGCGCCTCGAAGCCTCGCCGCCCCAGGCCTGGGCGTCGCTTGCCTGATCGTAAGGATGGCTATAAAAGGAGGTTCTACTGGACTGACTGGCCTGAACAGTGATGCCGCATAGCCCAATCGCCGTACCTGAATCCGCGTTGCGGGCCATTCGCAAATTGATTGCCGAGCAAGGCTACGCACCCGGCGACAGCCTGCCCTCGCAGCGCGATCTTGCGGTGTTGCTCGGCGTCAGTCGCGCTTCGTTGCGGGAGGCGTTGTCGTCGCTCAGCGCGCTGGGCGTGGTCAGCGTGCAGCCAGGCAAGGGCGTGTTCGTGCAGAAGATTTCTGAACCAGAACAGCGCACGAGCGGATTTTCCTGGCCGTTCGATGCACAGATTTCGCCGGCCGATACATTTCAGCTGCGTTATGCCCTGGAAGGCTTCGCTGCCGGGCTGGCTGCCGTGACCCTCACGGCCGACGAGCGTGACGTGCTGGAGGATAACGTCGAGGCCATGCGTCTTGAGTTGCGCGCCGGAGATTTTGAAGCAGCGTCGCGACTGGACTTCGAATTTCACCGACACATCCTCGTCGCCAGCGGCAATCAGGCCATGCTGGGTATCGTGACCGCAGGCGCGGATATTTTTCTGGAAAGCCAGAAAATGCCGTTCATCCGCGCTTCAAGGGCTATGGAAACCTGGCAGGAACACCGCAAAATCCTCCGTGCGCTGGCCCGTCACGCCTCGGGCCCGGCGCAGAAAGCCATGCACGAACACATCCGCGGCGCGGCGCTCCGCACCGGGATCGTGTTTGTTTCGCCTTCAAACTGAGCGGCGCTATAACCAGACTGATGGATAGCTATAGCCATACTCAATGACGTCTGGCTTCCTGAACGGGGCAAGGCCCGCTATGATGGGCCACGTTTTTTAGCCTACTAACTCGGAGAACTCCATGAGTAGCGACCTTATCAAGCACGTCAGCGACGCCAGCTTCGAAGCTGACGTCCTCAAGGCTGAAGGTGCTGTACTAGTTGATTACTGGGCTGAGTGGTGTGGCCCTTGCAAAATGATTGCCCCGGTTCTGGATGAGATCGCCGAGACCTACAAAGGCAAACTGACCATCGCCAAGCTGAACATTGATGAAAATCAGGAAACTCCCGCCAAGCATGGCGTGCGTGGTATCCCGACTTTGATGCTGTTCAAGAATGGCAACGTCGAAGCCACCAAGGTGGGTGCGTTGTCGAAGTCTCAGCTGCAAGCGTTCCTCGACGCTAACATCTGATGATCAAAGCCCTGCAAATTGCGGGGCTTTTTTTCAGGCTCGATACTAGACGCCTCGAAAATCAAGTGGTACATTCGGCCCCGCAACGGCTTCTCCGTTGCCCCCTGCTAGCCGTCGCCGACGCTCTCCTTTCGATTTAGTACGCGATCCTGTCGCCTTCTCTGCGGCGCGGCCTCATTAAGCCAAAAGCTTAATTTCCCCTCCCTACATGATTACGTCATTCCTATATGAACCTGACTGAACTCAAGCAAAAGCCGATTACCGATCTGCTCGAAATGGCCGAACAGATGGGCATAGAAAATATGGCCCGTTCGCGCAAGCAGGATGTCATTTTCTCCCTGCTGAAAAAGCACGCCAAGAGTGGCGAGGAAATTTCCGGTGATGGCGTGCTGGAGATCCTCCAGGACGGCTTCGGTTTCCTGCGCTCTGCAGACGCTTCCTATCTTGCCGGCCCGGACGATATCTACGTCTCGCCCAGCCAGATCCGCCGCTTCAACCTGCGTACTGGCGACACCATTGTCGGCAAGATCCGTCCACCCAAGGAAGGCGAGCGTTATTTCGCTCTGCTCAAGGTCGACACGATCAACTACGACCGTCCGGAAAACGCGAAGAACAAGATTCTTTTCGAAAACCTGACGCCGTTGTTCCCGACCATCCGCATGAAGATGGAAGCCGGTAACGGTTCCACCGAAGATTTGACCGGCCGTGTGATCGACTTGTGCGCACCGATCGGTAAAGGCCAGCGCGGCCTGATCGTTGCTCCGCCTAAAGCGGGCAAGACGATCATGTTGCAGAACATCGCGGCCAACATCACGCGTAACAACCCGGAAGTGCATCTGATCGTTCTGCTGATCGATGAGCGTCCGGAAGAAGTAACCGAAATGCAGCGCACCGTGCGCGGCGAAGTGGTTGCCTCGACGTTCGACGAACCGCCAACCCGTCACGTACAGGTTGCCGAAATGGTGATCGAGAAGGCCAAGCGCCTGGTCGAGCACAAGAAAGACGTCGTTATCCTGCTCGACTCCATTACTCGTCTGGCTCGCGCCTACAACACCGTCATTCCTAGCTCCGGCAAGGTCCTGACCGGTGGTGTCGATGCTCACGCCCTGGAGAAACCGAAACGTTTCTTCGGCGCCGCGCGGAACATCGAAGAGGGCGGCTCGCTGACCATCATCGCGACCGCGCTGGTTGAAACCGGCTCGAAGATGGATGAAGTGATCTACGAAGAGTTCAAGGGTACAGGCAACATGGAGCTGCCTCTGGATCGCAAGATTGCCGAGAAGCGCGTGTTCCCGGCGATCAACATCAACCGCTCCGGCACCCGCCGCGAAGAGTTGCTGACCGCCGACGACGAACTGCAACGTATGTGGATCCTGCGCAAACTGCTGCACCCGATGGACGAAGTCGCTGCTATCGAGTTCCTGATCGACAAGCTCAAGCAGACCAAGACCAACGATGAGTTCTTCCTGTCGATGAAGCGCAAATAACAGGCTGAACGGCTACAAATGAATGGTGTCCTTATGGACACCATTTTTTTGCCTGATTTTCGAGAATCGCGACAAGGAGCGTCATGCACACATTCGGCAACCGGCGGGACATCGACGGCCTGCGCGCCCTGGCGGTGGTTCCGGTCGTACTCTTTCACTATGGTTTCGGCGCGTTCGGCGGCGGCTTTGTTGGCGTCGACGTGTTTTTCGTCATCTCCGGGTTCCTGATCACCTCGATCATTCATCGTGAAATCAGCGCCGGGCGCTTCAGCTTTGTCGACTTCTGGGCGCGCCGCGCCCGACGCATCATTCCGGCCTTGAGCGTGGTGCTGGCCGCCACGTTAGTGGTCGGCTGGCTGCTGCTGACGCCCCATGATTATTCGCAACTGGGGCGCACGGTGCGTTATCAGGCGATGTTCATTTCCAACATCCTGTTCATGCGCCAGGACGGTTATTTCAACCCGGCGTCGGATTTCAAACCCTTGCTGCACACCTGGTCGCTGTCGGTGGAAGAGCAGTACTACATCATCTTCCCGCTGCTGATGGTGCTGATCACCCGCTTCTTCCGCCATTGGCGCTTGATGCTGCTGGGCCTGCTGCTGGTGTCGTTCGGCCTGAATATCTGGAGCGTAAGCCGCGCGCCGGACTCGGCGTTTTTCCTGCTGCCGATGCGCGCCTGGGAATTGCTCTGTGGCGCGATGCTCGCGGTGATGCCGGTTTCTCAAATCAAGTTACGGCCTTGGGTCTATCAAGCAGTCAGTCTTGCGGGGCTTGCGGCCATTCTGATCGCCGTCTGTGGATTCGACAGAAATACGCCATTCCCGGGTTGGGCGGCGTTGTTGCCGGTGCTGGGCGCGACGGCGTTGATCTGGGCCAACGGCCAGGTGCCGACGCTGGTCGGCAGGGTGTTGAGCACGCCGCTGCTGGTGGCAGTCGGGCTGATTTCCTACTCGCTGTACCTCTGGCATTGGCCGGTATTCGTTTACGCCAATGCGATTTCCATCGACGGCATGCAGCGTCGGGAATCTTTGTTCTGGATTGCGCTGTGTGTGGCCCTGGCATGGCTGTCGTGGCGCTTCATCGAAATGCCGTTTCGCGAAAAGCGTGTGCTGGCCGGACGCAAACCGGTGCTCGTCAGTGCGGCGCTGTGCATGTTGGTCGTGGCGATGGCCGGGCAGGGCGTGCGTTGGGGTGACGGCTTCCCGCAGCGCTTGTCCGGGCAAGCGCGGCAGTACGCCGAAGCGCGTGAATGGCAGCGCGGGCAAATGGATTGTCTGCTGCAGCGCGACAGCCCGGATTTAAGCGCAGCCTGTCGTTTCGGGGGCAATGCCGATGTACCGCCGCTGCAACTGGTGTGGGGCGACAGTCATGCGGCGGCGCTGATGCCGGCGGTCAAAGAAGATGCTGAACGCTTTGGCATTCCGGTCTGGCTGACCAGTCTATCCGGCTGCATGCCGGTGCTGGGCATCGAGTCTCGCCCGCAATGTCAGACCTTCAACCAGCAAACGTTGGCGTTGATTGACCGGCAAAAGGTCCACGACGTGGTACTCGCGGCCCGTTGGAGCCTTTACTTGTACGGCGAGGAAGATGGCGACCGGGAACACATGACCTATCGCAGCGAAAGCCGCGCCGCCGCCGAGCAGCATCTGGCCGACAACTTGCGCGCGACCGTGGCCAGCTTGCGCGCCGCCGGAGCAAACGTCTGGTTGTTCAAGGAAATCCCTCTGCAACGCCAGGGCACCATCGCGCGACTCAGCAGCCTGGCGATGGTCGGACGCTCTGCGCTGCAAGTCGGCCGGCCTATCGCTGACCACCACGAGCGGCAGCACTTTATCGATCAGCTGTTCGCCAACCTGGCTGCTGCCGATCCGCATATCCACATCATCGATCCCGCGCCACTGCTCTGCGCCGAAGGCATCTGCCGCGCGGCCATCGATGGTTTTTCCCAATACAAGGACGAGAATCACCTCTCGGACCAGGGCGGCGAACGCATGAAGCCGTTGTTTGCCCCGATTTTCCTCAGCGAGAACGCAAATTGACAGGAAGGTGAGGGTGAGCTTGTTTGCGAAAGCGATGTCCGAACGCGGCAATGCTGCGCATGTGAGACCGTCTTCGCGAGCAAGCTCGCTCCCACACAGGCCGCGATCAGGTACGATACGAACCTATTTTATGAGTGGCCGGGTTAATGAAATTCAAGGATCTACGGGATTTCGTGCAGCAGCTTGAGCAGCGCGGAGAGTTGAAACGCATCCAGATGCCCATTTCCCCTGTCCTGGAAATGACCGAAATCTGCGACCGCACCTTGCGCGCCAAGGGTCCGGCATTGCTGTTTGAAAAGCCCGTGGGCTTTGACATTCCGGTGCTCGGCAATCTGTTCGGCACGCCCCATCGCGTGGCCATGGGCATGGGCGCTGAAGAAGTCGGTGAGCTGCGGGAAATCGGCAAGCTGCTGGCCTTTCTCAAGGAGCCCGAGCCACCCAAAGGCTTGAAAGACGCCTGGTCCAAGCTGCCGATCTTCAGGAAAGTCATCGCCATGGCGCCCAAGGTCGTCAAGGACGCACCTTGCCAGGAGATCGTCATCGAAGGTGATGACGTGGATCTGGGCATGCTGCCGGTGCAGACCTGCTGGCCCGGCGATGTCGCGCCGCTGATCACCTGGGGCCTGACCGTCACGCGCGGGCCGAACAAGGAGCGGCAGAACCTCGGCATCTATCGCCAGCAGGTTATCGGTCGCAACAAAGTCATCATGCGCTGGTTGAGCCACCGTGGCGGGGCGCTGGACTTCAAGGAATGGTGCGCCAAACATCCTGGCGAACCCTTCCCGGTATCCGTGGCCCTGGGCGCCGATCCGGCCACCATCCTTGGCGCGGTCACGCCGGTGCCTGACAGCCTTTCCGAATACGCTTTCGCCGGTCTGTTGCGTGGCAGTCGTACCGAACTGATCAAGTGCCGTGGCAATAACCTGCAAGTTCCGGCCAGCGCCGAGTTCGTCCTCGAAGGCGTGATTCACCCCGGCGAAATGGCCGATGAAGGCCCGTATGGCGATCACACCGGTTACTACAACGAAGTCGACAGCTTCCCGGTGTTCACCGTCGAGCGCATCACCCATCGGATCAAGCCGATTTACCACAGCACCTACACCGGTCGGCCGCCTGATGAGCCCGCGATTCTGGGTGTGGCGCTGAACGAAGTGTTCGTGCCGATCCTGCAAAAGCAGTTCCCGGAGATCACCGACTTCTATCTGCCGCCGGAAGGCTGCTCGTATCGCATGGCGATCGTGACGATCAAGAAGCAGTACCCAGGCCATGCCAAGCGTGTGATGCTGGGCGTGTGGTCGTTTTTGCGACAGTTCATGTACACCAAATTCGTTATTGTCACCGACGACGACATCAATGCCCGGGACTGGAACGACGTGGTCTGGGCCATCACCACGCGTATGGATCCCAAGCGCGATACGGTGATGATCGACAACACGCCAATCGACTACCTGGATTTCGCCTCGCCGGTTTCCGGGCTGGGTTCGAAAATGGGGCTGGACGCAACGCATAAATGGCCGGGCGAGACCACGCGTGAGTGGGGTCGGGTTATCGTCAAGGACGAAGCCGTCACACGCCGGGTCGACGACATCTGGAATCAGTTGGGAATAGATTGATGCGTGTAACCTTGCAGCCATCGGGCGCAGTACTGGAAACATTGCCCGGCGAGCGGATTCTTGATGCCGCGCAACGCCTGGGTTACGACTGCCCGCAAAGCTGTCGCAATGGCAATTGCCATGTGTGTTCGGCATTGCTGGCCCACGGCCGCGTGTTGCAGGCCGGTGAAGAATTGACTCATGGCGAAATCTACACCTGCCTGGCCGAGCCGCTTGAAGACTGTGAAGTCTTGTGGGACGGCGTGCTTGCCCTTGGTGAACTGCCAGTACGCACCTTCGCCTGCCAATTGAGTGAATGCGTGGAAGTCGGCGGCGATGTCTGGCGTGTGGGCCTGCGCGCTCCGGCGGGCAAGGCGCCGCGTTACCACGCCGGTCAGTATTTGATGATTCATCGCGACAACGGCGAAAAATCCGCCTTCTCGCTGGCCTCGGCACCGGAAAGCGGTCGCGATCTGCAATTGCATGTGCTGGTGCGCGAAGCCAGTGCCCAGAACCTGATCGAGCAACTGCAGCGCAACGCCATGGCCCGGGTTGAACTGCCGTTTGGCGATACGCATCTGGCCGAACTGCCTGATGGCCCGTTGGTGTTGATCGCCGCCGGTACCGGCATGGCGCAGATGCAGAGCTTGATCGAGCACTGTCGCAGCAAGGGTTTCAGCCATCCCGTGCATTTGTATTGGGGCGTGCGTCGGCCGGAAGACTTCTACGAAATCCAGCATTGGGATGAATGGAAGAAGCTGCCTAACCTGTTTTTGCACAAAGTCGTCAGCGACCTGTGTGGCTGGGAAGGCCGCTGCGGCATGCTGCACGAAGCGGTTCGCAGCGACATTGCCGATCTCGCGTCAGTACACGTCTATGCCAGCGGCTCGCCGGCGATGATCTACGCAACCCTCGACGCGCTGGTCAGCGCAGGAATGAGTGCCCATCAAATGCGTGCCGACGTATTTGCCTACGCCCCTCGGTCTTGACCAACGCGTTCCGCATCAGAAACGCAGCCCGACGTTGACCATGACCGCAGAGGCGCCCAACAGGATCGCCTCTGCGTTGACCGGGCCAAGATTGACGCCGACGCCGGGAATGACCACTGGCGCTATGCCGTAGCGGTTCAACGGAATCTTGTCGCGATACTCGCCCCGGTAGCCGTGCAAAAGCCCGCCCGTGACTTTCAGGTAGACCGGATAACTGCCGCTTTCGAAGCGCTTGCCCGCGTAGCCGTACACCGAACGCTGACCAAACGAGTTGCGAAAGGTCGCCCCGCCATAAACCATCCCGGACGCCTCGTTGCGCTCCAGTCCCAATAAATCCTGATGATTATTGTGCTCCGGCGAGGGCGAGAAATGCCGGGTATAAGCGCTGGTCTGGACCAGCCAGAATCCGTTTTCCTTGCCTGTTGATGCTTCGGTCGCCACCACCTGGGGCGCGAGCCAATACAGAACCAGAAACAACGCAATCTTCAACTTTCCACCGATTTTCATGACGTGCTCCCTGGCGATAAACTCCGTGTGCAGCGTTATACCGAGCGGCCTATGCCTCGGTAAGTTGAATGGTCTGAAGGTTTTGTAGGAATGGTCCTTGAATTAAACGCGTGCGTTGAGGGCGGCGTATCAAGTGCGGCGTTTATCCGCCATGAGGTCACTTGGGTGGATTGCTAATTGCAGTAGATGTGTCTATCTGTTTCAGTGTAGCGGCGTGACTGCTGCACTGTTCAGCCAGTCTGATACGCAAGCATTCACTGGCGAACGCCATTCGTTCGCCCGCGTCGTCCGCTCATATTCGGTGAGCACGACCTGCTACAACTGGCGCGATATTCGCCAGGGGGGCCAAATGGGGAATCAAATCAATAGCTTGTCGGCAGCCGTACATGACGGCCTGGGCCTGACCTATCCACCGGTAATCGACCTCGGGCCGCAACTGACCCGCGAACAACTGCTCAGCTCGATGAACCAAACCATGAAACGCCATGAAGGCGGCCCGGTCTGGCTATTTGCCTACGGCTCGCTGATCTGGAAACCCGAATGCACTGCCATCGAGCGTCAGCGTGGCCGAGTGCATGGCTATCATCGCGGGCTCTATCTTTGGTCCCACGAACATCGCGGAACGCCGGAAATGCCAGGACTGGTATTCGGCCTTGATCGCGGCGGCTCCTGCAGCGGATTTGCCTATCGCTTGCCGCAGGAGAATCTTGAGGAGTCGTTGCTGGCGCTGTGGCAGCGGGAGATGCCTTTCCCCTCATATCGTCCACACTGGCTCAGCTGCAGGCTGGCAGATGGTCGGCGGGTTCAGGCATTGGGATTCGTGTTGGAGCGCCACCTGCCCAGCTACGCAGGCAACCTGCCGGACAGCGTCCTCAGCCAGGTGCTGGCCAGCGCCAGCGGACGCTACGGCACAACCCGCGACTACGTCGAGCAAACCGCCAACGCCCTGCGCAGCCACGCCATGCCGGATCTTAATCTGGAGGCGCGGTTGAAGCGGTGTTGGGGTGTGTGTGATGCGGTGTAATGCAGGCGAACCCTCGTCGTCCGGCCGCCGCGCTGTCGCCCAGATTACCGCCGCCTGATGGACTGCCTTCGGGGACGAGTCCCCTCCTGCGGGGATTGGTGCAAAGATTGATTTGGGCCATTGATTTTGCAGGCAAATAGCCATCTTGAAAGCTTCGCGTTGGCGGCGGGGATGGATCGTGGCACGATGACGCGGTTATCGACCGAGACTTTTGATCATGCCGCAATCCACAGCCACGAATCTTTCCCTGATCGCCGCCATAGACCTGGGCTCGAACAGCTTTCACATGGTTGTCGCCAAAGCCAATATGGGCGAAATCCGCATTCTGGAACGCTTGGGTGAAAAGGTTCAGCTGGCGGCCGGGATCGACGAAGCGCGGCAGCTTTCCGAAGAGTCCATGCAGCGTGGTCTCGACTGCCTCAAGCGTTTTGCGCAGCTGATTAACGGCCTGCCGCCGGGCGCGGTGCGGATCGTCGGCACCAATGCCCTGCGTGAAGCGCGCAACCGTGGCGAATTCATTCGTCGTGCCGAAGAAATCCTCGGGCATCCGGTCGAGGTGATCTCGGGTCGTGAAGAAGCACGCCTGATCTATCTGGGGGTTTCCCATACCCTGGCCGACACGCCGGGCAAACGGCTGGTTGCCGACATCGGCGGCGGCAGCACCGAATTCATCATCGGCCAGCGCTTCGAACCGCTGCTGCGCGAAAGCCTGCAAATGGGCTGCGTGAGTTTTACCCAGCGCTACTTCAAGGACGGCAAGATCACCCCGGCTCGCTACGCTCAGGCCTATACCGCCGCGCGCCTGGAAATCATGAGCATCGAGCACGCGCTGCATCGGCTGAAGTGGGATGAAGCCATCGGCTCGTCCGGCACCATTCGCGCCATCGGCCTGGCACTCAAGGCCAACGGCCACGGCGCGGGCGAAGTCAATGCTGAAGGTCTGGCATGGCTCAAGCGCCGGATTTTCAAACTGGGCGATGTGGACAAAATCGACTTCGAAGGCATCAAGCCTGATCGTCGGGCGATTTTCCCGGCGGGCCTGGCGATTCTCGAAGCGATCTTTGATGCGCTGGAACTCAAACGCATGGATCACTGCGAAGGCGCGCTGCGTGAGGGCGTGTTGTATGACCTCATGGGCCGCCATCATCACGAAGACGTGCGTGAACGCACGCTAAGCTCGCTGATGGAGCGTTATCACGTTGATCTGGAACAGGCCGCCCGTGTCGAGCGCAAGGCGCTGCACGCGCTTGAGCAGGTCGCCAAGGCCTGGGATATGGAAGATGACATCTATAAAGAGCTGCTCAGTTGGGCTGCCAAGGTGCATGAAGTCGGGCTCGACATCGCCCACTATCACTACCACAAGCATGGCGCTTACCTGATCGAGCACTCCGACCTGGCCGGTTTCTCACGCGAAGACCAGCAAATGCTCGCGCTGTTGGTGCGCGGTCATCGTCGGAACATTCCCAAGGATAAATTCGCCGATTTCGGCAATGAAGGCATCAAGCTGATTCGCCTGTGCGTGCTGCTGCGCTTTGCGATTCTGTTCCACCACATTCGCGGCACCCAAGAGATGCCGCAAGTGGTGCTCAATGCCAACGGTCAGAAGCTGGATGTGCTGTTCCCGGACGGCTGGCTGGAAAACAACCAGCTGACCCAGGCCGACTTCGCGCTGGAAGCGGAGTGGCTGACCCGGGTCGGCATCGACTTCAGCGTACGCTGAGGACCGGGTTGCTCAGGCGCTCCAGCAGGGTCGCCTGGGCGCTGCGAGCGTTCTGGTTGCCGGTCGGCGAGCTGCGCACGTAACGCCCGTCAGACTGCAACAGCCAGCTGTGGGTGTTGTCGGTCAGATAAGACTCCAGTTCCTTCTTCACTCGCAGAATCAACTTCTTGCCTTCCACCGGGAAGCAAGTTTCGACGCGCTTGTCGAGGTTGCGCTCCATCCAGTCGGCGCTGGACAGAAACATCTGCTCTTCGCCGCCATTGAGGAAGTAGAACACCCGTGTGTGCTCCAGGAAGCGACCGATGATCGAGCGCACCTGAATGTTGTGCGACACGCCGACAATGCCCGGACGCAGGCAGCACATGCCGCGCACCACCAGATCGATACGCACGCCTGACTGGCTGGCCTTGTACAGCGCGCGGATGATCTTCGGATCGGTCAGCGAGTTGAACTTGGCGATGATATGCGCCGGTTTGCCCTCAACGGCAAACTGGGTTTCCCGGGCAATCATGTCGAGCATGCCCTTCTTCAGCGTAAACGGCGCGTGCAGCAGTTTCTTCATGCGCAAGGTCTTGCCCATGCCGATCAACTGACTGAACAACTTGCCGACGTCTTCGCAAAGGGCGTCGTCGGAAGTCAGCAGGCTGTAGTCGGTATACAGACGCGCGTTGCCGGCGTGGTAGTTACCCGTACCCAAATGCGCATAACGCACGATCTCGCCGGCTTCGCGGCGCAGGATCAGCATCATTTTGGCGTGAGTCTTGAACCCGACCACGCCATAGATCACCACCGCGCCCGCTGCTTGCAGACGGCTGGCCAGTTGCAGGTTGGATTCCTCGTCGAAACGCGCCCGCAACTCGATGACTACAGTGACTTCCTTGCCGTTGCGGGCTGAATCCACCAGCGCATCGACAATCTCGGAGTTTGCACCGCTGCGATACAGCGTCTGGCGCACGGCCAGTACATGCGGGTCTTTGGCGGCCTGACGCAGCAGGTCGACCACCGGCGTAAAGGACTCGAATGGGTGCAGCAGCAGAATGTCCTGCTTGCTGATCACGTTGAAAATGTTCTCGCTGTTCTGCAGCAGCTTGGGAATCGCTGGCGTGAACGGCAGGTATTGCAGCTCGGGATGGCTGTCCAGACCGGTGATGCTGAACAGACGTGTCAGGTTCACCGGGCCATTGACCTGATACAGCTCCGATTCAGCCAGATTGAACTGCTTGAGCAGGTAATCGGACAGATGTTTCGGGCAGGTATCGGCCACTTCCAGACGCACGGCATCGCCGTAACGACGGGAGAACAGTTCGCCGCGAAGGGCGCGAGCCAGGTCTTCGACGTCCTCGGAATCCAGCGCCAGATCGGCGTTGCGGGTCAGGCGGAATTGATAGCAACCCTTGACCTTCATGCCCTGGAACAGATCGTCGGCGTGAGCATGGATCATCGAGGACAGGAACACGAAGTTGTCGCCGCTGCCGCCGACGTCTTCTGGAACCTTGATGACGCGCGGCAACAGGCGCGGCGCCGGAATGATCGCCAGACCCGAATCGCGACCAAAGGCATCGATACCTTCGAGCTCGACGATGAAGTTCAGGCTCTTGTTGACCAGCAACGGGAACGGGTGCGTCGGATCGAGGCCGATCGGGGTGATGATCGGCGCGATTTCATCGCGGAAATAGCGACGAACCCAAGCCTTGATCTTGGCGTTCCAGTGACGGCGACGAATGAAGCGGACCTGATGTTTTTCCAGTTCCGGCAACAGAATGTCATTGAGGATCGCGTACTGACGATCTACGTGCCCATGCACCAGCTCGCTGATGCGGGCCAGCGCTTGGTGCGGTTGCAGGCCGTCAGCGCCAGCCTGTTCGCGAGCAAAGGTGATCTGCTTCTTGAGACCGGCGACACGAATTTCGAAGAACTCATCGAGGTTGCTGGAAAAGATCAGCAGGAATTTCAGCCGCTCCAGCAATGGATAGGACTCATCCAGGGCCTGTTCCAACACGCGAATGTTGAACTGCAACTGCGACAGCTCGCGGTGGATATACAGGCTGCTGTCGTCCAGGTTAGGCACGACAAGGGCCGGTACTGCCGGTTGTGGCGTTTCGACCACCACCGGTACGACCTCGATGCTTGGCTCGACCACGGGCAGAGCCTCTGAAACAGCGACATCTGCAGTGGCTTCGGTGAGTCCTTCGGTATTCATGTGTGATCCTGTGAAGTTAGTGCCCTTTTAACAGTTGAGCAGCACGGACGGCGAAATAGGTGAGGATGCCGTCAGCACCTGCGCGTTTGAAAGCCGTGAGGGATTCCAGAATCACCCCTTCACTGAGCCAGCCATTTTGAATGGCGGCCATGTGCATCGCGTACTCGCCACTGACCTGATACACAAAGGTCGGCACCTTGAACTCATCCTTGACCCGGTAAAGGATGTCCAGATAAGGCATGCCCGGCTTGACCATCACCATGTCCGCGCCTTCAGCCAGGTCGGCGGCCACTTCGTGCAACGCTTCGTTGCTGTTGGCCGGGTCCATTTGATAGGACGACTTGTTGGCCTTGCCCAGATTCAATGACGAACCTACCGCATCACGGAACGGCCCGTAGTAGGCGCTGGCGTACTTGGCGGAATAGGCCATGATCCGCACATTGACGTGATCCGCCAGCTCCAGTGCTTCACGGATCGCCTGAATTCGACCATCCATCATGTCCGAAGGTGCGACAACCTGCGCGCCTGCATCAGCATGAGACAACGCTTGCTTGACCAGTGCATCGACGGTGATGTCGTTCTGCACATAGCCGTTTTCGTCGAGAATGCCGTCCTGACCGTGGGTCGTGAACGGATCGAGCGCTACGTCAGTGATGACGCCCAGCTCGGGGAAGCGGTCACGCAAGGCCCGCGTGGCGCGCTGGGCGATGCCGTCCGGATTCCAGGCTTCGGCGCCGTCCAGGGATTTTTTTTCCGGCGGCGTGACCGGAAACAGCGCCAATGCCGGAATCCCCAGCGCGACCCAGTTCTGTGCTTCTTCAAGCAGCAGGTCGATACTCAGACGCTCGACGCCAGGCATCGAGGCGATGGTTTCACGACGGTTTTCACCATCGAGTACAAAAACGGGGAGAATCAGGTCATCGACGGTCAGAACATTTTCGCGGACCAGTCGACGAGAAAAATCGTCGCGACGATTGCGGCGCAGGCGAGTGAGAGGAAACAGGCGATTAGCGGGGGTAAAGCTCACGGCGAGACTCCTGAGCCCGCATACACGGGCAAGCGTGACAGTTATAAGCCGCCATTATGACCAATGTGTGACGGTCGTGGGTCAGCATGCGACTTGAGGCCGCAGTCGGGCCTTGAACATTGTCCCTGCAGGAAACTTTAACGTCGAGACACATATCCCTACTTTCCTGAATGTCTTGGGCGAGTTAGGCTGCGCGTTCATTTCGCCAGCATCCAGATAATGCTCCAACATTTCTTGCAGGAATTTGGCTACTTTGCCCTCTTTCTCGGCACCTTCTTTGAAGGCGAGACCATTTTGGTTCTTGCCGGATTCCTTGCGTTCCGCGGATACATGGACATCAACCTGGTCGTGGTCGTAGCCTTCTTCGGGAGCTACGCCGGTGATCAGCTCTGGTATTTCATGGGGCGCAAACATGGCCGCAAATTGCTGGCGCGCAAGCCCCGATGGCAACTGATGGGCGACAAGGCGCTGGAGCATATTCGCAGGCACCCGGATATCTGGGTCCTGAGCTTTCGCTTTGTCTATGGTTTGCGCACGGTCATGCCGGTGGCGATTGGCCTGTCCGGTTATCCGCCGGGGCGTTATCTGTTGCTCAACGGTATTGGTGCTGCGGTCTGGGCTGCGGCGCTGGGCGCTGCGGCTTACCACTTCGGTGCGGTGCTGGAAGGCTTGCTGGGCAACGTAAAGCGCTACGAGCTCTGGGTGCTGGGCACACTGCTGCTGATCGGTGTCGCACTCTGGATCCGCAGGCGGATCAAAAACGCCCGCATCGCCCGGGAAGAAGCCGCCGCCAAGCTGATCGAACCTCTGCCCACCGACATGCCCGCCGAAGTCACGGTCGAGATCAAGAAAACCTCTGACGAATAAAATGTGCTCGTGCGCGCACTGCAGCTATGCAGTTGCGCATCCGAGCATGAACACCTTTCCAGATTCCACCGCTGCAACCGATTGAATCCCTGTCACCTGCCCTTGTCACAAGCAGTGAACGCTTGGCTATAGTTATGAACCTCATTTCAAGGTTCCGGGCAGGTATGTTCATGAGCCGTTGACCATAGGGAGTGCCTGGCATGCAAAAGAAAGTCGCCGTGATTCTGTCCGGCTGTGGCGTCTACGACGGCGCGGAAATTCATGAAAGTGTTCTGACGCTGCTGCGTCTCGACCAGCGCGGCGCGCTCGTGCAGTGCTTTGCGCCGAATATCGCGCAGCATCACGTGATCAATCACCTGACCGGCGAAGAAATGCCCGAAACCCGCAATGTGCTGGTGGAGTCGGCGCGTATTGCCCGTGGCGCCATCGAAGACATCCGCGAAGCCGACGTGACGCAATTCGATGCGCTGATCATTCCCGGCGGTTTCGGTGCAGCCAAGAACCTGTCGAACTTCGCCACGGCGGGCGCTGACTGCAAAGTCCAGGCTGAGGTTCTGGCGCTGGCCGAAGCCTTCGCCGAAGCGGGCAAGCCGGTCGGCCTGATCTGTATTTCCCCGGCGCTGGCGGCAAAAATCTACGGCCCAGGCGTGACTTGCACCATTGGCAACGACGCGGAAACGGCTGAAGCCATCACCCGAATGAAGGGCGAACACCGGGATTGCGAAGTCAACGAGATCGTCGAAGACACGGCGCGCAAACTGGTCAGCACTCCGGCTTATATGGTGGCCAAGTCTATTGGCGAAGCTGCGGCAGGAATCAACAAGCTGGTGGATCGGGTGCTGGAGTTGACGCAGGAGGAGTGATCACGCGCGCCCGCTCCAACGGAAGATCAGCGCGTTAACCGAGTCAAAATCCGGTCCAGCGAATTGGCGAACGCCTGTTTTTCCCGGTCGCCATACGGTGGCGGGCCACCACCCATTTGCCCTTGATCACGCAAATCAGTGAACAGGTTGCGTATCGCCAGCCGGTCGCCCATGTTCTGCGCGTCGAATTCCTTGCCGCGCGGATCAAGGGCCGCGACGCCTTTCTTGACCAGCCTGTCGGCCAGCGGCACATCGCTGCAAATCACCAGTTCGCCGGGCACCGCGTGCTCGACCAGATAGTCATCCGCTGCATCCGGTCCGCTGGGCACCACGATCAGTTTGACCAGGCTGTAAGTCGGCTTGATCTGACTCTGCCCAGCCACCAGCACCACCTCGAACTGACGTTTCAAGGCGAACTTGATGACTTGATCCTTGGCCGGCTTGGGGCAAGCGTCAGCATCGATCCAGACGCGCATGGGGGGTTCCTGTCAGCAGTTGTTGATTCACGTGGGGGCGGCCGGGGGTGGCGATCCACCTTGCTCGCGAAATGGCAGGTAAGTCCGGCACGAATTTTTTGTGCCTGAAACACCGCCTTCGCAAGCAAGCTTGCTCCCACAAATTTACGCCACCTGCGTCCGACGCTTCTCCGTCAGCCAGCTGCGGCCATACAGCACTGCAATCGCAAGCAGGGCGATCAGTTGGGCGCTCAGCGAGTAAGCATCGGCATGAATCCCCAGCCAGTCAAACTCGAAGAACGGCACCGGTCGCGTGCCGAAAATGCCGGCTTCTTGCAGGGCTTTGACGCCATGTCCGGCGAACACCACCGAGAGTGCGCAAAGCAAAGCCGCGTTGATGCCGAAGAACAGCGCCAGTGGCAATTTCGCCGAGCCGCGCAGGATGACCCACGCCAGACCGACCAGCAATACCAGTGCGGTTGCGCCACCGGCCAACACCGCGTTATGACCTGCAGGACCTGCCTGCAACCACAGGGTTTCGTAAAACAGGATCACTTCGAACAGTTCGCGATAAACCGAAAAGAATGCCAGGATCGCAAAACCGAAGCGTCCGCCGCCGCCCACCAGACTGCTCTTGATGTAATCCTGCCAGGCCGCCGCGTGGCGCCGGTCGTGCATCCACACGCCGAGCCACAGCACCATCACGCTGGCGAACAGCGCCGTTGCGCCTTCGAGCAGTTCACGCTGGGCGCCGCTGACGTCAATCACGTATGCCGCCAAGGCCCAGGTCGCCAGCCCGGCAACCAAGGCCAGCGCCCAACCGATATTAACGCTGCGCACCGCCGACTGCTGGCCGGTGTTGCGCAGGAACGCGAGGATCGCCGCCAGCACCAGAATCGCTTCCAGCCCTTCACGCAGCAGAATCAACAAGCCGGAAATGTAACTCAGGGAAGTGCTCAAGCCGTCGCTGCCCAGCAAACCGGCCGACTCCTTGAGTTTGCCTTTGGCGAACTCCAGCTTCTGCTCGGCTTGCGCCACCGGCAGGCCGTCCTGCAATGACTGACGGTAGGCCATCAGGGCTTTTTCCGTGTCCTTGCGCACATTGGCATCGACGTTATCCAGCGAACTTTCGACCAGTTCAAAGCCTTCCAGATACGCGGCTACCGACAAATCGTAGGCTTGTTCGTGATCGCCTGCGCGATACGCCGCGAGGCTTTTGTCCAGCGTCTGGCTGGTGTAATCGAGCAATTGCGCCGGGCCACGCTGCACCTGCGGTGGCTGGGCACGCTGGGCGCGGAAGGTGGCGGCGGCTGGTGCGCCTTCGGCAGCACTGACTTCAGCAGGCGTCTGCCGCGCCAGATCGGCAAGGTTGTAGGTCTTGCCCGGTGTCGCGACCGGCTGGGCGCTGAAACCAGCGATATAGGTGGCCACGTCCCAGCGCTGGCGATCGTCGAGCTGATCGGCGAAGGCCGGCATATCGGTTCCCGAAACGCCGAGGCCCAATGTGTTGTAGACGTCGTATAGGCTCAGGCGATCAAGGCGTGCCGCATCGCGCAGATTGGCCGGCGGCGGTTCCAGGCCGATCCCGGCCGGACCATCTCCGGCGCCCGCATCGCCATGGCAGACCGAACAGTGCTGCGCGTACAGCGGCGCGCCACGTGCCGGGTCCGGCGTGATCACCGGTGCCTGGCTCACTTCATAAGCCACCGCCAGTTTTGCGCCCAATTGCCGTGCCTGACGCGCAACCAATGCGCCATCCTGCTTCTTCGCTACCGCTTCGGCGAGGCTGGCGACGCCTTTTTCAAGCTCGCCACGTTCGGCCCCTTGCGGCAAGGCAACGACAAGACCCTGCAAAACCCCCAGAAACTCAACTTGCTCGCGATACTCGGAGGCATCCACGACCTTGCCGTCGGCCACGGTGGCCGGGTAATCCGCGCCGATGTAATCGAGCAAATGCAACGCCTGCGCAGCGCCATCAGTGGCGTCGGCCAACAGGTTGAAACTGCAGATGGCCAACACAGGCAGCATCAGCCAGGCCAGAAAACGGGAGCGCAAGGGCATCGGTGAATCTCAATAAGAATGCGTGGTATTACATTGTTCACTTACAAGCGCTGCTACTCAAGACTTTGGCCGAAGTTTGTTACTGAATATTGCGAAAAAGCGACTGGAAGAAGGGGGCTGTAAGCAATTGCCTCCTACATAACGAAACGCGTCCTACAGCATCGGTGGATTTTTCTGACTCCATTTTCCCGTCGGCCTTTGAATAATCTGCTGCGACACTTTCCGCGCCTTTTCGTCAGCGCGAGCAGAGAACTGCAGATGAACGATTTGCCATCGCCGTCCCCAAGATCACGCGTCGTACTGGTCAACGAAAGCCTCAACGGGAATGAAAAAATTCATCACTATCGCTGTGAGTTCGGCCACGAATGGTCGGCCCCGGCCATGTTCGGCAATCGTGGCAACTGGTGCCGCCTGTGCTGTCACCAGGTGCGCTCGCTTTCGCTGGAGGACGCCCGTAAACACGCGAAGGAGCGGGGCGGAAAATGTCTGGCGACGCACTACAGCACGTCATTGGTAAAGCTGCCGTGGCAATGCCGCGAAGGCCATACCTGGGAACAAAGCCTGAGCCAGACCCGCGCCGGAGACTGGTGCCGGATTTGCCGCAAGGCCGAGCGAGAGGCGCTGCTTAAATCCATGGAAGACCAGAACCCTGCAATAGATAACGGCGACCAGCCGGTAAGTCCCGGTCGGCGACCGACTTCGACAACGAATTTGCGTCGACGGGGTAAACCAGCCGTGAGAGGCGCGGAAGCGCCAGTCAAAGCTGACTAATTGCGGGTCCTTTGCCTACAGCAATGCCGGAAACGTCTGGTTTCACCTGTATTCAGACGATGGATACCATTCGTTTTTCAGCAATCGGCCGCGAGGCGTTACCGCCGATCATGTCACGAGAAGAAAATTGAACTTATTACGCAATCTGTAACAGTGGTCACACAACGGAGATGTCAAATCGCTACTTCAGCGTTTACAATCCCGCGCCTTCTCTTTTTTCGCCGACTGGTTTGCAGTGCGCGCAAGAAGGCCCATCGAGCGGTTCAACTGCTCATCCAAACGGACTTGAATAGCGCGACGCCATCGGCCTGCTATCGAATTTCAGGGATTGAACGCTCTATGTCATCTCGTGCCTTGACCGCGCTTACACTGATCGCTGCCGTCCAACTGGCGGGCTGTTCCGCCTTTCGCAGCTACGACAATGAACTCAAGGAAACCAACCAGAACCTGGTCAGCGGCAACGTTGATGGGGCGTTGGTCATTCTTGAAAAGAACAACACCAGCGCCGACAAGGACCTGCTCTATTACTTCGAGAAGGGTGAGTTGCTGCGCGCCAAGGGCGATCTCGTCGGCAGCCAGACCGCATGGCGTGCCGCCGATCTGGTGGTCTACAAGTGGGAAGAGTCGGTCAAGCTCGACACCGAGAAATACCTGACCCAGTTCGGCAGTTTCCTGGTCAACGACAAGGTCCGTCGCTACGAAGGCTATGACTATGAAAAAGTCATGTTGACCACGCAGATGGCGTTGAACCTGCTGGCCAAAAACGACTTCGAAGGCGCGCGGACCGAGATCAAGAAAACTCATGAGCGTGAAGCCGTGATTGCCGATCTGCGCGACAAGGAATACCTCAAGAGCGAGCAGGAAGCCGAAAGCAAAGGCGTGAAGACCGAATTCACCGACCTGAAGGGCTATCCGGTTGCGTCCCTGGATGCGCCGGAAGTTGTCGGCCTGAAAAACAGCTACCAGAGTGCGTTCAGCCATTACCTGTCGGGCTTCGTTTACGAGGCGCTGGGTGAAAAAGGCCTGGCCGCGCCGGGTTATCGCAAAGCCGCCGAGCTGCGCCCGAACACGCCGCTGCTCAAGGAAGCGCTGCTCAAGCTCGACGATGCGCAAAGCAAGGACGGCTACAGTGAAGTGCTGATCGTGGTGCAAAGCGGTTTTGCCCCGGCGCGCGACTCAGTGCGTATCCCGCTGCCGTTGCCGATCAGTGGCAATCTGGTGATCACGCCGCTGTCGTTTCCGGTGATCAAGCCTGACACTTCGACCGCTGTGCTCTCGCAGATCGGTCTCGACGGCCAGCAAATCAACCTGACCAAGCTCAACAGCACCACCGACATGTCGCGCCGCGCCCTGCGTGACGACATGCCGGGCATCATTTTGCGCACCACGGTCCGCGCGATCACTCGCGGCGTGGCGCAGAAGCAACTCAACGACGTGAATCCGCTGGCCGGTCTGGCCGTGGGCATTGCTTCGGCCATCACTGAAGGTGCCGACACCCGCACCTGGCGCACCCTGCCGGATAACACGCTGGTCGCCCGCCTGCGTCTGCCGCAAGGCGTCCATCAAGTGGTATTGCCTTCGTCCACGGGCGGCACTCATGTGCAGGTCAAGATTGATCAGCGCTATCAGGTGATCGCCCTGCGCGCCGTCGGCAATCAGGTTTTCGCTGACGGGCTGGCCGCCAACGTCATGCCGTCGTCCCTGCCACAAGCCGTGGCCACTACCAAACAACCCTGATCGGAGACACTCCATGCGTATCAAGATTTTCGGCGTGCTGGCGCTGGCCCTGCTCGCCGGTTGCGCGACCCCGCCGCCACCCGCTCCCGGCAGTGCCGCGAGCAAAGTGGTCGCCATGGGTGACATGAAGAACATCGAAGTGGGCGCCATGCGCGTGGCTCGCGAAAACGGTTTTTTGACTGTCAACGTGCAGCTCAACAACACCAGCAGCCGCAACAAGCAGATGTACTACCGCTTCGCCTGGCTGGGCAATGACGGTTTCCCGGTCGCCGACGCCGAGGGCTGGAAAAGCCTGACACTGTACGGCTCGCAGACCAGTTTCCTGCCTGCCATTGCGCCGGTACCGAAGGCGACTGATTTTCGCCTCGAAGTGAAAACGCCTTGATCCACCCCCTATTTTGTTCAGTTGAAGAGAACTTTCGCATGTTGTCGATTCGTCTTTGCTCCATCGCCGCCGTCGCCCTGCTGGCCACCGGTTGCGCCAACAACTCCCCGTCACTGGGCAGCAAGAACATCAGCTACGGCGATACCAAGGCTGTGGAAACCGTGACCAACGAATTCGGCTCGACCGATTTGCAGATGATCGCCGAGTCCATGACCCGCTCCCTGGCGCAATCCGGCATCCTGCAAGGCCGCCCGGTGGTTCAGGTCTACGACGTGAAGAACAAGACCAGCGAGTACATCGATACCCGCGAGATCACCACGTCGATCAAGACGCAGCTGATGAAATCCGGCACCGCCCGTTTCGCCAGTGACAACACCCAGATGCAAAGCCAGGTTGATCAGCTCAAGCTGCAAAACCAGAGCGGCCTGTACAAGCAATCGACGGTCAACAAGACCGGCAACATGATCGCCGCCAAGTACCGCCTGGAAGGCTCGATCAGCTCTATCGTCAAGCGCAGCAGCGATTACAAGGACGTGTTCTACAAATTCAGCCTGCAGTTGATCGACGTTGAAAGCGGTCTGGCCGAGTGGATGGACGAGAAAGAAATCCGCAAAACCACGGAGCGCTAAGCAATGCGTGCATGGATGGGCATCGTCGGCCTGATGTGCGCCTTTGGCGTGCAGGCCGCGCCGAAAATCGCAGTGACGGACATGGCATTCCAGGAACGGGTGGAGCACTACATCCACACCGTTTCGGCGCAGAGCAACGTGCGCATCAATGCCTACAGCGCCAGCGGATCAGCCAGCTATAACGAATACGAAGAGCGTTACAGCTATATCGAGCAGGGCGAACTGCGCAAATTCAGCGGCGACATCAAGGGCGAGATTCTCAAGTCCGGCATGTTCCAGCTGGTGCAGGGCACGCCTTACACGGCCAAGTCCAAGGAAGACGTTTATGACGTCATCAAGCGCATCAAGAACGGTAACTTCAAGGGCGCGGACTACGTGCTGTTCGGTACGGTGTCGGATATCGACTTCCGCCAGGACATCAACGAGCTGGCCAACACGGACAGCCATTCTGCGGTGCTGGGCCTGACGCTGGTCAGCGACTTCAGCCTGATCAACACCCGGACTTTTGAAATCACCTCGGCCTTCACGGCCATGGGTGAAGGTCAGGACACCAAGCTGGTGAACGGTCGGGATATCAAGGTCACGCCCAATCGCGGTCGGGTTGTGCGGGATGTGTCCAAGTCGATTGGCATGGACGTCGCCCGCCAGCTGCGCGAACAACTGCGTGGCGAAGTGGAGTACACCGATCAGCCGATGCCGCAAAACAATCTGCCGCGTGATGAAGCGCCGCGGATTCTGCGCTGACCTGATCCAAGCGTGGCGATGAACGCTGCCGTGCTGTTCTCGGTGATTCACTGATCGCCGAGGGCAGCTCGCGGCAGGCTGCTATGTCGTCCGCGATGAGAGGTAGGCTATTGCACTGGCAACGAGGTGATGCGCTGCGTTGTCATCACATCCCCAAAGGTGTCTTCAATTGAAGCCAGTGCCGAGCGATGCAGCTCATCTGCGCTTACCTTCAGCTCACCATTCACGGTGATCGCGCGGGTAGCGGTGGCATCCGAAGCGACTACCACTGAATAGCCCTGCGGTACCGCATCACGTGCGGCTCCCGCGACGCAGGCATGGGTCATCAATCCCGCGACAATCACTGTTTTGATTCCGGCGCGCTTCAACTCGCTGTCCAGATCGGTGCTGGCGAAAACGCTGACGGTGGTTTTGCTCAGGGATCGGTCGTGAGCACGAGGCTTCATCAACGGATGAAACTCGACACCTTCGCTACCTGCCGCAAAAACCGGAGAGTCTTCGGGCGCAACGTGCTGGACATGGAACACCGGCAGACCGGCCTTATCGGCAAATTGAATCAGACGCTGAGTGTTCTTCAAGGCCTGCATGCCATCGGGAATCGGCAGCTTGCCGGTGAAGTATTCGTTCTGGAAGTCGATGACGAGCAATGCGGTGGTTTTGGCATCGATGCGATCGACAGGCTTGGCACCTGCAATGGCGCGAATGGTCGCATTGGGAGTGGATGATGCATCTGTTGCGAATGAAGCCTGGGCGAAGACGACGCCAAGGCCTGCGAGAGCGGCTTTGAGGAAAGTAAGCAGCGACCGATTCGCTTCTAGTGGCAGCGACATAGATGACATGTTTGGCCTTCGACTGGTTGTGGTTGACCCGAATAGTCTAGGAATCGGTCCAGGCGACAACAACAGCGAAACAAGCACGTGACCTGTGCGAAAAAGGCACAGCGCAGCGATGAATTTGAAATTCCAGAGGCGAAGCAATGCGCCCATGCAAGTGGGCGCATTTGATCGTTACTTGATCAGGCGCCAGGTGAACGGATAGCGATACGCCAGACCATCGTTGGCTTTCAAGCCACCAATAATGGTCAGGACCAGCGCGCCGACACCGACGAGAATCAACAGCGGGAAGCCGATGACCACCACCATGAGCAGCATGCAGATCATGGCGGCGATGGAAACGGTGATCTGAAAGTTCAGCGCTTCCTTGCCCTGGGCGTCAATGAACGGATCGGCTTCTTTCTTGATCTGCCAGATAATCAGCGGCCCCAAGAGGTTGCCGAACGGGAAGATCAAGCCGAAGAACGCGGCAAAGTGACAGAACATCGCCCACTGGCGAATCTCTGAGCTGGGTTTCGGAAGCGGTAGCTGGCTGTCACTCATGTGCGATCCCTCGGGTTTGTCGATCAGTCGGCCAATGCAGCGGTTTGCAGCGCGAACAATTCCGCCATGCCTTTCTGGGCTAGAGCCAGCATCGCGTTCAGCTCTTCCGGCTGGAACGGCGCGCCTTCAGCGGTGCCCTGGACTTCAATGAAACCGCCTGCGCTGGTCATGACCACGTTGAGGTCAGTCTCGGCTGCGGAATCTTCAAGATAGTCCAGATCGAGCACAGGCTCGCCCTGATACATGCCCACCGAAACAGCGGCGATCATTTGCTTGAGCGGGTCGCCACCTTTGAGGCCGCCGCGTTTCTTGATCACTTTCAAGGCGTCGGCCAGGGCAACCATGGCGCCGGTGATGGACGCTGTGCGCGTGCCACCGTCAGCCTGGATCACATCGCAATCGACGTAGAGGGTCACGTCGCCCAGCTTGGACATGTCCAGCGCAGCGCGTAGCGAACGACCGATCAGACGCTGGATTTCCAGCGTGCGACCGCCTTGCTTGCCGCGACTGGCTTCACGCTGGTTACGCTCGCCGGTAGCACGCGGCAGCATGCCGTATTCAGCCGTCAACCAACCCTGGCCCTGTCCCTTGAGGAAGCGCGGTACGCCGCTCTCGACGCTGACGGTGCAAATCACTTTGGTATCACCAAACTCGACCAGTACAGAACCCTCGGCGTGTTTGGTGTAGTTGCGGGTGATGCGGATCGAGCGGAGCTGATCGGCGGCGCGACCACTTGGACGTTTCATTGGGAATACCTGTACTAAGACGGAAAACTGCCGAGCATTATAGAGGCGACAGTCGAGACTGGGCACATCTAAAACTCAGGTGAGGCCGATCCAGCGTGCTGGCAGGCTCTGGAACGGGCGTTTGCAGGCGCCGACGGCGCAGCGCGCGACACCATGCATCGCTTGTCGCATTGACGGATTGGGAGCATCCGTCGCACTGCGCTACAATCCTGCGCCTTTACAGCCTCTCGACTTTTCGTGACATCTTTTGGTCACTGGCCGAAACAGTGCGCTGTTCACCGGATTTATAGAGGTGTTTGCCATGGTCCACAGCATGACGGCTTTTGCCCGGGTCGAACGGGCCGGGGTTCAGGGCACACTGAGTTGGGAACTGCGCTCGGTCAATCATCGTTATCTGGAGCCGCATCTGCGCCTGCCGGAGTCTTTCCGTGATCTGGAAGGCGCGATCCGCGAGGCGCTGCGCCAGGGGCTTTCCCGGGGCAAAGTGGAATGCACGCTGCGCTTCGTCGAAGAAACTGCGGGCAAGCCGCTGCAGGTTGACCGCGAACGCGCCGCTCAATTGGTGGCCGCCGCAGAAATCGTCGCCAGCCTGATCCAGCAGCCCGCGCCGCTCAATCCTCTGGAAGTGCTGGCCTGGCCCGGCGTTCTGGTAGGCGATGCCAGCGATCCGCAGGCGCTTAATAATGAAGCATTGGCGCTGTTCAATGAGGCACTGACCGAGCTGAAAAACGGTCGAGGGCGCGAAGGCGCCGATCTGGCCAAGCTGCTCAATGAGCGCCTGGACTCGATCACCACTGAAGTCGCAACCCTGAAAATCCTGGTGCCGCAGATGCTCGCGGCGCAGCGTCAGAAGGTTCTGGATCGTTTCGCCGACATGAAGGCCGAACTTGATCCGCAGCGTCTGGAGCAGGAAATGGTCCTGCTGGCGCAGAAAAGCGATGTCGCCGAGGAGCTTGACCGCCTCAGCACCCACGTCACCGAGGTTCGCCGCGTGTTGAAGGCTGGCGGACAAGCCGGGCGACGTCTGGATTTTCTGATGCAAGAGCTCAACCGCGAAGCCAATACACTGGGCTCCAAAGCCTTCGACCCGCGCAGCACCCAAGCGGCGGTCAACCTCAAAGTGTTGATCGAGCAAATGCGCGAACAAGTGCAGAATATTGAGTAAGGCTAACCCTGACATGACCCACAGCACCGGCACCCTGTATATCGTTTCCGCTCCATCCGGCGCGGGCAAGACCAGTCTGGTCAAGGCCCTGGTCGACGCTCAGCCGTCGATTCGCGTATCGGTTTCGCACACCACCCGCGCCATGCGTCCGGGCGAAGTAAATGGCGTGAACTATCACTTCGTTGATCGCGCCGAGTTCCTGCGCATGATCGAACACAACGATTTTCTCGAACAGGCCGAGGTTTTCGGCAATCTGTACGGCACGTCGCAAAGCCATTTGCAGCAGACGCTGGACGAAGGTCATGACCTGATTCTGGAAATCGACTGGCAGGGCGCCGAGCAGGTTCGCGCAGTAATGCCGGCGGCCACGTCGATCTTTATTCTGCCGCCGACCCAGCAAGCGTTACGTCAGCGCCTGACCAATCGCGGCCAGGACAGCGATGAAATCATCGAGGGCCGCATGCGTGAAGCCGTCAGCGAGATGAGTCATTACAAGGATTACGACTACGTTGTGATCAATGACGATTTCGCCACGGCACTGGAAGACCTGAAAGCGATTTTCCGCGCCAACCTGCTGACCCAGCCGCATCAGCAGCAGCGTTTCAGTCTGTTGCTCGCGCAATTGCTGGCCTGAATCCAGCGCGCGACAAGCGGCGACTGGTCAGTTAAATCCGACCGCTCGCGGCTTGCCGCTTGAAGCTTAGGCCTTGCAGCTAGTAAACTCCGCAGTCCGCTCGCCCATCCGGGCATCGCGCATCCGCATTTGCTACGAGGAATACCCATGGCCCGCGTAACCGTTGAAGACTGCCTAGAACACGTGGATAACCGCTTTGAGCTGGTCATGCTCTCCACCAAGCGTGCCCGTCAACTGGCAACCGGCGGCAAAGAACCAAAGCTGGCCTGGGAAAACGACAAGCCCACCGTCATGGCCCTGCGTGAAATCGCAGCGGGCTTGATGAGCTACACCGTAATCGCCGAAGCTGAAATCGTTGAAGATGAACCATTGTTCGCAGCGTTTGAGGACGAGTCCAACGAGGCCGTCTAAGCCTATGCCGGGTCGACGTAGTACGGCGCAGGGTACAAGCCATCGGCAGGGGTCAACACCATGCCGAGCATAGACGCCCTCGCCGAAAGACTGTCGACCTACCTCGGCAAGGAACAGGTCAATCTGGTCCGCCGAGCGTATTTCTACGCCGAACAAGCCCACGACGGCCAGCGCCGTCGCAGCGGTGAAGCCTACGTCACGCATCCTCTTGCGGTGGCCAATATCCTTGCTGACATGCACATGGACCATCAAAGCCTGATGGCTGCGATGCTGCATGACGTCATCGAAGACACCGGTATCGCCAAGGAAGCGCTCTGCGCCCAGTTTGGCGAGACCGTGGCCGAACTGGTCGACGGGGTCAGCAAACTGACCCAGATGAACTTCGAGACCAAGGCCGAGGCCCAGGCCGAGAACTTCCAGAAAATGGCCATGGCCATGGCCCGCGACATTCGGGTGATTCTGGTCAAGCTCGCCGACCGGCTGCACAACATGCGCACCCTGGAAGTCCTTTCCGGTGAAAAGCGCCGCCGCATCGCCAAGGAAACCCTGGAAATCTATGCACCCATTGCCAATCGGCTGGGCATGCACAGCATTCGTATCGAATTCGAAGACCTGGGCTTCAAGGCCATGTACCCGATGCGCTCGTCCCGTATCGGTCAGGCGGTCAAGCGCGCGCGGGGCAACCGCAAAGAGCTGGTCAACAAGATCGAAGAGTCCCTGAGCCATTGTCTGGCGGTGGACGAGATCGAAGGCGAAGTCAGCGGGCGGCAGAAACACCTGTACGGCATCTACAAGAAGATGCGCGGCAAGCGTCGCGCCTTCAATGAAATCATGGATGTCTACGCGTTCCGCATCATCGTCGACAAGGTCGACACCTGCTACCGCGTGCTCGGCGCTGTGCATAATTTGTACAAGCCGCTGCCCGGTCGCTTCAAGGATTACATCGCGATCCCCAAAGCCAACGGCTATCAGTCGCTGCATACGACGTTGTTCGGCATGCATGGCGTACCCATCGAAATCCAGATTCGTACACGCGAAATGGAAGAGATGGCCAACAACGGGATCGCCGCTCACTGGCTGTACAAGTCCTCGGACGACGAAGTGCCAAAAGGCACTCACGCCCGGGCTCGCCAATGGGTCAAAGGCGTGCTGGAAATGCAGCAGCGCGCCGGCAATTCGCTGGAATTCATCGAAAGCGTGAAGATCGACCTGTTCCCGGACGAGGTTTATGTCTTCACGCCCAAAGGCCGGATCATGGAGCTGCCCAAAGGCTCCACGGCAGTCGATTTTGCCTATGCGGTGCATACCGATGTCGGCAACAGCTGCATCGCCTGTCGGATCAATCGTCGCCTGGCTCCCTTGTCCGAACCACTGCAAAGCGGCTCTACGGTCGAAATCGTCAGCGCGCCGGGAGCGCGTCCGAATCCGGCATGGCTGAATTTCGTCGTCACCGGCAAGGCCCGCACCCACATCCGCCACGCCCTCAAGCTGCAGCGCCGCTCCGAGTCCATCAGCCTTGGCGAGCGCCTGCTGAATAAAGTGTTGAATGGTTTCGAGAGCAGCCTGGAGAAAATTCCGGCCGAGCGTGTGCAGCTGGTTCTGGCCGAATACCGTGTCGAAGTCATTGAAGATTTGCTCGAAGACATCGGCCTGGGCAATCGCATGGCTTACGTGGTCGCGCGCCGCCTGTTGGGCGAAGGCGAGCAACTGCCGAGCACCGAAGGCCCGCTGGCGATTCGCGGCACCGAAGGTCTGGTGCTCAGCTACGCCAAGTGCTGCACACCGATTCCGGGCGACCCGATTGTCGGCCACCTGTCCGCAGGCAAAGGCATGGTTGTGCACCTGGACAATTGCCGCAACATCAGCGAAATCCGCCACAACCCGGAAAAATGCATCCAGCTGTCCTGGGCCAAGGACGTCACCGGCGAATTCAATGTCGAGCTGCGCGTCGAGCTGGAACATCAGCGCGGCCTGATCGCACTGCTGGCCAGCAGCGTCAACGCCGCCGACGGCAACATCGAAAAAATCAGCATGGATGAGCGCGATGGGCGCATCAGCGTGGTTCAGCTGGTGGTCAGCGTTCATGACCGGGTGCATCTGGCCCGCGTTATCAGAAAACTGCGCGCCTTGACCGGGGTCATCCGCATTACCCGCATGCGTGCGTAGCCAACCATAATCAGGAGTTCTTCATGACCAAGACTGTTATCACCAGCGACAAGGCACCTGCGGCCATCGGCCCCTATTCTCAGGCCATCAAAGCTGGCAATACTGTCTACATGTCCGGGCAGATCCCGCTGGACCCGAAAACCATGGAGCTGGTCGAAGGCATCGAAGCCCAGGTCGTTCAGGTGTTCGAAAACCTGAAGTCGGTTGCTGAAGCCGCGGGCGGTTCGTTCAAGGACATCGTCAAACTCAATATCTTCCTGACTGACCTTGGCAACTTTGCCAAGGTCAACGAAATCATGGGCAAATATTTCGAGCAGCCTTACCCGGCGCGCGCTGCCATCGGCGTGGCGTCCCTGCCGCGCGGTTCGCAGGTCGAAATGGACGCGATTCTCGTCATCGAATAAATCCCCAGCGGGGCGTCAGCGCCCCGCCGCACCTGAAAGGAAGGACTCTGTTATGCGCTTTGCGCTTGCCCTCTCGCTGGTTGCCGTTTTTTTGACCGGCTGTGCCAGCCACGCTGACCGCAACCCCGACGGTACCTGGATCAACCAGGCCGCCATCGATGCCGCCGTCAAAGGCGACAATCTCCGTCAGGCGCTGCTCGCCAACGGTCCGAACCTGGAATGGCAAATCAACACCAAGGCCGGTCAAGCGCTGTATTCGAACGGGTTTGAAGTGGGCGAAGGCAAGATTGCCAGCGCTGCCGATGGCAAGCTGCGCATCGACTACTACAACTCTGTGGAAAACCTGCAGATCAAGGGCGATCAGTTGATTCAGGCCGCCAGCGAATCCGGCCCGGAACAGCGCTTCCAGAAACCTGAGGCCGCCGCGCCTGCGGGTGCTCCAGCGGGCAGCAGCTTCGAAAAAGCGCTGTACGGCGCTTATCTGGGCGGCAAATGGACCATCGTCAGTGGCGACGGCCAAGGCAGTTCCGTGCAGTTCATGCCGGATGGCAGCGTGCAGGGTCTGCCGGAAAACGATCGTTACGCGCTGTGTCTGGCGGGCGATTGTGCCGCGATGAGCGGCGAATACGACAGCATGTGGCTGGAAAAGGCCGAGCAAGGCAATGCGTGGATCTTCTCGCGCAGCGGCAAGCAGCTGGAGATTTTCCAGGCAGTGAACAATGCTGGCGCAGACCAGATGCCAGAGTTGCGCCCAGGTGCACGACGCTGGTTGCTTGAGCGTAATTGATCTATAAAAGCCAGCTTTTGGCCAGGCCTCTAACGAACGGTAGGAGGGGACTTGTCCCCGAATGCGATGGATCCTGGCAACGAAAATCCGCAAGGTTAACGCTGCCTGAGCTATCGCCTTTCGGAGACAAGTCCCCTCTCATCAAACACCGCAGAAATATCTGACCGACGAGAAACCCGTGGGACCGGATTTATCCGGGAAGAGGCCGGTACATTCACTGCATTTCGTCGTCAGAAATGCCGCCTTCCCGGATAAATCCGGTCCCAACAGCGCCGTGTCAACGACATGGCGAAATCTCCTACTGGATTGTATGGCTCCGTAGGACCGGACTTGTCCGGGAAGGCGTCGGGTCTGCTTGCTTTCACACGAGTTATTCCCCCGCCAGCAACGCCTCATACCCTTCCCGATACGTCGCATAACGTGGCACCCAGCCCAGCGCTTTGGCGCGGGCGTTGCTGCAGCGCTTGCTGCCGGAGCGGCGCAGGGCTGAGTTATCCGCCCATTCAGTGACACCCAGAAAGCCGCGCATCCAGTCGACCACTTCGGCCAGCGGCGCGGGTGCGTCGTCAACGCCGATGTAGCAGTCCTCCAGCGCAATTGCTCGCGAATCCGCCTCAAGCAGATGCGCCAACAGCCCTGCTGCGTCATCGGCGTGAATCCGGTTGGCATATAACGGTGGTTCGACGGCCACGCTGTATCCCTGACGAACCCGATTGGCCAAATCGCTGCGCCCTGGTCCATAAATCCCGGTCAAGCGCACCACGGTCGCGGGGAAACCGCTCTGCAATGCGACTTGCTCGGCTTCCAGCATGACCTTGCCGGAAAAACCGCTGGCGTCGGTCGGCGAAGTTTCGTCGACCCATTCGCCGTGTTGCTGGCCATAAACGCTGCTGCTGGACACAAACACAATGCGCTTGGGCCGCTGGCCATGTTGCCCGAGCCAGACCAGCACGTGCTGCAACCCTTCTATATAGGCTGCGCGATAACCGGCTTCGTCACGCTCGGTCGGGGTGGCGCAATACACCAGGTAATCGAGGTCAGTCGCTGGCCAATCGGCGGGCGCCTGGGCTTGAAACAGATCGCCAGCAACCCCGATGACGCCTTCGGGCAAATGAGCGATCGTGCGGCGCAGCCCATAGACGGTCCATTGCCGGGGCAGCAGTTGAGCAGCCAGACGGCTGCCGATATCGCCACAGCCAGCGATCAAAACGGAGGGGGCGGACATGTCGAATCTCCACAACAAATGGCATGAAAAGCAGTCGGGACGGGGCTGAAAGCCGGTCAACCAACTGCGATTGATAGAAAAAAAGATACTGTATTACTTTTGTTAACAAGAATTACTTGCAATAATGACGGCCCGTTTGTTCTCCTCCCTGCGTCGAACGCATCGCGCGACGTAGCAGAACGACCCACCTTTTCTTCTCTCAGGTCCGGCCAGCATGACACGTATCAACTCCTCCGCTTCGCCAACCAAACTCCCCAGCCTGCCGCGTGCATGGCGGGCAATCGCAGCGTTGCTGCTGAGCCTGATGATCGTCCCTGCGGCGCTGGCCGATCAAGCTGCGCCGACGACACCCGCCGGCACGCCAGCGACTTCGGCTGCTCCGGCACCGGCCGCAGCGCCGGTTCTGCAGGAGAACACCGCGCCAGTTGAAGGCCCGGCCGTCGTTGAAGAAGACAACAGCCTGGGTATGGCGCATGACCTGTCGCCGTGGGGCATGTACCAGAACGCTGACATCATCGTCAAAGCGGTAATGATCGGTCTGGCAATTGCCTCGATCATTACCTGGACCATCTGGATCGCCAAGGGTTTCGAATTGCTCGGTGCCAAGCGCCGTCTGCGTACTGAAATCGCCAACCTGAAAAAGGCGCGCACTCTGACCGAAGCCAGCGAAAGCGCCGCCAAGCCAGGCACTCTGGCGAATCTGCTCGTCCACGATGCGCTCGAAGAAATGCGCTTGTCGGTCAACAGCCGCGAACGTGAAGGCATCAAGGAACGCGTCAGCTTCCGTCTTGAGCGTCTGGTTGCAGCCTGTGGCCGCAACATGAGCATGGGCACCGGCGTGCTCGCGACCATCGGTTCCACTGCGCCATTCGTAGGCTTGTTCGGTACCGTCTGGGGCATCATGAACAGCTTCATCGGCATCGCCAAAACCCAGACCACCAACCTCGCCGTGGTTGCGCCGGGCATCGCCGAAGCCTTGCTGGCTACCGCTTTGGGCCTGGTTGCAGCGATTCCTGCGGTGGTCATCTACAACGTCTTCGCCCGGTCCATTGCCGGTTACAAGGCGCAAGTGTCCGACGCATCGGCGCACGTCCTGCTGCTGGTCAGCCGTGACCTGGACCACCAGCCGAACGAACGCTCCCAGTCGCCGCACATGGTCAAGGTGGGCTAAACCTTGGGCATGCATCTGAAGGAAGGCGACGACGATCTCGTCGAAAACCACGAAATCAACGTAACGCCGTTCATCGACGTCATGTTGGTCCTGCTGATCATCTTCATGGTGGCCGCGCCATTGGCAACGGTCGATATCAAAGTCGACCTGCCAGCCTCGACCGCCAAGCCGCAGCCTCGGCCCGAGAAACCGATCTTCCTCAGCGTCAAGGCCGACCAAAGCCTGTTTCTGGGCGACGACAAGGTGGCCCGTGAACAGCTCGGCCAGATCCTCGATGCCAAGACCAAAGGCAAGAAGGACACGACGATCTTCTTCCAGGCCGACAAGGGCGTGGATTACGGCGATCTGATGGAAGTCATGAACGCCCTGCGTGGCGCGGGCTACCTGAAAGTGGGTCTGGTGGGTCTCGAGACGGTTGGTAAGAAATGATCAATTCGCGCCAAAAACTGACGCGCTATGGCGGTAGTCTGTTGTTGGTGCTTGCCGTGCATGCCATCGCAATCGTGGTTGCGCTGCGCTGGCCGGCATCCCAGGCAATCGAGCTACCACCAGCGGCGATGATGGTCGAGCTGGCTCCGGAACCTGTTCCGGCACCGCCGCCTCCGCCTGCCGTTGTGCAGCCGCCGCCACCGCCGGAGCCTGAGGAGCAGATCCCTGAGCCGAAAGTGGCTGAAGCGCCGAAGCCGGAAATCGCCGTGCAGAAGCCGGTGGAGAAACCCAAGCCCAAGCCGAAACCACAGCCGCCCAAGCCGATCAAGAAGCCTGAGCCGCCTCAGGAAAAACCGGTCGAAGAAAAGCCGATGGATACGCCGCCGACGACCGCCAAGGTCGAGAAGTCTGCTGCGCCGACCCCACCGAGCCCGCCTACGCCGCCGAGTACGGCATTGCCAAGCTGGCAAGGCGACTTGCTGCGCCATCTGGCCAAGTACAAGAAGTATCCGGAGGACGCACGTCGTCGCGGCATGCAGGGCGTCAGCCGTCTGCGTTTCGTGGTCGATGCCGATGGCAACGTCTTGTCGTACTCGATTGCCAGCAGTTCAGGCAGTCCGACGCTGGATCGGGCCACGATGGAAATGATCCGTCGCGCCCAGCCATTGCCCAAGCCGCCGGCAGAAACCCTGAACAACGGCACTATCGAGATCCTGGCGCCGTTCGTTTATTCGCTGGATAAGCGCTGAAACGCAGTTTTGATACACAGGAGTGGCCTTGATAACGTGCGTCTATCGATTGCAGCCGCTATGCTGGGGCCGCAACTTCATGGACGCACGCTATGACTCTCACAGAATTGCGCTACATCGTTACCCTCGCCCAGGAACAGCATTTCGGCCACGCGGCTGAGCGTTGCCACGTCAGCCAGCCGACATTGTCGGTGGGCGTCAAGAAGCTGGAAGACGAACTGGGTGTGCTGATCTTCGAGCGCAGCAAGAGCGCCGTACGCCTGACGCCGGTTGGCGAAGGCATCGTCGCTCAGGCGCAGAAGGTTCTCGAACAGGCTCAAGGCATCCGCGAACTGGCGCAGGCCGGCAAGAACCAGCTGACCGCTCCGCTCAAGGTCGGCGCGATCTACACCGTTGGTCCTTACCTGTTTCCGCACCTGATTCCGCAGCTGCATCGCGTTGCGCCGCAAATGCCGTTGTACATCGAAGAAAACTTCACCCATATCCTGCGCGATAAACTGCGTAATGGTGAACTGGACGCGATCATCATCGCGCTGCCGTTCAACGAAGCCGATGTGCTGACGCTGCCGCTGTACGACGAACCCTTCTATGTCTTGATGCCCGCAGACCATCCGTGGACCAGGAAAGACTCCATCGATGCCTCGGCGCTCAACGACAAGAGCCTGTTGCTGCTTGGCGAAGGCCACTGCTTCCGGGATCAGGTGCTTGAAGCCTGCCCGACGCTGGTCAAAGGCAGCGAAGGCGCGAGGCATACCACAGTGGAATCCAGCTCGCTGGAAACCATTCGTCACATGGTCGCGTCCGGCCTGGGGATTTCGATCCTGCCAATGTCCGCCGTCGACAGCCATCACTATGCACCGGGCGTGATCGAGGTTCGTCCGCTGACGCCACCGGTGCCGTTTCGTACCGTTGCCATCGCCTGGCGCGCAAGCTTTCCACGGCCTAAAGCGATTGAAATCCTCGCTGACTCCGTGCGCCTGTGCTCCGTCGCGCGTCCGAAAGCCGAAGCGAGCTAAGTCGGGCCATGGGCGAGCTTTCCACGGTTTCGGTCACGGCGCTTAAAGGTGTCGGCGAGGCCATGGCTGAAAAACTGGCCAAGGTCGGTCTGGAAAACCTGCAGGACGTGCTGTTCCATCTGCCGCTGCGTTATCAGGATCGCACCCGTGTGGTGCCCATCGGTCAGTTGCGGCCCGGACAGGACGCGGTGATCGAAGGTGTGGTCAGCGGCGCTGATGTGGTCATGGGCAAGCGGCGCAGTCTGCTGGTGCGTCTGAATGATGGCACCGGTACCTTGAGCCTGCGCTTCTACCATTTCAGCAATGCGCAGAAGGAAGGCATGAAGCGCGGCACTCATTTGCGCTGCTTTGGTGAAGCCCGTCCCGGAGCGTCCGGGCTGGAAATCTATCACCCGGAATACCGCGCCCTGACTGGCGACGAGCCCGCCCCGGTCGAGCAAACCCTGACACCGATCTATCCGACCACCGAAGGCCTGACGCAGCAACGTTTGCGCCAATTGTCGCAACAGACGTTGGCGATGCTGGGTCCGAAAAGCCTGCCTGACTGGCTGCCTGAAGAGCTGGCGCGGGACTATAAACTGGCGCCGCTGGACGAGGCGATTCGTTATCTGCATCACCCGCCGGCCGACGCCGATGTCGAAGAGTTGGCTATCGGACACCATTGGGCGCAACACCGCCTGGCCTTTGAAGAGCTGCTGACCCATCAACTGTCGCAGCAGCGCTTGCGTGAAAGCCTGCGTTCCCAGCGCGCCCCGGCGTTGCCGCTGGCGAAGAAGTTGCCCAGGCAATTCCTCGATAATCTGGGCTTCCCACCCACGGGGGCTCAAACGCGCGTCGGTAATGAAGTGGCCTATGACCTGAGCCAGCCCGAGCCGATGCTGCGCCTGATTCAGGGCGACGTCGGTGCCGGCAAGACCGTGGTTGCGGCGTTGGCGGCATTGCAGGCGCTGGAAGCCGGTTATCAGGTGGCGCTGATGGCGCCCACGGAAATCCTCGCCGAACAGCACTTCATCAACTTCCAGCGCTGGCTTGAGCCGCTGGGCATTGAAGTCGCGTGGCTGGCGGGCAAGCTCAAGGGCAAGGCGCGGGTTGCGTCGCTGGCGCAGATCGCGGGCGGCACACCGATGGTGGTGGGCACCCATGCGCTGTTTCAAGACGAAGTGCAGTTCAAGAATCTGGCGCTGGTGATCATCGACGAGCAACACCGCTTCGGCGTACAGCAACGTCTGGCCCTGCGCAAAAAAGGCGTCGGCGGCCTGATGTGTCCGCATCAGTTGATCATGACCGCGACGCCCATCCCGCGAACCCTGGCCATGAGCGCGTACGCCGATCTCGACACGTCGATTCTCGATGAGCTGCCGCCGGGCCGGACTCCGGTCAATACGGTGTTGGTCACCGACACCCGGCGCATCGAAGTGATCGAACGGGTGCGCGCGGCCTGCGCCGAAGGGCGTCAGGCTTATTGGGTCTGCACCTTGATCGAAGAATCCGAAGAGCTGACTTGCCAGGCTGCCGAGACAACCTTCGAAGACCTGACCAGCGCACTGGGCGAATTGCGGGTCGGCTTGATTCACGGGCGCATGAAACCTGCCGAGAAAGCCGCAGTGATGGCGGAGTTCAAACAGGGCGCGTTGCAATTGCTGGTGGCGACCACCGTTATTGAAGTCGGCGTGGACGTGCCCAACGCAAGTCTGATGATCATCGAAAACCCCGAGCGGCTGGGGCTCGCGCAGCTGCACCAATTGCGCGGTCGTGTCGGTCGGGGCAGCGCAGCCAGTCATTGCGTTTTGCTTTACCACCCGCCATTGTCACAGATCGGCCGGCAGCGTCTGGGCATCATGCGCGAGACCAACGACGGCTTTGTCATTGCTGAAAAAGACCTTGAGCTGCGCGGTCCGGGCGAAATGCTCGGCACACGGCAAACCGGCTTGCTACAGTTCAAGGTCGCTGACCTGATGCGTGACGCTGACCTCTTGCCTGCGGTGCGTGACGCCGCTCAAGCGTTGCTCGAACGCTGGCCGCAACATGTCAGTCCGCTGTTGGAACGCTGGCTGCGACACGGCCAGCAATATGGCCAGGTGTGATACGGGACCGGCTTTGATGAGTGCTTCACACGCTCAATAACGAAGCTGGTTATACTTCCGCGATTGTAGGAACTTGGATACAGACCATGACAGAAGTCGCCCACGTTGATGACGCTCCCCATGCGCCGACCGTTATTCGTCAATTGCTTGGCAAATTAGCGATCAGCTACAGCGAGGTTGTTGAGGACTCTCAGCTGCCTGCAGCGCGCAAAGTGCAGGCAGTGCTGGTCGAGGACGCTGTCGGTGCGCTTCTGATTCTGTTTCCGCAAAACCAGTTGCTGGATCTGAACCGGATCACCGAGTTGACCGGGCGCAAGCTGACGGCGGTCCCGCATGATCGTTTGCTGCGCATGCTGGCTAAACACAGCCTGCATTCGTTGCCAGGCATCCCGGCGCTGACCAGTTCACCTTGTCTGTATGAAGAGCGCCTGCTGCAAGAGCCAACGGTCCTGGTCGGTTCCGGGGAGCCGGGCATTCTGCTGGAAATCAGCAGTGAAGACTTCAAGACCATGCTCAATAAAGCCAGCGCCGCGCGTTTCGGCGAGCTATTGAGCACGATTCACCCTAACCTGGATCGTCCCGACGACGACCGCGAAGAAATCACCCAGGCTATGCACGCCTTCACGGCGCGGCGCATTCAGCAGCGTCTGGAAGCGACTCTGGAAATCCCGCCGCTGGCCGAAACAGCGCAGCGCATCATCAAGCTGCGCGTCGATCCCGATGCCACCATCGATGACATTACCGGCGTGGTCGAAACCGATCCGGCGCTGGCGGCTCAGGTGGTGAGTTGGGCGGCGTCGCCGTATTACGCTTCGACCGGCAAGATTCGCTCGGTGGAAGACGCCATCGTGCGGGTTCTGGGGTTCGATCTGGTGATCAATCTGGCACTGGGCCTGGCGCTGGGCAAAACCCTGAGCCTGCCCAAGGATCATCCGCAACAGACCACACCTTACTGGCAGCAGTCGATCTACACCGCTGCGGTCATCGAGGGTTTGACTCGCGCGATGCCTCGCGCCAAGCGTCCCGAAGCCGGGCTGACTTACCTGGGCGGTCTGCTGCACAATTTCGGCTATCTGCTGCTGGCCCACGTGTTCCCGCCGCATTTCTCGCTGATCTGCCGTCAACTGGAGGTCAACCCGCATCTGCATCACAGTTATGTCGAGCAGCATTTGCTGGGCATCAGCCGCGAGCAGATCGGCTCCTGGCTGATGCGTTATTGGGACATGCCGGACGAACTGGCCACCGCGTTGCGCTTCCAGCACGACCCTTCGTATGAAGGCGAACACTGCGAGTACGCCAATCTGGTGTACCTGTCGGTACGTTTGTTGCGCCAGAACGGCATCGGTTCCGGCCCGAAGGAAGACATTCCCGAAGAATTGTTTAGCCGCCTGGGCCTGAGCCGCGAAAAAGCCGAAGATTCGGTGCGCAAGGTCCTGGAAGCCGAAGTGCTGCTGCGCGAACTGGCTTCGCAGTTTACGCCGCAGTAGGTTTTTGCACAGTCCGGGTAGGAGGGGACTTGTCCCCGAAAAGGCCGTCCTGCCAAACGGGATGCAGCCGCCCTTACATCGTCTCCCCCGGCTCGCTCGGCAAATGCTCGTCCAGATGCAGCCACGGCAAACGGTTGGCGGTCCAGATGTGGCGGTCGGCGGGCGCTTGTTCCGGGTGATCGAGGGTGGCGATGGTCACGTCGATCTCTTCGGGGCTGTTGCGGGTAAACAGCGCCAGCTGCGCGCCACAGTTGGCGCAGAAATACCGCACGCACGTCGGACCTGAATCGTAGGTCGCCGGGCTGGCTTCAACCCATTTGAATGACGTCAACGGCACCGTTATCCAGGTCATGACGATGCCGCCCGAAGTTCTTCGGCAAATCGAACAATGACAATGGGCGATGTCCTGCAAGGGCGCATCGAACTCATAGCGCAGGCTGCCGCAATGGCAACCACCGGAATGTATCTGGCTCATATCCCCTCCTTTTTGCAGTCAGCGCCGACACAGCTGTGACAGTCGCTGCCGGCAATTGTCTTCGCAACAAATGATCAGCGGTTCGGGCAGCGAAAGCTGGATGAAAGCTTGGCCCATTAGGATCCTCTCACCGCCGGCAACAGACCGGTCAGCCAAACGAGTGTTTATTTCGTACTCGACGGCCCAGTCAACAACAACAATGGTGAACCTGATGTCCTGCAATTCCCTCCTGCACGCCCTGACTCCGTTCCGACTCCACGCGCCGCTCTTGTTGAGCTGATTCGTCGCCTTCGCCTTTTCCCAAGTCGCGTTCCGCCTGGAGTAATTCCCTATGTTGACCTTCCTCGGCTTTGCCATGGTTGTCGCCTTCATGTACCTGATCATGAGCAAGCGCCTGTCGGCGTTGATTGCCTTGATTCTGGTACCGATCGTTTTTGCCCTGTTCGGCGGCTTCGCGTCCGAAATCGGCCCGATGATGCTGACCGGCATTACCAAACTTGCGCCAACCGGCGTGATGTTGATGTTCGCCATTCTCTATTTCGCGCTGATGATCGACTCGGGACTGTTTGACCCGGCGGTGCGCAAGATCCTGCAACTGGTCAAAGGCGACCCGGTTAAAGTCTCCGTGGGCACCGCCGTGCTGGCGCTGGTGGTTTCCCTGGACGGTGACGGCGCAACCACTTACATGATCTGCGTCGCGGCCATGCTGCCGCTTTACAGCCGCATCGGCATGAGCCCGCGAATCATGGCGGGCCTGATCATTCTGGCCGGCGGCGTGATGAACATGACGCCTTGGGGTGGCCCGACTGCTCGCGCAGCCAGCGCCCTGCATGTGGACCCTTCCGACATCTTCGTCCCGATGATCCCGGCCATGGCCGCCGGTGTGGTCGCGATTCTGGTCATTGCCTACTTCTACGGCAAACGCGAACGCGCTCGTCTGGGCGAACTGCATCTGGTTGATGACGACGTGGATCACAGCGAAATCAGTGTTTCCCAGTTCCCCGGCGCACGTCGTCCGAAGCTGATCTGGTTCAACGGCCTGCTCACTCTGGCGCTGATGGTCGCGTTGATCATGGGCCTGCTGCCGCTGCCGGTGTTGTTCATGATCGCCTTCAGTATCGCGATGATCGTCAACTACCCGAACCTGCAAGATCAAAAGGATCGTATCGCCGCCCACGCAGGCAGCGTACTGGCAGTGGTCGGACTGATCTTCGCGGCGGGCATTTTCACCGGTATCCTGTCCGGCACCGGCATGGTCGATGCCATGTCCAAGAGCTTGCTGGCGGTGATTCCGGAGGCGCTCGGCCCTTACCTTGCAGTGATTACTGCGCTGGTCAGCATGCCGTTCACGTTCTTTATGTCCAACGACGCCTTCTACTACGGCGTGTTGCCAGTGTTGACCGAAGCCGCGGCTCACTACGGCATCAGCCCGGTGGAAATGGCCCGCGCTTCGATTGTTGGCCAGCCGGTTCACTTGCTCAGCCCGCTGGTTCCATCGACTTACCTGCTGGTGGCACTGGCCGGCATCGAGTTCGGCGATCACCAGCGCTTCACCTTGAAGTGGGCAGTTCTGGTTTGCCTGTGCATAATGTTTGCCGCCTTGCTGATGGGGATTTTCCCGCTGTACAGCAGTCTGTAAAATCGGATCACCTTGCCTCCCGGCCTGCCATCGCAGGCCGTGAGAGTTTAACCGCTCAAAGGAATACCTATGGAATGGCTGACCAATCCTGAAATCTGGATTGCTTTCTTTACCCTGACTGCCCTGGAAATCGTGCTGGGCATCGATAACATCATCATGATTTCGATCCTGGTCAGCCGCATGCCCAAGCATATGCAGCCGCGCACCCGGATCTTCGGCCTGGCGCTGGCCATGGTCACGCGAATCCTGTTGCTGCTGTCGATCACCTGGGTCATGCGCCTTACCGATGAACTGTTCTCGGTCATGGGCAAGGGCTTCTCCGGCCGCGACCTGATTCTGTTCTTCGGTGGCCTGTTCCTGCTCTGGAAAAGCTCGCAAGAGATTTACCACGGCCTGGAAGGCGAAGAAGAAACCATCGAAGAACCCAAAGGCAAGGGTGGTCAGTTCATCTACACCATCATCCAGATCGCGATCATCGACATCGTGTTCTCGCTGGATTCGGTGATTACCGCAGTCGGCATGGTTTCCCACGTACCGGTCATGATCGCCGCCATCGTTGTTGCGGTACTGGTAATGATGGTCAGCGCTGGCGCCATCAGCAGCTTCATCGACAAGCATCCATCGCTGAAGATGCTGGCGCTGTCGTTCCTGATCGTCGTCGGTACGGTGTTGATCGCCGATTCGTTTGGCGTGCATGTGCCAAAAGGCTACGTGTACTTCGCCATGGCGTTCTCGCTGGCGGTGGAAGCCATCAACATCAAGATGCGCATGGCCACGGCCAAGAAAAAGGCCCAGAGCGATCCGGTCAAGCTGCGTAAGGATGTGCCCGGCCAATAAGCCGTTACACTCTAAGAAGCGGGGCTCCATGCGAGCCCCGTTTTGCATTGAGCGAAGGCTAGAGCCCTGATTTATGACAGATTTGTTTCAATCGGTCCGAAGGCTATGCGATGCTTGCAGGCCAATGGCCTTAGTCAAGCGCTGCCGATAACCGCTTCGCTCGCTACACGCTGCACCTTCACTTTTTGCCCGGTTGGGCAAACCTCAGGGGGCTCTTTGTATGCTGACCCTGCTCGATTTGTTATCAGCGGTCGCCCTGTTGATCTGGGGCACACACATCGTGCGTACCGGCATCCTTCGGGTGTACGGCTCGCAACTGCGTCAGGTCATCAGCCAGAACATGTCCAGGCGGCCGCTGGCGTTCATTGCTGGCATTCTGGTCACTGCGCTGGTGCAGAGCAGCAACGCCACGGCGATGCTGGTCACCTCGTTCGTCGGTCAGGGTTTGATGGCGTTGACGCCAGCGCTGGCGATCATGCTCGGCGCCGACGTCGGCACCGCGCTGATGTCGCGAATTCTCACCTTCGACCTGTCGTGGCTGTCACCGCTGCTGATCTTCCTCGGGGTGATTTTCTTCCTGTCGCGCAAGCAGACGCGCATCGGTCAGCTCGGGCGCGTGGGCATCGGTCTGGGCCTGATCGTGCTGGCGCTGCAATTGATCGTCACCGCTGCCGCGCCGATTACCCAGAACGCCGGGGTCAAGGTGCTGTTCGCTTCGTTGACTGGCGATTTGCTGCTCGATGCGCTGGTGGGTGCGATGTTCGCGCTGATTTCCTACTCCAGCCTCGCGGCGGTATTGCTGACCGCGACCCTGGCCGGTGCAGAAATCATCAGCTTGCCGGTGGCCATCGGCCTGGTGATTGGCGCCAACATCGGCAGTGGCCTGCTGGCGTTCCTCAGCACCAGCATGCAGAACGTTGCCGGCCGACAGGTCGCACTGGGCAGCCTGCTCTATAAATTGCTCGGCCTGTTGCTGATCATTCCAGTGCTCGACCCGCTGGTGCGCTGGATGGACACCCTGGGTTTCAGCCCGCAAGACATGGTCATCGGCTTCCACCTGACCTACAACACCGCGCGTTGCCTGCTGATGCTGCCCACGGTCGGTCCGATGGCGCGGCTGTGCTCGGCGATGCTGCCGGAGCGGCCCGAGGTTAACGGTCTGGCCAAGCCGCGTCATCTGGACCTCACGGCGCTGTCGACACCCAGTCTGGCCTTGGCCAACGCGGTGCGCGAAACCCTGCGCATGGGCGACCTGATCGAGGGCATGCTCAGCTCGATGCTCGAAGTGCTGCGCGGCACGCAAACCGCCGTTACCCAGGAAATGCGCCGCCTCAATGACGACGTCGAGGCGCTGTATAGCGCGATCAAGCTGTATCTGGCGCAGATGCCTCGGGAAGATCTCAGCGAGCAGGACAACCGGCGCTGGGCGGAAATCATCGAGCTGACGATCAATCTGGAGCTGGCCGCCGGGCTGATCGAGCGTATGTTGCGCAAGATCCAGCAGCAAAAAACCTCGCAACGTCGTTCCTTTTCCGAAGTCGGCCTAGAAGAACTGGCCGGGCTGCATTCGCAGCTGTTGTCGAACCTGCGTCTGGGCCTGTCGGTATTCCTCAGCGGCGACCCGGAAAGCGCCCGCCAGTTGCTGCGCGAAAAGCGTCGCTTCCGCGCCCAGGAGCGGCGTCTGGCTCATGCTCACGTCAGTCGTCTGCAACGCAAAGTGGTGCAAAGCCTGGAAACCAGCTCGCTGCACCTGGAGCTGATCGCCGACATGAAGCGCCTGAATTCGCTGTTCTGCAGCAGCGCCTACGCCGTACTCGAAACGGCCGATACCGGCGCCTTGTCCAGCGAAAGCCAGCCGGACCCGTCGGCGTAAACCGATTCGGTGTGAACGTACCGGACGCATCGAAGTCTGTTAAACATACTGGCCCGCAAGGAAGCACGTTTTATGCGTTGCCTGCTGTTCGCTTGTCTGTTTCTGCTTTCATCCGCCTCACAGGCACTCGACCGCTTTCAGGTCGAGGGTTATCTGCTGCCCAACGGTTTGCAATTGCTGCTCAAGCCCGGCTATGAAAAGGGCCATGTGGCGATTCGTCTGGTGGTCGGCATCGGCTTTGATGATTTCAGCTGCGCGGACAAGGAACTGCCGCATTTGCTCGAGCATTTGCTGTTCAGCGGCATTGATGACAGCGGCGAAGGCGGCCTGGAAGAGCGCATGCAGGCACTTGGCGGCGACTGGAACGCGTTTACCAGCAACACTGACACGACATTCGTCATCGAAGCCCCGGCGCAGAATCAGCGCAAGGTGCTTGATCTGCTGCTGGCCGTGCTGAGCAAAACCCATCTGGATCAACCCGCGCTGGATACCGTGAAACGCATCGTCGAGCGCGAAGACGGCGGTCATTATTCACACCTGCAACGCTGGCTGGATCGCAAGGATCTGGGCCACAGCGCCAGCAGTCAGCTGGCCGTCGAGCTGGGTTTGAAATGCCCCGAGCGCCCGGAAGTGGGTCATCTGACCCTGGAGCAGATCGACGACGTCTACAAATCCTGGTACGCACCTAATAACATGACGCTGATCGTGGTCGGCGATCTGGATCGATTGCTGCCCGGCTATCTGGAACGCACCTATGGCGAACTCGATGCCGTTGACCCCATCGATCATCCGCCGCTGAACCAGGCGCGCAATACGGCCGAGGCCGAACGCACGCTGATTCGCGGCGGTCTGGGTGAGGGCGCTCGGCTGCACTTGATCCTGCCCGAGCCGCAGCTGGACGATCAGCCCGATGAAACCATGGAACTGGTCAAGGCGTATCTGGACTGGGCGCTGTACAGCGATTTGCGCCTCAAGCACGGTTTGTCTTACGGCCCGTCCATCGAGCGCGAGGTATTTGGCGACAGCGGCTTCATGAGCCTGAACGCCGATGTGGAGCGCGATGATGTGGATGAGGCCAGAGACGTCATTCGCGGCGTACTGGTGCGCCTGCAGAAAGATGGCTTTGATCCGGCGACCTTTGCCCGGCTGCAACAAGCGGCAATTGCCAAGCAAGCCTGGGCGGTGCAGGGCAATAGCGCGTTGGCTGACTATTACTGGGGCGCGCTGAACGACTATGAAAAAGGCCGCTTCGCCGACCCGTCCAGGCGCTTCAAGTCCGTCAGCCTGGACAACGCCAATCGAGCCATGCGTGAGTTGTTGAATCAGCCGGGTTATTGGCGAATCGAGCAGCCGTTACTGACGTACACCGGCTTGTACTGGCTGGGCGCGGCGCTGGTGGGGATTCTGGTATTGATTGTGTGGTTGGCCTATCGCCGAACCAGCAGCCGATAAAAATTGTGCCGGATTGGATTGCACTGGATCGGTAGGACCGGACTTGTCCGGGAAGGCGTTGGATCTGAGGAGGCATATCTTCAGCGCTTGCACCGGCTTCTTCGGGGACAAGTCCCCTCCTGCCGATTTTCGCCGGGTTGAAATTTCACATTTTTCCGCACACCCAAACAATGATTTCCCCGGCAGCGCTGTTATCCTGCAGCCGCTTTTTTCCGTGACACCAAAGCAGATCGCTCAAATGCCCGAATGGAGTTCCTACATCACGCGTATCACCAATCTGATGAAGCGCTATCCCGGCCTCATCGCGGCGGGTGGTTTCATTTCGGGGATTGGCAGCTTCATTCTGGTGGATCGTCAGGAAGGCCTGGCGACCTGGATCGCGGTGATCATGTTGGTCAGCTGGGTGTGGCTGATGGTTGAAAGCAGCGCCGTGGTGCTGTTCACCAAGGTGTTCAAACGCGAAATTCCCACCGGCCTGCTGCGCTATGGCACGCAGATGATCCATCAGGAAAGCCTGTTTTTCGTGCTGCCGTTTTTCTTCGTCACCACGACCTGGAACAGCGGTCAGTCAATTTTCACTGCCGTGCTTGGCGCGGCGGGACTGGTCTCGATTGTTGATCCGCTTTATTACAAATGGCTGGCGACGCGGCGCTGGCTGTTCATGGCCTTCCACACGCTGACGTTGTTTGCGGCGCTGTTGACCGCCTTGCCGATCATCGTGCACCTGACCACGGCCCAGAGTTACAAATTGGCGCTAATTATCGCCATCGTCCTGTCGTTTCCCAGTTTGATCTCTGCTTTGCCGATGACCACCTGGCGGCGCGGAATGGCGCTGGTCCTGGCGGTTTTGCTGATGGGCGGCGCGGGCTGGTTACTGCGCTCGTGGGTGCCGCCGGCCACGCTATGGTTGACCGAGGTCGCAGTCAGCACGGATTTCGACAACAAAAACCGTGCGCCCGGCGATAGCATCAGGCAGGTCAGCGCCAGCCAGGTTCGCAATGGCGGTCTTTATGCTTACACGGCCATCAACGCGCCTCGCGGCCTGGACGAGCGGATTTATCACGTCTGGCGCCATAAGGGCAAAGAAGTGGATCGCATCGCTCTGGATATTCGTGGCGGGCGCAAAGAAGGCTATCGTGCGTGGACGCACAAACAGAATTTCCCGGCCGATGCGGTTGGCAAATGGCAGGTTCGGGTGCTGACCGAGGACGGGCAGATGATCGGCGTATTACGCTTTGAAGTCACCGGCACCGATCAGCCAGCGGTCATTCGTCCGGTCGGGAAAATCACCCGCTTGAAACCGGGTGGCGATGGCGGCGCGAGTGAAGCAGAACCGCAAGCTCCGAAAACCGAAGATGCCAAGCCGGCCACCGATGCACCGAGTGAGCCAGCGGCTCCGGATAAACCGGCCGTTCCAGATAACTGACAGGCCCGACCATGACCACGCGCACGCTGGCCACATCAACCGCAGTCAGCCCCGCCAGTGCCCCGGCGCTGGCAGGCACGGCGTTGCTGGACACGACAACCAGCCCGGCCCAGCTGCGGATTGCCGGTGACTGGACGCTGGCGCACTATCGAACGTTGAAGCAGCAGACCGACACGCTGGGCAGCAACTACGACGCCAGCATCCCGGTAGACATGACGCGCCTGCACGCGCTGGATACCGCGGGCGCCTCGCTGCTGGTGGAGTTGCTGGGCACTGAGCGTCTGGCCAAGCTGTCGGTTCAAGCCCCGGACCTGCCGCTGTCCAGCCGCGCCTTGCTGCAAACCATCCAGTCCGCCTTGTGCGACTACTGCGCACCGGTCAAGGATCCGGAAATCGCGGTCGGCATGCAGCTGCTGTCGCGGATCGGCTGCGCGGTCGACAAGGTCTGGACCGACACTCTGCAATTGCTGGGCTTCATCGGCCTGATCCTGGAAACCATCGTATTCAACGCATTGCGGCCGCGACGCTGGCGCATGACGTCGGTGTTCGTCCACATCGAGCAGACCGGTCTGGACGCGGCGCCCATCGTCGCGTTGCTGACGTTTCTGGTGGGCGCGGTGGTGGCTTTTCTGGGCGCCACGGTGCTCAAGATATTCGGCGCGACGGTGTTCACGGTCGACCTTGTGGCGTTTTCATTCCTGCGTGAGTTTGGCGTGTTGCTGACCGCCATTCTGCTGGCCGGCCGCACCGCCAGCGCGTTCACGGCGCAGATCGGCTCGATGCAAGCCAACGAAGAAATCGACGCGATCCGCACGCTGGGCTTGAGTCCGGTTGAGCTGCTGGTGGTGCCGCGCGTGCTGGCGTTGCTGGTTTCGCTGCCGATTCTGACCTTTGTGGCGATGCTCTCCGGGATCATCGGCGGCGGTGTGGTGTGCGCGGTTTCCCTGGATATTTCCCCGGCGATGTTCCTTTCGCTGCTGCAAGCGGATATCGGTGTGCAGCACTTTCTGGTGGGGATGGTCAAAGCGCCGATCTTCGCCTTCCTGATCGCAGCCATTGGGTGTCTCGAAGGCTTCAAGGTCAGCGGCAGCGCCGAATCCGTGGGCGCGCACACCACTTCAAGCGTGGTGCAGTCGATTTTCGTGGTGATCGTGCTCGATGCCATGGCCGCGCTGTTTTTCATGGAGATGGGTTGGTGAGGACGATGCCGAAAACGCGTGATCCGGTGATTGAAGTGCGTGGCCTGTGCAATCGGTTTGGCAGCCAGAGCGTGCATGAAAACCTCGATCTGGACCTGTATCGCGGGGAAATTCTCGCCGTGGTCGGCGGTTCGGGCAGCGGCAAGTCGGTGTTGCTGCGCAGTATTGTTGGCCTGCGCCGGCCCGATGCGGGCAGTGTTCGGGTGTTTGGCCAGGACCTGCAAGACGCATCGGATCAGCAGCGCTCGTTGGTGGAGCGGCGCTTTGGCGTGCTGTTTCAGAAGGGCGCCTTGTTCTCTTCGCTGACCCTGACGGAAAACGTCGCGCTGCCGCTGATCGAACATGCGGGCCTCAATCGCGACGAGGCGGAACATCTGGCGGGGGTGAAGCTGGCGCTGGCCGGGCTGCCGCTGTCCTCGGCGCACAAATACCCGGCGTCACTGTCCGGCGGCATGATCAAGCGTGCGGCACTGGCCCGCGCCTTGGCGCTGGACCCGGACATCCTGTTTCTCGACGAACCGACTGCGGGCCTTGACCCGATTGGCGCGGCGGCGTTCGACCAATTGATTCTGACCCTGCGCGATGCGTTGGGCTTGAGTGTGTTTCTGGTCACCCATGATCTGGACACGCTGTACACGATCACCGACCGGGTCGCCGTTTTGTCGCAGAAGCGCGTGCTGGTGGCGGATCGGATCGACAAGGTTTCGGCCACCGACGACGCCTGGATTCACGAATACTTCCATGGCCCGCGCGGCCGCGCGGCATACTCCGCTTCCTTGCCTAAAGAGGTCTGACGATGGAAACCCGTGCCCATCATGTATTGATTGGCCTGTTCACCGTGCTGGTGGTGGCGGCGGCGCTGCTGTTCGGCTTGTGGCTGGCCAAGTCCAGCGTCGACAGCGCGTTCAAGGATTACGAAGTGGTGTTCAACGAAGCCGTCACGGGTTTGTCCCAGGGCAGCGCGGTGCAATACAGCGGGATCAAGATCGGCGACGTGATCACGCTACGCCTGGACCCGAAAGACCCGCGCCGGGTGCTGGCGCAAATCCGCGTCACCGGCGAAACGCCCATCAAGCAGGACACTCAAGCCAAGCTGGCGCTGACCGGGATTACTGGCACCTCGATCATCCAGCTCAGTGGCGGCACGCCGCAGAGCCCGGAACTGGTCGGGCATGACGGCAAGTTGCCGATCATCGTGGCTTCGCCATCGCCGATCTCACGATTGCTCAACGACAGCAGCGACCTGATGAGCAGCGTCAATCAGCTGCTGCAGAACGCCAATCTGATGTTCTCCGCCGATAACGTGAAGAGCCTGAGCCGCACCCTGGACCACCTTGAGCAAACCACCGGCGCCATTGCCGACCAGCGCGACGATATTCGCCAGACCCTCAAGCAGCTCGCCCAGGTTGGCAAACAGGCGAGCGCGACCATGGAGCAGACGGCAGCGCTGATGCGCAACGCCAACGGCATGCTCAACAGTGACGGCAAGCAGATCTTCGACAGCGCTGAGCAGGCGATGAAGTCGCTGCAACAAAGCAGCGCGACCATCAATCGCCTGCTCAATGGCAACCAACAGTCTTTGGACAGCGGCATGCAGGGTTTGGGCGAGCTTGGCCCGGCGGTCCGCGAACTGCGCGACACGATGAGTTCACTGCGCGGGATTTCCCGGCGCCTGGAAGCCAATCCCAGCGGTTACCTGCTGGGCAGCGACAAGAACAAGGAGTTTGAGCCATGAGGCCCGCACAGATATTGAAACCTGTAGGAGGGGACTTGTCCCCGAAAACGTCAGCCCGGACAGCGTTATTTTTCCGGCTGTCGGGTTGTCTGGCCAATTGGGTTCGGGGACAAGTCCCCTCCTACCGATCCGCCAGGTTGTTTCTGCTCGGCACCTTCCTGCTGACCAGCGCCTGCTCGATCCTGCCCAAATCCGAGCCGTCTGACGTTTACCGGTTGCCGATCAATTCGACGGCGAGCAAACCCGCCAACGCTCAACCGATGAGCTGGTCGTTACGGCTGGCCCGGCCCAAGGCCAGTGAAACCCTCGACAGCCCGCGCATCGCCGTAGTGCCGCAGGGCGATTTGATCAGCAGTTACAAAGGCGCGCGCTGGAGTGATCCGGCCCCGGTGCTGTGGCGTAATCGGCTACTCGACGCATTCGCCCGCGACGGCCGCGTACCGCTGCTCAGCACCGATGACAGCAACTTGCAGGCCGACTTTGAGGTCGGTGGCGAATTGCAGGCATTCCAGAGCGAATACCACGGCGAGGCCGTCGACGTGATAATCCGTCTGGATGCGCGTCTGGTCAGCGCCCACCAACGCATTGTCGCCACACGCCGCTTCGAAGTGCGCCAGCCGCTCAAGGACAAGCAGCTACCCGCCGTGGTGGCGGGCTTTGGCGCGGCGTCTGACGTGCTGGCCGCGCAGGTTCTGCAATGGACGGTTGAGCAGGGCCAGCGTCATTACGCAGCGGTCGCGCCGAAGAACCAGTAGCAAACGAAAATCGCCGCGATTACTCCGGCCAGTTCCGCCAGCAGCGCGCAGCCCACGGCGTGGCGCGCACGCTGGATGCCGACCGCGCCGAAATACACCGCCAGCACGTAAAAGGTGGTTTCGGTGCTGCCCTGAATGGTTGCGGCCACCAGCGCCGGGAAGCTGTCCACGCCTTGGGTCTGCATGGTTTCGATGAGCATGGCCCGGGCCGCGCTGCCGGAAAACGGCTTGACCAGCGCCGTGGGCAGCGCATCGACGAAGCGCGTGTCCAGGCCGAACCAGTTGACCAGATGGCGAATCCCTTCCAGGCCAAAATCCAGCGCGCCGGAAGCACGCAACACGCCAACCGCGCAGAGCATCGCCACCAGATATGGCAACAGACCCTTGGCGACGTCGAAGCCTTCCTTTGCGCCTTCGACAAACGCTTCGTAGACCTTCACTTTGCGTAACGCGCCGATGATCAGAAACAGCATGATCAGGCCGAACAGCGTCAGATTGCCGAGGATCGACGATAAGCCCGCCAAGGCTGCTGCCGACATGGTTGCCAGCAAGGCCATGAAACCGCCGAGAATCAACGCGCCGGGGATCAGATACGCCAGCACCACCGGGTCCCACAGGCGCAGGCGCTGCATGAATGCCACTGACAGCAGGCCAACCAGGCTCGAAGCGCTGGTCGCCAGCAGAATCGGCAGGAATACCAACGTCGGGTCCACAGCGCCTTGCTGGGCGCGATACATGAAGATCGTCACCGGCAGCAAGGTGAGTGACGAGGCGTTGAGCACCAGAAACAGGATTTGCGCGTTGCTGGCGGCGGTCGGGCTGGGGTTGAGTTCTTGCAGCGAACGCATGGCCTTGAGGCCAATGGGCGTGGCGGCGTTGTCCAGGCCCAGTGCGTTGGCAGCGAAGTTGAGGGTGATCAGACCAAGGGCAGGGTGCCCGGCCGGAACTTCCGGCATCAGGCGCAGGAACAGTGGGCCGAGGACTTTAGCCAGCCAGTCGACGATCCCGGCTTTTTCGGCGATCCGCAAAAAACCCAGCCAGAGGGTAAGCGTGCCGAACAACAGAACCATCACTTCGACGGACAACTTGGCCATGGCGAAAATGCTTTCGACCATTGCCGCGAAAATCCCCGCGTTACCGCCAATCAGCCACTGCGCCAATGCAGACACGGCCGCCACGACAAAAAAACCAAGCCATAGGCCATTGAGCATCAGTAAGTCCCCCCAGGATGCGGCGATGATAGCGGCGGGGGGATAAACAACAAAGCCCCACGCCAGGCGCGGGGCTTATTGACCTTTCGAGGACAAGTCCCTTCCTGCCGGTTTTGCGCCGGATCGGTACAGACTGTGTGAAAACTACTGCGCTCGACAATACTGCGTTAAAAACAGGCGAAAAATGCTCATTTAGAACACCTAGACTCCGCTTTTTCGCCTGTTTTT
>LNAP01000216.1_pt3 | contig 149144 bp, 129 predicted proteins | sample 602601 | NCBI WGS metagenome assembly LNAP01 (sample SAMN02440304, study PRJNA202911) | soil metagenome | biome: Subtropical and temperate rainforests or woodlands; isolation source: soil samples (1 kg each in a 20% v/v slurry with milli Q water) were... ...
CGGTGAGCTGAACCTTCAGGAGAAAAACCTCAGCGACGGCACCAGCCCGGACGCTCCAGCGCTGACCCAAAGCGGCACCTTCACCATCACCGCGCTGGACGGTGTACAGACCCTGAGCGTGGGCGGCATCAATGTCGTCACGGGCGGTGTTGCGGCCGGTTTCCCACAGTCCATCACCACGGCCTTGGGCAACACGCTGACCATCACCGGCTTCAACGCCGCCACGGGCGTGGTGAGTTACAGCTACACCTTGCTGGACAATGAAGCTCACGCAAACGCCAACGGCGCCAACAGCCTCAGCGAGCAATTTGCCGTCGTGGTCACCGACGACAACGGCACCACGGCCACTGGCAATCTGGACGTGAATATCGTTGATGATTTGCCCACCGCCCATGCTGATTCCGCCTCGGTGGACGAAGGCGGGACGGTCAGCGGCAACGTTCTGAACAACGATGTGGGCGGTGCCGACGGACCCGCCGCAAGCGGCGCGGTGATCGGTGTGCGTGCTGGCAGCGACACCTCAACCTCGGCGGTTGGCGGCCTCAACACCCAGATCAACGGCACCTACGGCTATCTCACGCTGGACGCCAATGGCAACGCCGTTTACCACAGCAACCCGAACACCGTCAGTGCACCCGGTGCCACCGACGTATTCACCTACACCGTGCGCGATGCCGACGGCGATGAAAGCACCACCACCATCACCATCGATGTCTACAACAGTTGCCTCGTTGCCGAAACTGATCAGGACATCACCGTCTACGAAAAAGCCCTGGACCTGAACCAGGACGGTCAGGACCTGGCCCCCGGTACCGTCACCGGCAGCGCGCCGAACGCTACCACTGAAACCGCCAGCGGTAGCCTGGTCGGCTCGGTCACAGGTGCAATCGGCGCCGTCACCTTCGCCCTGGTAGGCAACGCCACCGGTGCCTATGGCCAACTGCTGCTCAACCCGGACGGTTCCTACACCTACACCCTGACCTCGCCAGCCACCACCGCACCTTCGGCCAACGATGGTCCGAATGTCCTGAGTGAAAGCTTTACCTATCAAGCCACCGATTCGCTGGGCAATACCGTCACCAGCACCATCGTTATCAACATCGTTGACGACGTACCCAACGCCCAGGCCGATTTGGCTTCGGTAGTGGAGGGCGGCACGGTCAGCGGCAATGTGCTGGACAACGACGTACTCGGCGCCGACGGTGGCGCAGTGATCGGCGTACGTGCTGGCAACGACACCTCAAACCCTGCAACAGGTGGTCTCAACACCCAGATCAACGGCACCTACGGCTATCTCACGCTCGACGCCAATGGCAATGCGGTCTACCACAGCAACCCGGACGCCGTCGGCGCGCCGGGGGCCACTGACGTATTCACCTACACCGTGCGCGATGCCGACGGCGATGAAAGCACCACCACCATCACCATAGATGTCTACAACAGCTGCCTCGTCGCCGAAACCGATCAGGACATTACCGTCTACGAAAAAGCCCTGGACCTGAACCAGGACGTCCAGGACCTGGCCCCCGGTACCGTCACCGGCAGCGCGCCGAACGCTACCACTGAAACGGCCAGCGGTAGCCTGGTCGGCTCGGTGACCGGTGCCAGTGGTGCGCTGACGTTCAGTCTGGTGGGCAACGCCACCGGCGCCTACGGCCAGTTGTTGCTCAACCCCGATGGCTCGTACACCTACACGCTGACTTCGCCCGCCACGACGGCGCCCAACGCCAACGACGGCCCAAATGTATTGAGCGAAAGCTTCACCTACCAAGCCACGGACGCCTTGGGCAACAGTGTCACCGGCAACCTGGTGGTGAGCATCGTCGACGACGTGCCCACGGCCGTCGCGTCCGAGCGTTCGGTGACGGCGGTGGAGATCGACTCGAACCTGTTGATTGTACTCGATGTGTCCGGGAGCATGGCCGACCCCTCGGGTGTACCGGGGCTCTCGCGGCTGGACCTGGCGAAACAGGCCATCAGTGCCTTGCTCGATAAATACGACGATCTGGGGGATGTGAAAGTCCAGCTCGTGACCTTCAGCAGCAGCGCCACCGACCAGACTTCCGTGTGGGTGGACGTGGCGACCGCCAAGTCGCTCCTCTCCGGCCTGTCAGCGGGCGGTGGGACCAACTACGATGCGGCGGTAGCGGCGGCCAAGACCGCGTTTGTCACCTCGGGGCAACTGACCGGCGCACAGAACATTGGCTATTTCTTCTCCGACGGCAAGCCCACGACGGGCCAGGGGATCGATGCGGCGGACGAAGCGGCGTGGAAAGCATTCCTCGACGCCAACGGCATCAAGAACTACGCCATCGGTCTGGGCGGTGGGGTCAGTGACACTCACCTTGACCCGCTGGCCTACGACGGCAGTACCCACACCAACACCGACGCGGTGCTGGTCACCGACCTGAACCAGCTCAACTCGGTGCTCTCCGGCACCGTGCAGGGTGTGCCCGTCACTGGCGGCCTGCTGGGCGAGGGCGGCTCGTTCGGCGCCGACGGCGGGTTTGTCAAAAGCCTGGTGGTCGATGGCACCACCTACAGCTACGATCCGGCCGCCAACGCCGGACAGGGTGCGCTGACCGCCAGCGGCGGGGCCAACCATGGCACCTTCAACACGGCCAACAACACGCTGAGTATCGCCACCGACCACGACGGCACGCTGGTGGTGAATCTCGACACCGGCGAGTACAGCTACACCTCCCAGACCGCCACCAGCACATTGATCACCGAGACCATCGGCTTCACTGTCAGCGACCACGACGGCGACCTGGCCAGTTCCAGCCTGGTGATCAAGGTTCTCCCCAACAGCCCGCCCGTGGCAGTCGACGACAACATCATCACCAACGTCCTGTCGGGCAACATCGTGATCCCGGGAGAAATGCTGCTGGGCAACGACAGCGACGCCAACGGCGACCCGCTCACGGCGTCGCCCACCGGCTTCAACACCAGCTGGGTTGCCAGGGGCGCAGACTTCACCGGCAGTACCGGCACGGTCAGCTTCACCGGTAACAACGTGCAGTCGATCAACCTCAACCGCGGCGCTTTTGTCGCCAATGCCGCGACCATGACCGCGGTGCTGGTGGTCAGCGGCGCACTGGGGATGGTGTCCAACCACAACACCAACGATGAAGACCGGCTCAACATCAGCCTCAAGCAGGGGGAAACCCTCACCCTGGACCACAACCTGGCGGCCGGACGGATCGCCCTGGAGTACTCCCTCAACGGCGGGCCTTTCATCGCGATCACCGACGGTGCCTCGTTCACCGCGGCGGCGGATGGCAACTACCAGATCCACGTCACCAACATCGCCAATGGCAGTGGTGGCAACCCCAACGGCGCGGAAAACTACCAACTGACCTTGACCGTCAACTACGCCGGCGCCCAGGACAGCACGCCGGATTACCACGGCAGCTACACCGCCAGCGACAATCACGGTGGCAGCGACAGCGCAGCGGTCGGCATCAGCTATCAGGCAGGCCACACCCTGACGGGCACGACAGGGGACGACGTGCTGATCGCCGGCGAGGGGGACAACATCCTCAACGCGGGCGACGGCAACGACATACTCAGCGCCGGTTCGGGCAACAACGCCTTGCACGGCGAGGCGGGCAACGACTTGCTCTACAGCGGCGCCGGCAACGACCTGCTCGACGGTGGCACCGGCAACGACACCGCCAGCTACGCCCACGCCAGTGCCGGGGTTACGGTGAACCTGGGTCTGTTAGCCGCGCAAAACACCGTGGGCGCCGGCATCGACACCCTGGCGGGCATCGAAAACCTGGTCGGCTCGAACTTCAACGACACCCTCACCGGCGATAGTGCCAGCAACCGCATCAACGGCGGCCTGGGCGACGACGTGCTCAATGGCGGTGATGGCGATGACGTGTTGATCGGCGGCCTGGGCAACAACACCCTGACCGGTGGCAGCGGCGCCGATACCTTCCAATGGCAGGTGGGCAACAGCGGCCATGACCTGGTCACGGACTTCACCCCTGGCCTCGACAAACTCGACCTGTCGCAACTGCTGCTGGGGGAAAACGGCAGCAGCGCGTCCCTGGACGACTACCTGCACTTCAGCGTCACCGGCAGTGGTGCGTCGGTCATGACCAGCATCGACGTCAGCTCCACGGCCGGCGCCGCGCCGAACCAGACTATCGACCTGGCCGGCGTCAACCTCGCCAGCTACTACGGCGTCACACCGGGCGTGGACGGCATGATCGCCGGCGCGGATACAGCGACCATCATCAACGGAATGTTGAATGATCACTCGTTGAAGGTGGACACCGTGTGAGGTGAACTGAAACGACAAAACCCGTCATGTTCAAATAGGACATGGCGGGTTTTTGTTTCCGAGGGGGATGCACGCTTTTCGGGTGAAGGACATCCATACTCCTGTGGCGAGGGAGCTTCGCGCCGGCTTCAGGGCTTATGCAGGGTTTTTTGCTTGAGGATATAAACCGTCACCAGCACCGCACTGGTCAGCATGAACACCCGCGCCCACGGCAGTGGCACCAGATAGCAGGACAACAGGATGCTCACCCACATCAGCCCGATGGCGTAGACCTTGCCCTTGAGCGGGATGCCGTTGCCGCTGAGGTAGTCAGCGATCCAGGGCCCGAGCCGCGGATGGCCCACCAGCCAGCGATAGAAGCGTGGCGAGCTGCGGGCGAAGCAGGCCGCGGCCAGTAGCAGGAAAGGGGTAGTGGGCAATACGGGAATGAAGATCCCGATGACCCCCAGCACCACGCTCAACCAGCCAATGGCCAGCAGGGCGTAGCGCAGGATCAGCGAGCGGTTGCCGATGGGCGCGGGCACCCGGTGGCTCAGTGGTGGCGCGGCTTGAGGATCGCCGGTTTCTCGTCCGGGGCGTTGCACAGCAGGTACAGGGCGGTGAGGGCTTCAGGGATCTGCACTATCATGTCGTCCATCAGGTTCGCGTCGGCGGCGATGTCGGAAAACTCCGGTTGCTCGTCGAACAGACCGGAACCGACCATGATCGGCAGCAACATTTCGCTGACTTCTTCCTCGGCGGTTTCGAACCAGGCGGCTTCGCGCAGGAACACGCCTTCCATGAAACCGATGCACCAGCCACGCAGTTCCGAATCGTCCGGGTCATCGCCCAGGTCCAGCTCGCATGGCAGTTCGAATTCTTCGTCGGAAGCCAACTGACGGGCGATATGGGCCTTGAGCAACACCAGCGTGGTTTCGATGACCTCACGCTCGGCATCGTCGGCGTAATGCGGCTCTTCGGCGAACAGTGCGTCGATCCACTCACGCTCTGGCACCTGTTCGGAACAGATGGACAGGGCGGTCAGGTAGCCGTGAGCGGCCACGTAATCCAGCGCCTCTTCGTGCAGCTCATCGGCGTCGAGGAAGACTTGCAGGCGGGTCAGTTGCTCAGCGAAGGACATTACAGGCTACCTTGGGGAATAAACAATGCGGGAATTCTAGGCCTTCTTGAGCGCCCAGGCCAGCCGCGTGGTGTATTTGCCTCTCCAATGCCCGGGGTGGACACAAATTTGCGCTCGCCCACAGGGACTGATGGCAACCGGAAGACCCCCGACACCTCTTGTCAGCATCACCCTTCACAACGAAACCCTCGGGTATACTGCCGCGTTTTGTGATGCCCTGCGGCGTCCCGGCGTTTCGAAACGCGCACTTACGATTTGCCGGTGCAGCGTTTTTGATTCTGAACCAGCCTTGCAGGGATGTTTCGGTGATTTTTGGAGTTTTTATGCTCGAACAGGCTCAACGCGTCCTCAAGGACATCTTCGGCTACGACATGGCCGCCAGGGTGCCATTATTGAGCGCGTGGCCAGCGGTGGCGATGCCCTGGTGCTGATGCCCACCGGCGGCGGCAAATCGTTGTGCTTCCAGGTGCCGGCGCTGTTGCGCAACGGCCTGGCGGTAGTGGTCTCGCCGCTGATTGCGTTGATGGACGACCAGGTCGCGACCCTTGAAGAGCTGGGGGTTGCAGCCGCTTCGCTGAACTCGACCCTCAGCGCCGAGCAGCAACGGGACCTGGCGGCGCGAATCAAGCGCGGTGAAATAAAAATGCTCTACCTGGCCCCGGAACGCCTGGTGCAGCCGCGCATGCTGGCCTTCCTGCAGAGCCTGGAAATCGCTCTGTTTGCCATCGACGAAGCCCACTGTGTGTCCCAATGGGGCCACGACTTCCGCCGTGAATACCTGCAACTGGGGCAACTGGCCGAACTATTTCCCGACGTGCCACGCATCGCCCTGACCGCCACCGCCGACAAACGTACCCGCGAAGAAATCGTCGAACGCCTGCACTTGCAGAACGCCGAACGCTTCCTTTCCAGCTTCGACCGACCCAACATTTTCTATCGCATCGTGCCCAAGGAGCAGCCGCGCAAGCAGTTGCTGGCGTTTATTGCCGAACGGCGCAGCGATGCCGGCATCGTTTATTGCCTGTCGCGCAAAAAGGTCGATGAAGTGGCGGCGTTTCTCTGCGAGCAAGGCTTTCCGGCATTGCCGTATCACGCCGGCCTGCCCAATGACCTGCGAGCCTATCATCAGAAGCGCTTCCTCAATGAGGAAGGCCTGATCATGGTGGCCACCGTGGCGTTCGGCATGGGCATCGACAAGCCCAACGTGCGTTTTGTCGCGCACCTGGACCTGCCCAAATCCCTCGAGGCGTATTACCAGGAAACCGGGCGCGCCGGCCGTGATGGCTTGCCGGCCGACGCGTGGATGGCCTACGGCCTGCAAGACGTGGTGATGCTCAAGCAGATGCTGCAGAACTCCGAGGGCGACGAGCGCCACAAGCGTCTTGAGCAGCACAAGCTCGACGCCATGCTTTCGCTGTGCGAAGAGACCCGCTGCCGGCGCCAGACCTTGCTGGCCTATTTCGACGAAGACATGCCCCAGCCTTGCGGACATTGCGACAACTGCGTCGACGGTGTGGAAACCTGGGACGCCACCGAGCCGGCCCGCCAGGCGTTGTCGGCGATTTATCGCACCGGGCAGCGCTATGGCGTGGGGCATCTGGTGGACGTGTTGCTGGGCAAGGACAACGAAAAGGTGCGCAGTTTTGGCCACCAGCATCTTTCGGTGTTCGGTGTGGGCAAGACACGCACGGAAAGTGAGTGGCGTTCATTGTTCCGCCAGCTCGTGGCCCGCGGGTTGGCCGATATCGACCTGGAAGGCTACGGCGGTCTGCGCCTGAGTGCGAGCTGCCGTCCCTTGCTCAAAGGCGAGGTCTCCCTCGAACTGCGCCGTGATCTCAAGCCGGCAACGGCGATCAAGAACAGCAAGAGCCAGGCCAGCCAACTGGTGCGCGGCGAAGAGCGCGACCAGTGGGAAGCCTTGCGCGCCTTGCGTCGCAAGCTGGCCGAAGAGCATGGCGTGCCGCCGTATGTGATCTTCCCCGACTCGACGCTGCTGGAAATGCTCCGCAGCCAACCCACCTCCCTGGCGGAAATGGCCCGGGTCAGTGGCGTGGGCGCGCGCAAGCTGGAGCGTTACGGCGAAGCCTTCCTCCAAGTGCTGGGCGGCGAGGTCGAGGCGCCGAAAGCGGTGGCCGATGTTCGTCACGAATTGATCACCCTGGCCCGCGCCGGCATGACCCCGTTGCAGATTGCCGGGCAACTGCAATGCTCGGAAAAGAATGTTTATACGATGCTGGCCGAGGCCATCGGCAAGCAGCAGTTGTCTTTGGAGCAGGCGTTGGATTTACCCGAGGAATTGATGGGCGAGGTGCAGGATGCGTTTCTGGACGGCGAAGGCGAGTTGCCAGCGGTGTCGGAAGTTGCAGCACTGTTTGTCGGTCGGGTTCCGGAAGGTGTCCTGTATTGTGTCAGGGCTGCGTTGCAGTCGGAATTTGAAGTCTGATCAGTGAGTTACCTTCCTTTAACGATTCACTACAGGGTAAACCTTGCCTGAATCCGAAGCTCATGCTTAGCTGACTAATAATTAGTTTTTCTCTATTTCAGATCTGATGAGTTTTTTTATGCCGTTAACCGATCAACACCGTTTTGGCATGCAGTTGGCGCAGATGTCTCGAGGCTGGCGCGCCGAGCTGGATCGTCGCCTGGCCGGGTTGGGTCTGTCTCAGGCCCGCTGGCTGGTGCTGTTGCACCTGGCCCGTTTCGAACAGGCGCCGACCCAGCGCGAACTGGCCCAGAGTGTCGCTGTCGAAGGCCCGACCCTGGCCCGGTTGCTTGACAGCCTGGAAGCTCAGGGCCTGGTGCAGCGTCAGGCCGTGGCCGAGGATCGTCGTGCCAAGAAAATTGTGCTTTGTGCACCGGCGCTGCCGCTGATCGAACAGATCGAAACCATTGCCACGCAACTGCGCCGCGAGTTGTTCGAGGGGGTCGATGAAGCCGACATGCGCGTGTGCATGCGGGTCCATGGCACGATTCTGGCCAATCTGGAAAAATCCTGAGGCATATCCCAGGCATCAGACTTTTGAGATTCGGCGGTTCGCGAACTATAACCAGTACTTAGGCGCTCAGTCTGGTAATCAAAAGGGATGCCCATGCTTGTAAGTTTGCAGTTCACGTTGCGCAGTTGGCTCAACGTGTTGGTAGTCGTGGCAGCCATGGGGTATTCGGCGTTGGCATCGGCGCTGGGGCTTGGGGAGATCACCCTCCATTCCGCCCTGAATCAGCCGTTGCGTGCCGATATCGCTCTGGTCGATGTGACCGGGGTAAGTGAAAGCGATTTGTCGGCCAGCCTGGCGAGCGCGGACGATTTCAGCCGTGCCGGCGTGGAGCGGGTGTTCTATCTCAATAGCTTGCGCTTCACGCCAGTGCTGCGCGGCGAGCGCGGCTACATTCGGGTGACCTCCAGCAAACCGGTGGAGGAACCCTTCCTCAATTTCCTGGTGCAGCTCAATCAACCCAACGGGCGTCTGCTGCGCGAATACACCGTGCTGATCGACCCGCCGGGCACGCCGGGTATCGTACCGGCGCGGGACGAGCCTTCCGCCGCGGCCCAGGCAACGCCTGCGATCAAGCCGCCTGCGGCTACTCAAGGCAAGCGCTATACCGTCGTGCAGGGAGACAACCCCTGGTCCATCGCCAAACGCCTGCATGACGCCGGCAGCAATGCTTCGGTCAATGAGCTGATGCAGGGCATCCAGGCCCTGAACCCCGGCAGTGACCGGCTTTCCGTGGGCCAGCGTTTATTGCTGCCCGATTCTGCGGTGCTGCCATCAGCGGCAGAAACGGCTGCCGTCCCGGCCTCCGCCGTGTCCGACGAGCAACTGGCCGCCAGCGTGCTGCAAAACGAGCAGCAACAAAAAACCATCGAGCAACTGCAGGCGCTGCTCCAATCCCAGGACGAAGAAATCGCGAGTCAGCGCAAGCAGATCAGCGAGTTGCAGACACAACTGGCCGAGGTCGCGCCAGCCCCTGCTGAATCTGCGCAGCCGGAGTCTGTGCCTGCCGCAACCCCCGCGCCGCCAGATCAAGCACCACCCGTCACAGAACCGGTCTCGGAACCAGAGGAGGGCATTAACTGGCTGTGGATAACGGCCCTGGTGGGGCTGTTGGGGTTGCTCGGGTTATTGCTGTTTCTTCGTCGACGGCAGCAAGAACAGGCGGAAATGGAGCCCCTGCCCGAGCGTCCTGAACCGATGCTTGAAGACGACACCCAAACCTACGCTTCGACCGCCGACACGGAACAGCCTGAGGCCGCCACGTCGTTCAGTAACGGTGATGCACCTTTGGGGGACGTGCTGGAAGGGGTCGGGATTTACCTGACCTACGGTCGTTTCACCGAAGCGGCGGGATTACTGCGCGCCGCGCTGCTGACAGAGCCCGCGCGCACCGACCTGGGCCTCAAGTTGCTGGAAGTGCTGGGCAAGCAGGGCGATACCATCGGTTTCCAGGCCCAGGAGCATCATTTGTTGGCGCAGGGCATTGACGTCAGCACACTCGAAGAAATCCGCGGGCGTTATCCGAAGGTCGCCGCGGTGGCCGCGCCCATGGTTACAGAACCTCAGCCGCCGCTGACTGACGTCGCTCCTGCGTCCAGTGACGAGTTCGAACTCGATCTGGATGCGCTGTCCATGGAAACCAGTTGGGACCTTGCCGAGCCGCAGCACAGCACCACTGAAAAAACACCTGTTGCGCCCGAAGGCTTTGGGGACTTGTCGCTTTCGAGTTTCGACGAGCCGGACCTGCAGTGGAGCGCACCGTCTGAAACCGAATCGCTGGACGATACATTTCTCGACGGGTTTGCCGATGAAGAGCAGTCGCTGGAACTGGAGCCGATGGTCCTCGAGCCTGTCCACCAAGAGCCTCAGGTACCGGAACACTCCGACAAGCTGGAGCAGGCGCAGAACTGCATTGACGATGGCGATCTGAAAACCGCCGTCGCACTGCTGGAAGAGTTGCTCGAAGAGGGCAACGAACCTCTCAGGCAGACCGCGCGCGTGCTCCTGGCGGGGATTCGCTGAAGTCCTTTATTAGTGAGCCTGCAGGCCCCTTCGCGAGCAGGCTCGCTCCCACAGGGGATTTGCGGTGAACGCCAAGCCCGCGAACGACACGAAACCAATGTGGGAGCTGCTGCGGATACAGGGCCATCAAAACGTCTGCCCCAGATTCAGATACACCGCCTGCTCGTCATCATCGTTAAACCCATAGCTGAAATTCAGTGGCCCCAACGGCGTATCAAACCCCAGGAAAATACTGGCGGCATTGATGTAGCCGCTGTCGAACTCATTGTCGTTGTTCCACGCCCGGCCGCGTTCCAGGGAGCCGCCGATGTACAGCGGGAAATCCAGCGGCAGGTAGGCTCGCGGTGTGAGCCTTCGGTAATACACAGCGCGCATCAGGCTCATGTTCTGCCCGGAGATGCCGTCTTCGCGAAAGCCCGACAGTTGCCGCGCACCACCGAGTACAAAGCTTGAAGTCACCACTTCAGCGGTGTCCAGGGTACGCCCGTAACGCCCGCCGAGGATGAAGGTGTCCGGGCCGTGGCTCAGTGCCTTGTCCAGATTGAGTTCCCATTGGCGGTAACGCTGGTCGGAACCCAATCCCGGCTCATACTGGCGCCAGGTCAGGCCGATGTCTTCGCCTTCATGGGGGAAGTACACATTGTCGAAGGAGTCGAATGAATACTTCAGGTCGTAGAAGCCTTCATTGAAACTTTCGCTGGGCTGGTCGTGATCGCCAATGCGTACATCTGCCTCGCCCCAGGCTTGGCCGACACCGAAACGGATTTCGCCGCTGTTGCCAATCTGCCGGCCCAGGTTCAGGCCAAAGCCATAACGTTCGACGCGATACTGGGCCACCGGGTCGTTGTCCAGGATGGACTCGACGTTGCGGGATTCGAATTGCCCGTAGGGTGCGATGAAGTAGCGCGAGCCGACATCCAGCGGCTGGTAGAACTCGCTGTACAGCTCCTGCTTGTCGCCAATCTGTGCCCGGGTCAGCCACTCGGCGCCGAGGCGATTGATGCCATTGACCCGATAGCTGGCGCCAAGGTTGAAAGCGCTGTCGCCGCGCATGTCGTCCGACAGGCTCAACCCCAGCCGCAGGTAATCGGTGCCGGTGCGTTTGCCCCGGGCACTGATGACCAGCGTATGGTCCGGGGCCTTGTGCACTACGCGGTATTGCACCTGCTCGAAGTAATCCAGCCCGTACAATGTGCCCATGTCGGTCTGCAAACGACCCAGGTCCAGCGGCTCGCCGACTTGCTGGCGAACGTAATAGCGAATTACGTCGTCACCGACTTTGGAGTCGTTCTCCACGCGAATGGCGGTGATGACCGGCGTGCGCTCGCTTGGGGTACGCGCCGCCATGAGCTCGGGGTCGGTCTGCTCCGTGGGGCGCAGGTGCGCCAGGCGGGCCTCGAGTATTTGGGTGGCACGGTAACCGGCGTCGATCATTTCCTGGGCACGGCCGAAGTCTGTGGCGCCGAAGCTCGCCAGGGCCGGCTGGATCAGCACATCGTCTTCTCTGAGCGTTGCCAATTGTTCTTCTGAGTTGCGCCGGGTCATCAGGGTGGTCGACTGGTTCAGGACGTCGATCACGGTGACCAATTGCTTGCGGGTGCTCAGCGGGGTGCCGATGTCCACCACGATGGCCCTGTCCACGCCCATTTCCCGGGCCACATCCAGCGGGATGTTGTCGGTCATGCCGCCATCCACCAGCAACCGGCCGTCCAGTTCCACCGGCGCGAATACCGCCGGGATCGACATGCTGGCGCGGATGACCTTGGGCAGGTGGCCCTTGCGAAACACCACCTTCTCGCCACTGGCGATGTCGGTCGCCACGGCGCGGAAAGGGATTGGCAGTTTGTCGAAGTCCCGGGTGTCGCTGGCGTGGGCCAGCAGGCTTTCAAGCAGCAGGGCCAGGTTCTGCCCCTGGATAACGCCCAAGGGCAGGCCGAGGCTGCCGTCATCACGAAAGCTGAGTTTCTGTTTCACCAGAAAGTCCCGATCGTCCTGCTTGCGCCGGAACGGTACGTCCTTGCGCGGCGGAGCGTCGGACAGGGCCTGTTGCCAGTCGATGCCCAGGGCGAGTTTTTCCAGCTCGTCGATTTTGTAACCCGAGGCATACAGCCCACCGATCACTGCGCCCATGCTGGTGCCCGCGATGGCGTCGATCTGGATGCCTTGTTCTTCCAGGGCCTTGAGCACCCCGATGTGGGCCAGGCCCCGGGCGGCGCCGCCGGACAGTACCAGGCCGATTTTCGGACGCGGCGCCTCGACGGCGGGCTCGTTGGCATGAACGAGCAGGGGCAGCAGTAGCAGAAGCAGGCAAGGCAGCAGGCGGCGCATCGTCAATCTCGGGGCGGGCAATCAAAGGCAGGTATTATAGCGATGCCTTTGCCCCCAGGAGTTCACCCGCAATGACCGAGCACAAACCGGAAGTCGTCATCACCTATTGCACGCAATGTCAGTGGCTGCTGCGCGCCGCCTGGCTGGCTCAGGAACTGCTCAGCACGTTTAGCGACGACTTGGGCAAGGTGTCGTTGGTGCCGGGCACCGGTGGGGTGTTTCATATCAGTTGCGACGGCGCGCAGATCTGGGAACGCAAGGCCGATGGTGGTTTTCCCGAGGCCAAGGTTCTCAAGCAGCGGGTCCGCGACCGGATCGACCCGGAACGGGACCTGGGCCACAACGACCGGGTTCAGTGAGACGCGGCTTGGGCGCTTACACCCGGTTTCTTTGTGCCGCCACTGAGTTGGCTCGACATCACGATCGCGACGATGATCAGCGCGCCACCCAGCAGCATGCGCAACGTCGGGTTTTCATCGAATAGCAACCAGGCGATGGTGATGCCGTAGACCGGTTCCATGGCAAACACCACCGCCGCCGTGCGGGCCTTGATCACCGCCAGGCTGGCGACAAACAGGCTATGGGCCAGGCCGGTGCAGAACACCCCCAGCAGGGCGATCCACAGCCAGTCGACAGGGCGCACGTCAATCAGTTGCGGCGCTGCCATTGGCAACAGGCAAAAGCCGACCACCAGGTTCTGGCACAAAGCGGCCTGTACCGGCGGCACCCGTGTGGAACCGGCGCGGTTGACCAGCGAAAGCAGCGAGAACAGCAACCCCGAAAGCACGGCCCACAGCAGGCCGGTGGTGGCGCCGCTGGCCAGGTCGAAGTGCGGTGTGACCAGCACCAGGCCGATGCTTACCATTGCCACCAACAGGATTTCATTGGCACGGATCCGCTCGCGGAAAATCAACCCTTCGAGCAGCACCGTGAAGGCCGGGAAGCTGGTAAAGCCCAACGTGGCGATTGCCACACCGGCGACTTTGACCGATATGAAGAAGCTCACCCAGTGCCCGGCGAGCAATAGGCCGCCCAGCAGCAGGCGTCGAAGGTCCTGTGCGTGGAGCTTGTGCCAGCGGGCGCTGCTGGCGAAACGGGCAAAAAACGCCAGGGCCAGCACGGCGAATACGGCGCGGCCGAACACAATGACCGCTGGCGAGGCGGCGGCGAGCTTGCCGAACACACCGGTCAGGCCAAACATGAGTGCGCCAATGTGCAGGGCGCCGAGGGCGGTACGGGGAGTCATTGCGATCCTTGTCCAACGGTTGAGCGTCTGGGTATTGAACCCGCTACCGGCCGTTCATGTCTGTCGCGATCCTCGCGTTTTTTAGCGCGAAGCTAGCGCTGGCGCCGCAGCTTGCCCGGTGAGGCGCCGAATTCGCGCAGCACTGCGGCGGCAAAGGCGCTTTGCGAGCTATAACCGACCCGGTGGGCGATTTCACCGATGGGCAGTTGCGAATCACGCAGCAGGTCCACCGCCTTGTGTAGACGGCGACTGCGGATGTAGTCCATCGGGGTTTGCCCGCATTCGGCGACGAAGCGTGCATGCAAGCGGGCACTGGAGAGCCCGGCGACCTGGGCCAGGTCCGCCACTTGCAGCGGATAGGCGGCGTACTGGTCAATGTGGGCGTTGAGCGCCGCATAGGGCAGGCGCCGGCCGCCGACGATGTCCTGGCCAGTGCCATTGAGGCTGGCCAGGAGCAGCACGGCCCCTTGTTGGGCGATCACCGGGTCGTCCACCGGGCTGCCCGCCAGCCAGCTGACCAACTGGCTTTGCCCCGCATCCAGGGGCCTGCGCGCGGCATTGTCGAGCAATCGGCGGCTGGCGTCGGCGTGATCACCCAAGGCTTGCCCGATCCAATCATCGCTCGGCACATCCAGCACCAGGCAACGGCTGCCACGGGGGCTGCCGCAGGCGTGATGGGCACCGGCGGGTATCACCACGAAACTCTGCTGCACGACCTGGCTGCCACAACCTTCGACCTCGAAATCCAACAGCCCGGACAACCCGAACACCAGTTGGGCGTGGTCGTGGCTGTGGACAATCAGGTCGTGGCTGTAATGGCGTAGCGTCAGGGTCGGTCTCATCTCGGTCTCCCGGGGCAGGCCGTCAGCATACACCGAGGCCACGCTGCTTCGCGCTGTCATGTAACGGACTTGTGTTTGTCATGGGGTATTAACCGCAGGAAGGCACAGTGGCTAAAACGATCAGAGGGTTGCCCATGACCAGCGCCGAGCTCGCCAGACCCAGCCGCAAACAGCGTGTTCGCACCTTATGGATTTCCGATGTGCACCTGGGCACCCGGGACTGCCAGGCCGAGCATTTGTCGCAGTTTCTCAAGGGCTACCATACCGACAAGATCTACCTGGTGGGTGACATCATCGACGGCTGGAAGCTGCGCGGCGGCATGTACTGGCCACAGGCTCACACCAACGTCATTCGCCGCTTGCTGACCATGAGCAAGCGCGGCACCGAGGTGATCTACGTCACCGGTAACCATGACGAATTTCTGCGGCGATATTCGAAGCTGATCCTGGGCAATATCCAATTGGTGGACGAAGCGGTGCACGTCACCGCGGACGGCCGGCATTTGCTGGTGATCCATGGCGATCAGTTCGATGTCATCACCCGGTACCACCGTTGGCTGGCATTCCTTGGCGATTCGGCCTACGAGTTCACCCTGACCCTGAACCGCTGGCTCAACCATTGGCGGGCCCGTTATGGCTACGGTTACTGGTCGTTGTCGGCGTACCTCAAGCACAAGGTCAAGACGGCGGTCAGCTTCATCAGCGACTTCGAAGAAGCCATCGCCCATGAATGTGTGAAGCGTGAACTGCACGGTGTGGTGTGCGGACACATCCACCATGCCGAGATGCGCAGGGTGGGCGAGGTGGAGTATCTCAATTGTGGCGATTGGGTCGAGTCGTGCACGGCGCTGATCGAGCATTGGGACGGCTCGATCGAGTTGTATCGGTTGGCCGATGCCCAGGCGCGGGAGGCGTTGATCCGGGCTGAGTTGAAAGTCACCGAACCGGCGTGAGCCGATCTGACGCCATCGCGGGCAAGCCTTGCTCCCACAGGTATTCACAGCCTGCGAGAGCAAGCACTACCTGTGGGAGCAAGGCTTGCCCGCGATGGACCGCATAGCGATCCCAGCAATCAGTCAGGCTTGAACCTGTTCAGCCATCGCCGCCTTGTAGATCGACTGCTTCGGTGCGGCAAACAGCCTTTCCAGCATCGGCTCGAAGAAACTCAACGGCAGGGTGTCGTACTCGGCATCGAACGCCGCGGCGTCGTATCGGGCGCAGAAATCAATGGTCGCCTGGTATTGGGGATGCGCTTTGAATTGCTCGCGCAGGTGCCGGTCCATGCCCAGGTGATGGAAGAAGTAATAGCCCTGGAATATCCCGTGTTTCTCCACCATCCACAGGTTTTCGGCGCTGACGAACGGCTTGAGGATGGCGGCGGCAATGTCCGGGTGGTTGTAGCTGCCCAAGGTGTCGCCGATGTCGTGAAGCAAGGCGCAGATCACATATTCCTCGTCCCGTCCGTCACGATAGGCGCGGGTGGCGGTTTGCAGGGAATGGGTCAGGCGATCCACCGGAAAACCGCCGAAATCGCCGTCCAGCAACTTCAAATGGGTCAGGATTCGACCCGGTAATTGCCGGGCATAGGCGCTGAAGTCGGCAGCGATGATTGCCCAGTCTTCCTCAGTACCGTCCTTCATGTGGGTAAAGCGCGCGTGGGAGTTCATGGGCAGTCCTTTGAGAGTGGCTAGAACGCAACTTTGCCCCGCAGCATGTCGCGGTACATGACGAAATCGCCGAGCAGGCTGTAGAACGGGTGCTGGAACGTGGCGGGACGGTTCTTTTCAAAGAAGAAATGCCCGACCCAGGCAAAGCCGTAGCCGGCAATGGGCAAGACGATCAGCCACCAGCCGTTGCCGACGATCAGAGCCAGGGCAACAATCAGGATGACCAGGGAGGTGCCGATAAAGTGCAAGCGCCGGCAGGTGCTGTTGCTGTGTTCGCTGAGGTAATAGGGATAGAACTCAGCGAACGTATTGAAGCGTCTGGTGTTTTCCACGACTGCGGGCTCTGTGGTTATTGTTCTGTTGGTTCTGGGCGACCAACGGTTTGATTGAAGTCTAGAGCGATCACTTGCAACGACCAGTGACAATGGGCGCCACTTTAGTATCCTTCGCAAATCCAGCCGTACCCTGCGGCTCGTCATGCAAGTAAAACGTCATGAGCGAACGAACGACTTCTTCAAGCTGGGCGATGGGGATTGTCAAGGCACTGGAAATGGACGGCCTGGATTGTCGGATGCTGTTCAAACAGCTGGGGCTGGACTATGACGCGCTGGAAGATCCGGATGCACGTTTCCCCCAGGATTCGATGACCCGACTCTGGCAACGCGCCGTGGAGTTGTCGGGCAACCCGGCCATCGCCTTGAACATGGGTAAAGTGGTGCGCCCGGCGTCGTTTCACGTGGTCGGGTATGCCTTGATGTCCAGCCGCACGCTGGTCGAAGGTTTCCAGCGGCTCGTGCGTTATCAGCGGATCATCGCTGAAAGCGCCGACCTGAGCTTTCGTCAGATGGAGGGGGGCTACGGGTTGGTTCTGACAGTGCATGGCGACCATCTCCCGCCCACCCGCCAGAGTGCCGAGGCTTCCCTGGCTTGTGCGCTGGCCATGTGCAACTGGTTGACCGGACGCACCCTGCACCCGATGAAGGTGCTGTTCCAGGGCGCCGAACCGGTTGATCTGGCGCCTTATCAACAGGCGTTTCCCGCGCCACTGATGTTCGGCGCACCTTACGACGCGTTGATCTTCGAACGTAGTGACATGGAAGCACCGTTACCCACCGCCAACGAGGCCATGGCGCAGCTCCACGACCGGTTTGCCGGTGAATACCTGGCGCGTTTTTCCGAAAGCCGCGTGACCCACCAGACCCGGCAAGTGTTGTGCCGGCTGCTGCCACGGGGCGAGCCTAAGCGTGACGTGGTGGCGCAGACGCTGCACCTGTCCCAGCGCACCTTGCAGCGACGCTTGCAGGAAGAGGGCACCACGTTCCAGAGCTTGCTCGATGATACCCGCCGCGAACTGGCCGAACAGTATCTGGCGCAGCCGGCCCTGACCCTGCTGGAAATCGCCTATCTGCTGGGCTTCGCCGACCCGAGCAATTTTTTCCGGGCCTTTCGACGCTGGTTCGACACAACGCCCGGCGAATACCGGGCGCGGTCAAACGGCCAGCCCGGTCAGTGACGCCAGAACGCCGGGATACACAGCACGAACACGGTGATGATCTCCAGTCGGCCCAGCAGCATGCCAGCCGACAGAATCCACTTGGCCGCATCCGGCAGCGGCGCAAAGTTGCCGGCCGGGCCGATGGTCTCTCCCAGTCCCGGGCCGACGCCGGACACGGTGCTGGCCGCGCCGGTCAGGGCGGTCATCCATTCCACGCCCAATAGCGAGAGCAGCAGGGCGATCACGCAGATGGTGATGGCGAAGAAGAATGAGAAGGTGAGAATCGAGCGTACGATTTCTTCGTCGAGGCGGTGGCCGTTGTATTTCTGCTTGATCACCGCGCGCGGGTGGATCAATTGCTTGAGGTTGGCCCTGAGCAGGATGTAGGCAACCTGGAAGCGGAAGATCTTGATCCCGCCGGCCGTCGAACCGGAACAGCCGCCGACGAAACCCAGGTAGAAGAACAACATCAGCGAGAAATTGCCCCACAGGCTGTAGTCTCCCAGCGCGAAGCCTGTGGTGGTGACGATCGACGTCACGTTCAACGCCACATGCCGCAGGGCCTCCAGCCAGTGCAGGTCGGTTGTCGCCCAATACCAGGTGCCCAGTACCACCCAGGTCACCAGCAGCACCGCCAGCAGGCCTTGGACCTGTTGGTCCTTGATCAGCGCCCGGCGATTGCCCCGCAGTGTCGAGACGTACAAGGCAAACGGCAGGCTGCCGAGAATCATGATGACGATAGTGACCCAATGCACCGCCGGTTCGGTCCATTTGGCCAGGGATTTGTCCGACGTCGAGAACCCGCCGGTGGAGATCGCCGACATCGCATGGTTGATGGCATCGAACAGGTTCATCCCCGCCCACCACAGTGCGAGGGTGCCGAGAATGGTGATGCCTACATAGGACGCCACGATCAGCCGCGCCACCATGTGGGAGCGGGGCATGACTTTCTCCGAGCGGTCGGAGGATTCGGTCTGGAACAGCCTCATGCCACCGATGCGCAACAGCGGCAGGATCGCCACCGCCATCGCAATGAAGCCGATCCCGCCGAGCCAGTGCAACAACGACCGCCACATCAGGATACCGGGGGACATGTTATCCAGGCCGCTCAGGACCGTGGCGCCGGTGGCGGTGATCCCGGACATGCTTTCGAAAAACGAGTCGGTGTAGCTGATGTGCTGGGTCAGCAGGAAGGGCAACGCGGCAAAGATACACACCACCAGCCAACTGCTGACGGTCAGCAGGTACATGTCCCTGGGCCGCAGATGCACGTGTTCCGGGCGTCCGGGAAGGATCAGGGCCAGGCCGGCGACAAAAGTGATCATGCTCGACCAGAGGAACGATGGCAGGTCGTTGGTGCGCTCGAAGATCAGCAAGGTGGCCATGGGCACGACCATGAAGATCGCCAGGGTGATCAGGAAGATGCCGATGATGAAACCAATGATCCGTAGGGTCGGCAACGCCATGAAGTCCGCTCGGGCTGAAAGGGAAGGGCGTCATTCTACCCGCGACAAGCGGCATGTAAACCGGCACCCGGTGGCGCGTGAGGCCAGTGGCCTGCGTAATGGACTTCTGGTTGCGGAATTTGAGCTAACGAACTCGCCGTACAAGCCACTAGAATAGCTGGACATTTTTTCAGGAGGTGGCCGATGCAGGCTCTCGACGCTTTGCTCAACCGTGTTTCCGTCCCGCGCCTGGTGGACCCGGCGCCTACCGCCGAACAGCGCGAGGTCATGTTCGCCGCGGCGATGCGGGCTCCGGATCATGGCCAGTTGCGGCCATGGCGTTTTCTGACGGTCGAAGGGCAGGCGCGTCATCGCATGGGCGAGCTGCTGGCCGAAGCAGCGCGGTTCAATGATCCGCTGGTAGCCGAGGCCGTCGTGGAGAAGGCGCTCAACGGCCCGCTGCGCGCGCCGCTGGTCGTGGTGGTGATTGCACGGTTGCAGGACCATTTCAAGATTCCCAAATCCGAACAAATGCTGGCGGCCGGCTGTGCGGCCCACGCAATCCTGTTGGCGGCGTATGCCCAAGGGGTGGGCGGAGTCTGGCGTACGGGTGAGCTGGCGTATTCACCTCATGTGGCCAAGGGGCTTGGTCTTGAGGACGGGGAAGAGGTGATCGGTTTTCTCTACTTGGGCACACCGCAGAAAGAAGCACGCACGGCGCCGAAGGAAGACGTCGGTCAGTTTGTCCGGGAGTGGACGGGCCCGCAGGTCTAGCGTCTGGCGCAGCTACTGTGGTGAAAAGGTCTTATCTGTGGTGAGGGGATAAATCCCCCTCGCCACAAGGGGATGTGTTCAGCTATTCAAAGGCTGGTTACTTGCACACGTCAGCAATAGCCTCAGCCAGCAAATCCAGGCGCGTGGCGTCGATGCCTGCCACGTTGGCCCGGCCTGTGCCGACCATGTACACGCTGTGGCGTTCGCGCAGGAGCCTGACCTGTTCCGGCGTCAGGCCGGTGTAGGAAAACATTCCCCGTTGCACGCCGATATGGGCGAAGCGCTCACGCAACCCGTGGGGTTCGAGCGCTTCCAGCAGGCCGCTGCGCAACTGTGCAATGCGCAGGCGCATGGTCTGCACTTCGTCGGCCCACAGGCTTTTGAGGTCCGGGTTGCCCAGGATCGTCGCCACTACCGCCGCGCCATGATCCGGCGGCGTCGACCACAGGTTGCGAGCGATGTTCGCCAGTTGGCTGCGGATATCCACCAGTTTGTCGGCATCGCCGGCGCAGACGATCAGCGCACCGGTGCGGTCGCGGTACAGGCCGAAGTTCTTCGAACAGGAACTGGTGATCAGAACTTCAGGCAGTGCCTGGGCAAACAGCCGGACGGCCCAGGCGTCCTGCTCCAGCCCATCGCCGAAACCTTGATAAGCGAAGTCGATCAACGGAAGCAGGTTGCGGCTGCGCATCACTTCCAGCACCTGGCGCCATTGTTCCTGGGTCAAGTCGAAGCCGGTGGGGTTATGGCAGCAGGCATGCAGCAACACCACATCGCCCTTGGGTGCCTGGCTCAGGGTCGCCAGCATCGCTTCGAAATCCAGGCGGTTGTCGGTGCCTACATAGGGGTAATGGCTGGCTTTGACCCCGGCGGCGGCGAAGATGGTTTCGTGAATCGGCCAGGTCGGGTTGCTCAACCAAACGCCGCGGCCCGGCAGGCACTGGGCAATGAAGTCGGCACTCAGGCGCAGGGCGCCGGTGCCGCCCGGCGTCTGGGTCGCACCGGCACGTTTGTCCTTGATCAGCGTCGAGTCGGCGCCCAGCACCAGTTCATTGATCAACTGGCCGAACGCGGCGTCGCCATGACCGCCGATGTAGGTCTTGGTGCTCTGGCGGTCCACCAGGCGCTGCTCGGCCTGTTTGACTGCCGCAAGAATCGGCGTCAGGCCTTGGGCGTCTTTATAGACGCCCACGCCCAGGTCGAACTTGCCCGGATTGCTGTCAGCCGCGTAAGCCTCCATCAGGCCGAGGATCGGATCGCCGGGCACCCGGCCGATGGCATCGAAATGCATTACTTGCGGCCCTCGGCGGTCTTGGCCACGTCATCGGTGCGGGCGGCCATGATGAAGTCGTTGCGGTGCAAGCCCTTGATGGAGTGGCTCCACCAGGTCACGGTGACTTTGCCCCATTCGGTGAGCAGACCTGGGTGATGACCTTCGGCCTCGGAGATTTCCCCAATGGCGTTGGTGAAGGCCAGGGCGTGCTTGAAATTCTTGAACAGAAAGACTTTTTCCAGCTGCATCACGCCGTCGCGCACTTCGATGTTCCAGTCCGGGATCTGCTTGATCAGTACCGGCAGTTCTTCGTCGCTGACTTGTGGCGCGTCGGCGCGGCAGGCTTCGCAATGGGCTTGGTTCAGAGTGTTCATGGTGTGTTCCCGGATCGAATATTTGAAAAAACGTCGATGCACTCACGCTAAAGCAAAGCCGCGTTGTGCAACAGACTCAATTGAGATTAAAAGACGCGGTTCACGCAGCTTTTGGCGGAAATTTCGGAGCGTGCAGGCCCAGTTCGCGACCGCGCTTGACCATGCCCATGATGTCTTCGTGGGCCAGGTCGAACAGGCACTTGAGCTCGGGGAGCACGAAATACACCGGCTGCAGGATGTCGATGCGATACGGCGTGCGCATGGCTTCCAGCGGATCGAAGGCTTGATGCTCCGGCTCGTCTGACAAGCAGTAAACGGTTTCCTTGGGCGAAGACAGGATGCCTCCACCGTAGATGCGTCGGCCTTGCGGGGTTTGCACCAGGCCGAACTCAATGGTCATCCAGTACAAGCGCGCCAGGTAGACGCGTTCTTCCTTGGAAGCCTGTAGGCCGAGTTTGCCGTAGGTGTGGGTAAATTCTGCAAACCAGGGGTTGGTCAGCAGCGGGCAGTGGCCAAATATCTCGTGGAAAATGTCCGGCTCTTGCAGGTAATCCAGTTCTTCGCGGGTACGAATAAACGTCGCGACGGGAAACTGCTTGCTGGCGAGCAATTCAAAAAAGGTCTGGAAGGGGATCAGCGCTGGTACCCGGGCCACTTGCCAACCGGTGGTTTCGCCCAACACCTTGTTGATTTCACCCAATTGCGGAATACGGTCGTGGGGCAGGCCGAGCTTGTCGATACCGTCCAGGTACTCCTGGCACGCACGGCCTTCGATGACTTTGAGCTGGCGGGTGATCAGCGTGTTCCACACCGCGTGTTCTTCGGCGGGGTAGTGGATAAAACCTTGCGCATCGGGCTCGCGGGCCACGTATTGCGTCTGCTTCATGCTGCTCTCCTGCTGATTTCCCTCTGGGGGACGGCTTGTTTGTTGTTATGTCCAGCGATGCATTAGAGATAACCCGAAGCAGGGATGTGTGCAGCAGGCAGGCAAGAGTGGGTATCGCGATATAAGGTGTGGTTTCGTAAAGTTTTCGTTACGGCTCCAGCTGTTCTTCGCTATTGTCGGGTTTTTCGGCTGGGAAATGGCCTACAACTGTCACATAATCTTGACGTTTATTTGCGCTGCCAAGCAGAAAAACTTGTAGCGAGGGAGCTTGCTCCCGCTGGGCTGCGAAGCAGCCCGCTCTCCCATGCTTGCATACACATCGATATCGGGCCTTTTCATGCGCATCAAAGTCCATTGCCAGAACCGCATCGGCATCCTGCGGGACATCCTCAACCTGCTGGTGGAGTACGGCATCAACGTCGCCCGCGGGGAAGTGGGCGGTGAGCACGGCAATGCGATTTATCTGCACTGCCCGAATCTGATCAACATCCAGTTTCAGGCGCTTCGCCCGAAGTTCGAAGGCATTGCCGGGGTCTTCGGCGTCAAGCGGGTGGGGTTGATGCCCAGTGAACGTCGGCACATGGAGCTCAACGCGCTGCTCGGCGCCCTGGAGTTTCCGGTGCTGTCCATCGACATGGGGGGTTCCATCGTCGCCGCCAACCGGGCTGCGGCGCAGTTGCTCGGGGTGCGAGTGGACGAAGTGCCGGGGATTCCACTGTCCCGGTACGCCGAGGATTTTGACCTGCCGGAGCTGGTGCGCGCCAATCAGTCACGCATCAACGGTTTGCGGGTCAAGGTCAGGGGCGATGTGTTTCTGGCGGACATCGCGCCACTGCAATCGGAGCACGACGACAGCGAGGCCATGGCCGGTGCGGTGCTGACGCTGCATCGGGCGGACCGGGTTGGCGAGCGCATTTATAACGTGCGCAAGCAGGAACTGCGCGGCTTCGACAGCATTTTCCAGAGTTCGAAGGTGATGGCCGCTGTCGTCCGGGAAGCCCGGCGCATGGCGCCACTGGATGCGCCGCTGTTGATAGAAGGCGAAACCGGCACTGGCAAAGAGTTGCTGGCTCGCGCCTGTCACCTGGCGAGTCCGCGCGGGCAGTCACCGTTGATGGCACTCAACTGTGCGGGGTTGCCCGAATCCATGGCCGAGACCGAACTGTTCGGCTACGGCCCCGGTGCTTTCGAGGGGGCCCGGGCCGAAGGCAAGCTCGGTTTGCTCGAACTGACCGCCGGAGGCACGTTGTTCCTCGACGGGGTAGGGGAAATGAGCCCGCGCCTGCAAGTGAAATTGCTGCGCTTTTTGCAGGACGGTTGCTTCCGTCGTGTAGGCAGCGATGAAGAGGTGTACCTGGATGTCAGGGTGATCTGTGCGACCCAGGTGGATTTGTCTGAGCTCTGCGCCCGAGGGGAATTTCGTCAGGATCTGTACCACCGTTTGAACGTCCTTTCGCTGCACATCCCGCCTCTGCGCGAATGCCTCGACGGCTTGATGCCGCTGGTGGAGCATTTTCTTGACCAGGCCAGTCGGCAGATTGGTTGTGCGCTACCGAAACTGGCCCCGGCGGCGATGGACCGTCTCAGCCACTACCATTGGCCAGGCAACGTTCGGCAGCTGGAGAACGTGCTGTTCCAGGCTGTCTCCCTGTGTGATGGCGCAACGGTGAAAGCCGAGCATATCCGTCTGCCGGACTACGGCGTGCGTCAGCCTCTGGGGGACTTTTCCCTGGAGGGTGGGCTGGACGACATCGTCGGGCGATTCGAGAAAGCCGTGTTGGAGCGGCTGTATTCCGAACACCCCAGCAGCCGGCAACTGGGCAAGCGGCTGGGGGTTTCCCATACGACCATTGCCAATAAGTTGCGTGAGTATGAGGTGGGTAAGGCCGGCTCATAATAGTTGCTTACCTGTTGTGTTTGGTGGGGACTTCTATTGCGAGCAGGCTCGCTCCCACAGGGGTATCGAGTGTTCAAAATCCTGCGAGCACCCAAGATCCATGGTGGGGGCGAGCCTGCTCGCGATGACGGCAGTAGCCGTTGCCAGAAGGTCAAGCGTTGCCACCAAACGGCATGACACCGCCGGTTTTTCGTCTTCGATACATTTCCCCAAATCCCTGCAATAACCCTGAAGCCCTTTGTTTGTGCGGCTCGACGGCGCCAGAAAAAAGTTGGTCTGCAAATTGCTTAGTGCTCAGCAGTACAGCAGTGGACGGCAAACGTCCGGCATGCAGAGGAACGACAGTGGACAAGTACCTTTATGTGGCAATGACCGGCGCCAGCCAGAACGCACTGGCGCAGCGGGCCCATGCCAACAACCTGGCGAACATCTCCACCAACGGTTTTCAGAAAGACCTGGAGCAGGCTCGTTCGATGCCGGTGTTTGGCGACAGCTTTCCGGCGCGGGCATTTGCCATGTCCGAGCGTCCAGCCACCGACTTCACCCCTGGCGCGCTGGTGGAAACCGGCCGCGACCTCGACGTGGCAGTCAGCGGGCCGGGCTGGATAGCCGTGCAGAACCCTGAAGGTGGTGAAAGCTACGTGCGCACCGGCAGCCTCAACGTTGACGCCCTGGGCGTGCTGCGGGCCGGCAACGGTATGCCGGTGATGGGCAACGGTGGTCCGATCGCCGTGCCGCCAGAGCAGAAAATCGAAATCGGCCAGGACGGCACCATCAGTATCCGCGCCATGGGTGAAGGCCCGCGCGTGATGGCTGAAGTCGACCGCATCAAGCTGGTCAACCCGGATCTTCGCAACATGACCAAGGGCCTGGACGGCACCATCCGCACCAAGGACGGCCAGCCGGCTGTCATTGATGCCAACGTGCAACTGGTGTCGGGGTTCCAGGAAGCGAGCAACGTCAATGCCGTGGACGAGATGACTTCGGTGCTGGCCCTGGCCAAGCAGTTCGAGCTTCACGTCAAGATGATGAACACCGCCAAAGAAGGCGACGAAGCCATGGCTCGGGTCTTGCAGATCTAATCATTAATTACAGCGTCGCGCCGAAAAACAGGCGTACGAGGAGAATCGAATGCTTCCGGCTCTTTGGGTTGCCAAAACAGGTCTGTCCGCCCAGGACACCAACCTTTCTACTATTTCCAACAACCTGGCGAACGTGTCGACCACGGGTTTCAAGCGTGATCGCGCCGAGTTCCAGGACCTGCTGTACCAGGTCAAACGCCAGCCAGGCGCCCAATCGACCCAAGACAGCGAATTGCCGTCGGGCCTGCAAGTGGGGACCGGTGTGCGCATCGTCGGCACCCAGAAAAACTTCACCGCCGGTAGCCTGCAAACCACCGAGCAGCCGCTGGACATGGCCATCGACGGTCGCGGTTTCTTCCAGATCCTGCAGCCCGATGGCACCACGTCCTACACCCGTGACGGTACGTTCCACCTCGATTCCAATGGCCAGATCGTCAACGCCAGCGGTTTCGCCCTGGAACCGGCGATCATCATCCCGAACGACGCCCAAACGTTCACCGTGGGCCGCGACGGCACCGTGTCCATCACTGTGGCGGGCAACCCTGCTTCGCAGGTGATCGGCAACCTGCAGACTGCCGACTTCATCAACCCGGCCGGCCTGCAAGCGGTGGGTAACAACCTGTTCCTGGAAACCGCGGCCAGCGGCGCGCCACAAGTCGGCACGCCAGGCCTGAACGGCTTCGGTACCACGCTGCAGAACACCCTGGAAACGTCCAACGTGAGCACCGTGGAGGAGATGGTCAACATGATCACCACCCAGCGCGCCTACGAGATGAACTCCAAGGTGATCTCCACCGCCGACCAGATGCTCTCGTTCGTTACGCAGAATCTGTAATCACGTCTATAGGGCGGCTTGAGGCCGCCTGCAACACCAAGAGGTAGGGTCATGAATCGCTTCGTATCTGTTCTGGCACTGAGTGGAGTTACTGCGCTCGCGGGCTGTGTCGCGCCAACGCCCAAGGCCAATGACCCGTACTACGCTCCGGTGTTGCCGCGCACGCCGTTGCCGGCCGCTGCCAACAACGGTTCGATCTACCAGGCTGGCTTCGAGCAGAACCTGTATAGCGACCGTAAGGCTTTCCGGGTTGGGGACATCATCACCATCACCCTGAACGAACGGACCCAGGCCAGCAAGAACGCCAACTCGCAGATCGACAAGACCAGCGAGACCAGCGTTGGCCTGACGTCGTTGTTCGGCTCCAGCCTGACCACCAACAATCCCATCGGTGGCGGGGACCTGAGCCTCAACGCCGGTTATGGCTCCGACCGGGCCACCAAGGGCGACAGCAAGTCCGGACAGAGCAACAGCCTGACCGGCTCGATCACCGTGACCGTCGCCGATGTGTTGCCCAATGGCATCATCGTTGTGCGGGGCGAGAAGTGGCTGACCCTCAACACCGGTGACGAACTGGTGCGCATCGCCGGCATGGTTCGCGCCGATGATATCGCTACCGACAACACCGTCTCGTCGACCCGTGTAGCCGATGCACGTATTACCTACTCGGGCACCGGTGCTTTTGCCGATGCGAGTCAGCCAGGCTGGTTCGACCGTTTCTTCCTCAGCCCGAAGTTCCCTTTCTAGGTGGCCCAGTTGAATCTTAAGCGGTTGAATCTCAAGCAGCTGTTGATGGGGGCACTGCTGATGTCGGCGGCCTTCACCGCTCAAGCCGAGCGTCTGAAGGACATCGCCAGCATTTCCGGCGTGCGCTCCAACCAGTTGATCGGCTATGGCCTGGTCGTGGGTCTCAATGGCACGGGCGACCAGACCACCCAGACCCCGTTCACCCTGCAAACCTTCAACAACATGTTGTCGCAGTTCGGCATCAAGGTGCCGGCGGGTTCGGGCAACGTGCAGTTGAAGAACGTGGCGGCGGTGTCGGTCAGTGCCGACCTGCCGGCGTTCGCCAAGCCCGGGCAGCAGGTGGATATCACTGTTTCGTCCATCGGTAACTCCAAGAGCCTGCGCGGCGGCACCCTGTTGTTGACGCCGCTCAAGGGTATCGACGGCAACGTCTACGCCGTCGCCCAGGGCAACCTGGTGGTGGGTGGCTTTGACGCCGAAGGCCGTGACGGTTCCAAGATCACCGTCAACGTTCCGTCGGCTGGCCGCATTCCTGGTGGTGCGTCGGTGGAACGTGCGGTGCCGAGCGGTTTCAACCAGGGCAACAGCCTGACTCTGAACCTCAATCGTTATGACTTCACGACCGCCAAGCGCATCGTTGACAAGATCAATGACATGCTCGGCCCTGGCGTGGCCCAGGCCATCGACGGCGGCTCGGTGCGCGTCACCGCGCCTCTGGATCCGAGTCAGCGGGTCGACTATTTGTCGATCCTGGAGAACCTCGAAGTCGATCCGGGCCAGGCGGTTGCGAAAGTCATCATCAACTCGCGCACCGGCACCATTGTGATCGGCCAGAACGTCAAGGTTTCACCGGCCGCGGTGACCCACGGCAGCCTGACCGTGACCATTACCGAAGACCCGATCGTCAGCCAGCCTGGACCCTTGTCCAACGGCCAGACCGCCGTGGTGCCCCGTTCGCGGGTCAATGCCGAGCAGGAAGCCAAGCCGATGTTCAAGTTCGGCCCGGGCACTACCCTGGATGAAATTGTCCGGGCGGTGAACCAGGTCGGCGCGGCGCCGGGCGACTTGATGGCGATTCTCGAAGCCTTGAAGCAGGCTGGTGCGTTGCAAGCCGACCTGATCGTGATTTAAGGAACGAGCCATGGATATGCGCAAGGGCGCTTTGATCAGCGGGGATTCGGGCTCCTACTCGGACCTCAATCGCCTGAACCAGCTCAAGGTCGGCGACAAGAACAGTGACGGCAACCTGCGCAAAGTGGCGCAGGAATTCGAGTCGCTGTTCATCGGTGAAATGCTCAAGTCCATGCGTGCGGCCACCGAGTCGATGGGCAAGGACAATCCGCTCAATACCGCTGAAGCCAAGCAGTATCAGGAAATGTACGACCAGCAGTTGGCCGTTTCCATGTCTCGCGAGGGCGGTGGTATTGGCCTGGCTGACGTGCTGCTGCGCCAGATGTCCAAGAACAAACCCCTGGTGTCAGGCGAGGCGGCAACGCTGTCGGCCGGCAAGCAGGAGCAAGCGTTGGACGAGGCCGTCAAGGCCCCGGTGCCGACGCCCATTGCCGCCGGCACGTTGCCCGACGGGCCATTGTCGCGCTCCAACGGCCAGCGTCCGCTGTGGGCTTCGCGGGCCGTGAGTGCGCCGCAAGGGGCGGGCGAGGGCGTTCACCGCAACGACATGGAATTGCTCAACCAGCGCCGCCTGGCCCTGCCGCCCAAACTGGCCGATCGGCTGCTTGCCGGGTTGGTGCCTTCGGCTGCCGTCGCGCCTGACGTCAAGGCGCAGAATATTTTGCCGGATCGTGCCATCACCGCCGTCAAGCCTGCCACCGGCGAACTGGCCAATGGCGACTGGCTGGCCGCGCTCAAGGCGTCAGAGCCGAGCGGGTCCATGCAGGTGTACGGGCGTGCCGTGGCGCAGCCACCCCTGGCGCCAGCCCGCAAAGCCTTCCGCGATGCTGACGAGTTCGTCGATGCCATGCTGCCAATGGCCAAGGAAGCCGCGGACCGTATCGGCGTGGACCCTCGTTACCTGGTGGCCCAGGCGGCCCTGGAAACCGGCTGGGGCAAGTCGGTCATGCGTCAGCCTGATGGTAGCAGCAGCCACAACCTGTTCGGTATCAAGGCCAGCAAGAACTGGACGGGCGATTCGGCGCGGGCGATCACCAGCGAATTCCGCAATGGCGAGATGGTCAAGGAGACGGCTCAGTTCCGTTCCTACGCCTCGTATCGCGACAGCTTCCATGACCTGGTCAATCTGCTGCAAAGCAACAGTCGCTATCAAGATGTGCTGAAGTCGGCCGATAACCCGGAACAGTTTGTGCGTGAGTTGCAGAAGGCCGGTTACGCCACCGACCCGAACTACGCCAGCAAGATTTCGAATATAGCCCGGCAGATGACCAGTTACCAAAACTACGCTTCGGCTGGCGCCACTACGACTTTATAAGGTCTGAACCATGAGTTTGCTCAACATCGGGATGTCGGGTCTGTCCGCAAGTCAGACCTCATTGGTGACCACGGGTAATAACATTGCCAACGTTGATACCGCCGGTTATTCGCGTCAGCAGACCGTGCAGACCACCAAGGCGTCCAATCAATACGGCAACGTCTTCATCGGCTCCGGCACCACCTTGGCCGATGTGCGCCGGGTCTATAACGCCTACCTTGAAGCGCAGTTGAAGACCACGACCTCGCTCAACAGCGATGCGGCCGCGTATCAAGGGCAGATCACCCCGCTCGATGCCTTGCTGTCGGACAGCGGCACGGGCCTCAATGGCGCGCTGACCAAGTTCTTCGCCTCGGTGCAGAACGTCAACGCCAAGCCGGGCGATGATGCATCCCGTCAGCTGCTGCTCAGCGATGCGCAAGCCTTGAGCAATCGTTTCAATTCGGTCGCCAGCCAATTGACGGAGCAGAATCAGAACATCAACGGCAACCTGTCGAGCATGGTCGATCAGGTCAACAAACTGGCTACCACCGTCGCTCAGTTGAACAAGAAAATCGCCGAAGTCTCCAACTCCGGCGGTGCTCCCAACGACCTGCTCGACGCCCGCAACCAGACCATTCTCCAGCTCTCGGCCTTCACCGGCACTCAGATCGTGGAGAACGGCAGCAGCCTGGACATCTACTTGGGGTCCGGCCAGCCGTTGGTGATGGGCAATACCGTCAACACCCTGGAAACCGTGCCGGACAAGAACGATCCGGGCCGCCTGGGGATCCAGCTCAATAGCGGTTCCAGTGTCATGGACCTCACCCAGGTACTTACCGGCGGCGAGATCGGCGGCCTGATGCGCTATCGCAGCACTGTGCTTGACCCGGCCATGAATGAACTGGGCCGCGTGGCCCTGGTGGTCGCCGACCAGATGAACGCGATCCAGGCCTCGGGCATCGACAAGAACGGCGCCTTCGGTTCCAACCTGTTCACCAACATCAACAGTGCCGCGCAGATGAGTCAGCGCAGTATTGCCGCGTTGAACAATAGCGCCGGTTCCGGCAACTTCAACGTGGCCATCGAAGACACCGGCGCGCTGACCACCAATGATTACAAGGTGACGTTCACCAGCGGCACCGACTACACGGTCCAGCGCCTGCCCGACGGCACTTCGATGGGTTCGTTCAATACCGCGACGACGCCGCCGCCGGTGATCGACGGTTTCTCGATGACCTTCGCCAACGGCACCGCTGCCGCTGGCGATTCGTTCAAGATCACCCCGACCCGCAACGCGGCGAGCAGTATCAAGACCGAGATGACCGACTCCAAGCGGCTGGCGATTGCCGCGCCGCTGGGCGCAGCCATCGTGCCGGGCGGCAGCGGTACTCTGACCATTCCGGCCAGCGGCCAGCCGACCATGACGTCGCAGTTGGACATCTACGACGAAGCCACCACCACCATCATCCAGAACGGCATCAAGACCTCGATGCCAGTCAAGGTGGTCTTCGGCGCGACGTCCGCCGACGGTACCAGCCAGGCTTACCAGTTGCTCGATGCCACGGGTGTCGAGATCAGCAATGGCACGATCAAGCCCGGCCAGAGCAATACCTTGAGCCTGAGCGTTCCACTCAAGGATGCCAGCGGCAACCCGATCATGGATTCCTCGGCACCTCCGGTGCAGCGTACCGTCACCTTCGACATGTCGATTGCTGGCGCGCCGTCCAACGGTGCCGCGATCGATGTGAGCGTCAGCCAGGCCGGCAGCCTGGATAACCGTAACGGCACTGTCCTGGCCGGTTTGCAGACTGCCAAGACCGTGGACACCGGTTCCGCCAGCAAGGGCATTTCGTTGAACGATGCCTACGGCAAGCTGGTGGAGGGCGTAGGTTCCAAGGCCGCCCAGGGCAAGCTCGACAGCGCTGCCACCGGCGCGATCCTGGATAACGCCAAGGGCGCTCGCGATTCGCTGTCGGGCGTGGACCTGGACGAAGAAACCGGCAACCTGGTCAAGTATCAGCAGTACTACACCGCGTCTTCGCAGATCATCAAGGCTGCGCAGGAAATCTTCAGCACATTGATCAACAGTCTTTAAGGAGTCGTAGCCCATGCGAATTTCTACCGCCCAGTTTTACGAATCCACGGCTGCGAACTATCAGAAAAACTTCGCCAATGTGGTCAAGACCAGCGAAGAGGCCAGCAGCCTGGTGCGCGTCAATACCGCTGCTGATGACCCGGTAGGGGCTTCACGTCTGCTGCAACTGGGCACACAGGCCTCGATGCTGGCTCAGTACGAAACCAACGCCAACACCATCAAGGCGACGCTGGGCACCACTGAAGCGGTGATGACCAGCATTGGCAACGTGCTGCAGCGCGCCAAGGAATTGGCCGTCGGTGCCGGCAACGCTGGCTACACCGACGCCGACCGCCAGGCCAACGCCTCGGAGCTGGCGCAGATCGAAGAGCAGTTGCTCAGCCTGATGAACAGCAAGGACGAAAACGGCAAATACATTTTCGCCGGTTCCAAGGGCGATACCATCCCGTTCACCCGCAACACCGATGGCAGCTACAGCTACAACGGTGACCAGGTGACCCTCGACCTGCCGGTCGGCGATACCATGTCGATGGCCACCAACAGCACCGGCTGGGAAGTGTTCCAGCAGGCCGTCAACACCAGCCGCAGCCAGGTCACCATGACCGCGCCGGCGGTGGACGATGGTCGCGTGGTGCTGTCCAACGGTCAGGTGTCGTCCAGTGTCAGCTACAACAGCAAATTCCGCAGCGGCGAACCCTATACCGTTGAGTTCACCAGCGGTACGCAGCTGAGAATCACCGACTCCGGCGGCAACGACGTCACCGCCGAAGCCAGCCAGGGCGGCGCTTTTGATCCCAGCAGCAAAAAAGGTCAGGCGGTGCAGTTCCGTGGTCTGGAACTGACCCTGAACATCAATCTGCAAACCGGTGATGATGCCAATACCGTGTTGCCGGGCCATACCTTCACCCTGGCCGCCAAGCCGGACACCTTTGCCGCGACCCGCAGCCCGGGCAACCCGACCACCGTCCAGGTCACGGGCAGCGAGATCACCGACCCGGTGGCGTATCACGCCAGTTTCCCTACCGGTTCGGCCGTATTGAAGTTCACCAGCGCCACCGACTTCGACCTGTACGCCGCGCCGTTGACCGCCAACAGCCAGCCGGTGTCCAGCGGCACCCTGGCCGGCAACGTGGCCACCGCCTCGGGCGTGAGCTTCACCCTGGACGGTACGCCCGGTGCGGACGATCAGTTCAGCATCGCGGTCAATACCCACGAGACCCAGAACATTCTGGACACCGTGAACCAACTGAAAACCGCGTTGAGCACGCCAACCAACAACGATCCGATTGCGCTGCAAAAGCTGCAGGCTTCGCTGGCCTCCGGTATTGGCAACCTGGCCAGCGGTACCGATCAGTTGTCCAGCGCCTTGAGTTCGGTAGGTGGGCGTGGTCAGGCTCTGGAAACCCAAAGCGACACGAACCAGAGCCTGTTGTTGGCCAATAACCAGACCCAATCGTCGATCCGCGATTCCGATCCGGCCGAAGTGATGACCCGCTTGACGTTGCAACAGACCATGCTGCAAGCCTCGCAACTGGCTTTCAGCAAGATCACCCAACTGGGCCTGTTCAACAAGATCTGAGCCGGTATCGACCGAGCCGCCAACCGTCTTTTTTAAGCGGTTCCGGGGCTCCGGCCTGAAAAGGTCGGGGCCCGCCGCTCGAGAGTTTTCGCCGTGAAACCATTGCCCCTCGTCAGTATTGTCATTCCTGCGTACAACCCCCGGTTCTTCGACCAGGCACTGCTCAGTGCCCTGGCCCAGACTTACGAGCAGATCGAAATCGTTGTTTGCGACGATTCGCCTGGCGATGAAATTCGCCGGACAGTCGATTCCTTCACTGAGCCGTCCCATCCGATCCGCTATCTGCGAAATCCGCAGCGACTGGGGCTTCAGGGCAACCTGTTGCGTTGTGTCGAAGAGGCCAGGGGCGAGTTCATCAAAGTGTTGTGCGACGATGATCGGCTGTTTGCGCCGAGCATTGCGATGCAGGCCCAGGCGTTGATGGATCATGCTGACGTCAGCGTTGTGTTCGCGCTTCGGTTGTTGTGTGACGCCGGTAACTTCATCTTGCCGCCTCGCGTCGATAATTGCCGATTCTCGCCGAACGATGCTCTGCTCAAGGGCGATGACATGCTGGCGATTTTCGAGAGCACGCCGACTAATTTCGTTGGTAATTTCAGTTCCGCCCTGATGCGCCGGGCCGATGTGCTCGAGCTGCTGCCAGCGCTGGTCCAGGGCGGAGCCGGTTTCGTTGCCACCCTCGACTTTGCCTTGTTTGTCTGTCTGATGCGCCGCGGTAACCTGGCAGCGCTCAATACGGTTTTGAGTATCGAGCGCTTGTACCCTGAGCGTTTGAGCAAGACTGCTGAAATGCTCAAGGCTGCGAAAGTGGAGTGGCAATGGTTGGCGCAGATGCTCGCCGCACGCAACGGTGAAGCGGCTCCGGCCTCTGGCTGGGTGCGTTGCGTTGATCTGGACAAAGTCACCGATCAGCCTCACGCCTGGCAGGAATTATGTGTGACCCGCGTGCTGGGCAATCGCAATACGGTCGTCAATGGCCGGGTAGGTGCCCAGAGCGAGAGTTATGCCGAGTTCTACCGCGAGTGGCTGTCGATTCGTCGCTTCAGCGAGGTCGAGCAGCGTGTCATGCCTGCGCGCATCGACAGTTGGCCATTGCGTCCCAACATCGTGCCGATTGTCATCGACAGTGCCGGCGACGACGTGGCATTGGCGACCACGCTGCGCAGCATAGAGGGCCAGCTCTATCCGGCCCAGGCTGTCGTGGTGCTTTCCGACGCCCGTTGTGAGGTCAATGATCGGGTGTTGCAGTTGCCTTATCAGTCCGACTGGGCGCGGCAACTCAATGCCATCGTTGCGCAGTTGGAGGGCGCACATTGGTTCTATCTTCTGCGTGCTGGCGATACCCTCCGTGATTCAGCGTTGTTGATCCTGGCCGAACGCGTGGCGGGCAAGAGCGGAATTCTCTGCGCTTACAGCGACGAAGGCGCGCTGGTAAACGGCGAGTCCATCGAGCCGGTGTTCAAGCCTGATTTCAACCTCGACCTGATGCGCGCCTATCCCTACGTCGGTCGGGCCCTGGCCTTCGAGCGTGAACGCTTCATGACCCTGGACGGGTTCGACCCGGCTCGCGGTGAGCTGGCGCCTCACGATCTGCTCTGGCGGCTGGTGGAAGAGGCCGGCCCGCAAACCATCGAACACATTGCCGAGATCCAGGTTGAATCCACACTGAGCTTCGCCCAGTGGTTGTCGTGGCCCGAGGTGATCGAGGGCAACGCTCCTATGGTCGGCGCTCATCTGGAGCGTATTGGCGCACCTCACGAGATTCGCCAGGATGTGTTGCCGCTGATCAATCGCATCGACTACCGCTACGGCACCCGTCCGTTGGTGTCGATCATCCTGCGCACGGGTGATTCACTGGCAGCCTTGCAGCGCTGCTGCGAAAGCTTGATCGAGCGCACTGCCTATACGCACTATGAAATCCTGATCGTGGACAGCGGCGTCCGGGATTCGGCCATGCTTAGCTGGCTCGAGGACATGGCGCAGCTGGGCGCGAGCATGCTGCGCGTGCTTCGCTACGCCGGTGACGACAATGACGCCTCGGTGCGTAACTTTGCCGCGGGTCAGGCTCAGGGCGACTACCTGGTGCTGCTGAGCCCGCAGATTGTCATTTGCGAAAGTGACTGGTTGGACGAGATGATCAACCATGCCCTGCGCCCGGAAGTCGCGGTGGTCGGCGCAAGGATACTCAGCCCCCAGGGCACGGTTGTCGGTGGTGGGCAAATTCTTGGGTTGGCCGGGCCGGTGGGAACACCGTTTTATGGCGAACCGGCGGCCGCTCGTGGCTACATGCAACGTCTGCACACGACCCAGAACTGGAGTTCGGTCAACAGCGACTGCCTGATGGTGCGCAAGCAGGTGTTCGAGGAACTGGGTTGTCTTGATGACGCGACATTCAGCCAGGGCCTCAGTGACGTCGATTTGTGCTTGCGTGCAGGTAAAGATGGCTACCTGGTGGTCTGGACACCCTACGCCAGCGTCATGCATACGACCGGACAATCGTCAGCCCAGTCGGAAGAAGTGTTGCAGGAGCGCGAGCGCGAAGTTTTCTATCGCAAATGGTTGCCGCAGATTGCTCGTGACCCGGCTTACAGTCCTGCCTTGAGTCTTGGGGCTTCCAGTTTCAGTCTGGAACCGTCACTGCGCAATAACTGGAATCCGTTCTGCACCCGTGCATTGCCCTTGGTACTGGGACTGCCGGTCAACTCCACCGCGGTCGGCCACTATCGGGTCACCGCCCCGCTGGCCGAACTCGAAGCCAGCGGGCGGGTGATTGCCCGGGTGGCCTACGAGTCGCCTTCGACCGTGGAAATCGAGCGGCTGTCCCCGGATACCATCGTTTTGCAGGGACGCTACAGCGAAGGCGCTGCCGGTGACATCCTGCGGATGAAGAAGTACTCCGGCGCCTTGCGGATTTTCGAGCTCGATGACTACGTCGTCAGTGCCCCCAAGAAAAATACCCACGCCCGCAACAAACCGGTCAACACTGAGCAGATGCTGCGCGAGGGAATTGGCTTGTGTGACCGGGTGGTGGTGACGACCCAGGCGCTGGCCGATGCCTTGTCGAGCATGCATAGCGAAATTCGGGTAGTGCCCAACATGCTGCCGCCCGAACCGTGGACCCGGTTGACCAGCCGGCGCGGAACATCTTCCAAGCCGCGGGTTGGCTGGGGCGGCGGGACCAGCCACAGCGGTGACCTGGAAATCATTGCCGACGTCGTCCGCGAACTGGCCAATGAGGTGGAGTGGGTGTTCTTCGGGATGTGCCCGGACGCGTTACGCCCCTACATTCATGAGTTCCACGGCTCCGTCGGGTTGCAGACGTACCCGTTCAAACTGGCCAGCCTGAACCTTGACCTGGCGCTGGCGCCGCTGGAGTTCCACATCTTCAACGACTGCAAGAGCAACCTGCGCTTGCTGGAATACGGCGCCTGCGGCTACCCGGTGATCTGCACCGATACCAAGGCTTACGACGGCTTCCTGCCGTGTACCAAGGTACGCAGCAACAGCACCGAGGAATGGATCGCGGCGATCCGCATGCACCTGGCCGACCCTGACGCCAGCTACCGCATGGGCGATGAACTGCGCGAAGCGGTGCTTCGTGATTTCATGCTCAGTGGCGACAACTTGCAGCATTGGTTGTGGGGTTGGTTGCCGGACTGAGCATGAGCTGTTTGGGCCGGAAGGCCGTGGCGAGGGGATAAAATTCCCTCGCCACTAAGATCAGTATTCAACCCTGTTTTGATTCAAATCCCCTCCGGCGAGCTGGCGCGTTTCCTGCAAGCCCCCCTCATATCGCCATAAAACGAGCGCTTGCGGCATACCGCGGCGCCCGGATCGGCATCGAAGGTGTAATCCCCGCGCCCGCAAAGCGAAACAACGCTTGGCCGAGCCCGGTGATGGACAAGAGGGGAGACGATGAAGGCAGTTATCTTGGCAGGTGGTCTCGGCACGCGGATCAGCGAGGAGTCGCACCTCAAGCCAAAACCGATGATCGAAATCGGTGGCAAGCCAATTCTTTGGCACATCATGAAGCAGTATTCCGCTCATGGAATCCACGACTTCGTCATTTGCCTGGGCTACAAGGGCTACGCCATCAAGGATTTCTTCGCCAACTACTTCCTGCACACCTCCGATGTCACGTTCGACATGTGCAACAACCGCATGGACGTTCACCAGAACTACAGCGAGCCGTGGCGCGTGACCCTGATCGACACGGGCGAAGAGACCATGACCGGCGGGCGGTTGCGTCGGGCGGCGCGTTATCTGGAAAACGAAGAGGCGTTTTGCTTTACCTATGGCGACGGCGTCTCGGACCTCAACATCGGTGCGCTGGTGGATTTTCACCTGGCGCACGGCAAGCTCGCCACGGTGACGGCGGTCCAACCTCCAGGACGTTACGGTGCGCTGGAGCGCAATGGTGATACGGTCCTTGGCTTTACCGAAAAACCCCGGGGCGACGGTGGCTGGATCAACGGCGGTTTCTTTGTCCTCTCGCCGAAGGTCCTGCCCTATATCGCTGACGACCAGACTTCCTGGGAGGCCGAGCCGCTGGCAGCGTTGGCAACGCAACAGCAACTGCAGGCGTTCCAGCACGACGGTTTCTGGCACCCGATGGACACCCTGCGCGATAAAAATCATCTTGAGGCCCTGTGGCAAAGCGGGGAGGCCCCATGGAAACAATGGGGTTGAGCCCGGAGTTCTGGCACGGCAAGCGGGTGCTGGTCACCGGCCACACCGGTTTCAAGGGCAGTTGGCTGGCGCTGTGGCTGCAAAGCCTGGGCGCTCGGGTCAGTGGTTTTTCCCTGGATCCGGCCACCGAACCCAACCTGTTCGAGCTGGCAAGGGTGGGCGAGGGCATTGATGATCGGCGCGGTGATTTGCGCGACCTCGGCGCGTTGCTGGAAGTGCTCGCCGACGTGCAGCCGCAGATCGTCCTGCACCTGGCGGCTCAACCATTGGTACGCGAGGGTTATCGCGATCCGCTGGGCACTTATTCCAGTAACGTCATGGGCACCCTGAACCTGCTCGAAGCGGTCCGCCAGATCGGCGGCGTGCGTGCCTGTGTCCTGGTCACTACCGATAAGGTCTACGCCAATCAGGAATGGCTGTGGCCCTACCGCGAAAACGAAGCCCTGGGTGGCCACGATCCTTACAGCAGCAGTAAGGCCTGCTGCGAGTTGCTGGCGCAGTCTTATGCCGCCTCGTTTTTTTCCGCCGATCGTTACGCCGAACACGGCCTGGCCCTGGCCACGGCCCGGGCTGGAAACGTACTGGGTGGCGGTGATTTTGCCCCTGAGCGGCTGATTCCAGACGTGCTCAAGGCCTGGTCGGCGGACGAACCGGTGGCGCTGCGTTATCCCCAGGCCGTACGCCCCTGGCAGCACGCCCTGGAGCCGCTGGCCGGTTACCTGCAATTGGCCGCGCGCCTCTATGAGCAAGGCCCGGAGTTTGCCGGTGCCTGGAACTTTGGCCCCGGCGAGGCCGACATGTGCAGCGTCGGCGAAGTCGTCCAGTTGCTCGCCGAACGCTGGCCGCTGGCGCCGGGCCTGCGGATCGAAGCGAGTGATTTGCATGAAGCCGGCCTGTTGCGCCTGGACAGCAGCCGCGCCCGACAGTTGCTGGGTTGGCAGCCGCGTTGGTCGTTGCAGCAGTGTCTTGCCCAGACTCTCGATTGGCATTTGGCGTGGCAGAACGGCGATGACATGCGTGCGATAACTCTGAATCAATTGAATCTCTACAGAGGTCGGTTATGACTGATTTCACCCTTCAGGCGTTGGCGCTGAAAGGCTTATATCTGATCCGGCAAAAAGTCTTCTGCGATGATCGGGGGCGTTTTGCCCGATTGTTTTGTCAGTCCCGCCTCACGCTTCAGGGACGTCCATTCGCTATTCGCCAGATCAACCATTCACGTACGGTCGAAAAAGGTAGCGTTCGCGGTCTGCACTACCAAAAGCCCGGATATGCAGAGTCCAAGCTGATTACTTGCGTCCGGGGCGCGGTATGGGACGTGGTGGTCGACTTGCGGCCGCAATCCCCAACCTACCTGCAGTGGCATGCCGAGGAGCTGCGAGCCGATGACGGCCGCAGTTTGTTGATTCCTGCCGGTTTCGCTCATGGTTTCCAAGCCCTGACCGATGACGCTGAAGTGCTGTACCTGACCGATGCTGACTACGCTCCGGATCATGAAGCCGGCCTTTCGGTGATTGACCCTGCACTGTCTATACCCTGGCCGTTGCCGGTTAAAAACCTGTCGGCCAAAGACGCGAGTCATCCGTTGCTGGACAAAGACTTCAGTGGAGTTGAGCTGTAATGGGGCATTCCTCGACCGTACTGGTTACGGGAGCCACCGGCTTTGTCGGTCGGCATCTGGTCAGTGCTTTACTCGCTAAAGGCTTCAAGGTTCGAGCTTCTGGCCGAAACGTCGAAATCGCGCGTGCCATGCCATGGTTTGATGATGTGGAGTTCCGCACGGCAGACATCCACGCACCGGACCTGGACGTGGCCGCTCTGACTGACGGGGTCGAGGCCATCGCGCATCTGGCTTGGCCAGGCCTGCCGAACTATCAGGCGCTGTTCCATTTCGAGCGAACCTTGCCTTTGGACTACGCGTTTCTCAAGCGCGTGATCGAGGCTGGTGTCAGCCATGTGCTGGTCACCGGTACCTGTTTCGAATACGGGCTGCAAAGTGGCCCATTGAGCGAGACGGTGATCGCACAGCCTTGCACGCCGTATGGCCTGGCGAAACATACTTTGCACCGGTTCCTTGAAGCCTTGCAGCGCGAGCGCGCCTTTACGTTGCAGTGGGCACGCCTGTTTTATTTGCACGGCGAGGGACAGAACCCTAACAGTCTGTTGGCCAGTCTCGATCGGGCGATCAACGAAGGTGATGCGCAGTTCAACATGTCTGCGGGCGACCAGTTGCGCGATTACCTGGAAATCGGACAAGCCGCTTCTCAATTGGCCTCGCTGATTGCGCGGCGCGATGTCGATGGGGTGATCAACTGTTGCAGTGGTCATCCGGTGTCGGTGCGGGCTCTGGTTGAACAGCGAGTGCGTGAGCGCCAGTCGGCCATCGCCTTGAACCTGGGGCACTACGGGTACTCGGGGCATGAGCCCATGGCGTTTTGGGGTGATGCTCAGCGGATTTCGCAGCTCAGGAGAGAAGATCATGCAGCATGAACTGTATCGGGCGAGCGGACTGCCGATTCTGCAGAACCGCACATTTGCCACTGCCGAACAGGCTCAGGCGTCGGCCAGCGCGGATATCGTGCTGGTGCAGGACAGCCAGAGCGGTCTGATCTTCAATCAGGCATTCGACGCGAGCAAACTCAGTTATGACGTCGACTATCAAAACGAGCAGGCCCACTCAGTGCAGTTTCAACAGCACCTGAATGACGTCGAAGCGATCCTGGCGCGACATTTCAAAGACAAAAGCCTGATTGAAGTTGGCTGCGGCAAAGGTTATTTCCTCGAGATGCTGCGAGGCATGGGCTACGCCATCACCGGGATCGATCCTTCCTATGAAGGTGACAACCCTGATGTGATCAAGGCTCCCTTCAGTCGGGAGTTGGGGATGGCGGCTGATGCCATTGTGTTGCGCCATGTGCTGGAGCACATCAGCAATCCGGTCGGTTTTCTGGCTGAAATCGCCGCTGCCAACCAGGGCGGACAGATTTATATCGAAGTTCCGTGTTTCGACTGGATTGTCGAGCACAGCGCCTGGTTCGATGTGTTCTACGAACACGTGAATTACTTTCGCCTCGCCGATTTGCGCGCAATGTTCGGGACGGTACACGAGGCGGGTCATTTGTTCGGTGGCCAATACCTTTACATCGTTGCCGACCTTTCCACTTTGCGCAGCACACCCGCCGAGGTGCCACAGCCGCTGATGCTGCCGGAAAACTTCACCGCCAGCCTCGACCGTGCCGTGCAGATCATCCGGGGCGCGCCTGAGCAAGGTTCGGCGATCTGGGGCGCGTCCTCCAAAGGCGTGATCTATTCATTAGCGCTGCAACGTGCAGGTGTGGCAGTGGATCGCGTGGTGGATATCAATCCAACCAAGCAGGGGCGCTACTTGCCTCTGAGTGGTGTGCGAGTGTCCTCCCCCCAGGAGGCGATGGACACCTTGCCTGAAGGCGCCAATCTGTTTGTGATGAATTCCAATTACTTCGAAGAGATCAAGCGGATGACCGGTGGGCGATACGTCTATCACGCCGTTGACAGCGCTTCGTTCCAATAACCGCGAGATTCGAACATGACCGACAATACTCTTCATAAAACTTTCGAAGCCCAATGCCAGGCTGAAATCTCAGCTCAAGGCCAAGACGAGAAAGTCGTTGCGCTGGCCAAGGAGTTCTTCAACGAATCGGCCCGCCACAAGTACAGCTACCATTTTTCCTGGATGGGCCGCCCCATCATCCAGTTGCCGCAGGACATGATGGCCATGCAGGAATTGATCTGGCAGATCAAGCCCGACCTGATCATCGAGTGCGGCATCGCCCACGGCGGTTCGATCATCTATTACGCCTCGTTGCTGGAACTGCAAGGCCACGGTGAAGTACTGGGCATCGACCTGGATATCCGCCCCCATAACCGTGAAGCCATTGAAAGCCACCCGATGAGCAAACGCATCTCGATGATCGAGGGTTCGAGCATTGATCCGGCCATTGCCGAGCAGGTCCATGCAGCGGCCAAAGGCAAGAAAGTCATCCTGGTGCTCGATTCCAACCACACCCACGACCATGTGCTCGAAGAACTGCGTCTCTACGCCCCGCTGGTTTCGGTGGGCAGCTATTGCGTGGTGATGGACACCGTGGTCGAGGACATGCCGGCGGACTTTTTCCCGGATCGTCCATGGGGCCCGGGCGACAACCCGAAAACCGCAGTGTGGAAATACCTCGAGGAAAATGGCGATTTCGAAATTGACCGGCAGTTGCAGAACAAGCTGCTGATCACCGTTGCACCGGATGGCTATCTGCGTCGGGTTCGTTAATTCATCCGTATCAAATCATTGGCGTCTGGCAGGTTGTGGGGACAGGAAATATGCAGGTTCGAAACAATGCTCAAAGCAACGTGGCACCGCTGAACGAGCGGTTCACAGTGGTGGTGATCTCCCACAACCGCAGTGCGTTCCTGCGCCGGACATTGCATTACTACAGTGGCTATCCGTGTTCGGTGCTGGTGCTTGATTCATCGGTCGAGCGCGATGAGCAAATTGCCCGGGACTTTCCTTCGGTCGATTACCGGCACTTGCCTCAGTTCACCTACAAGGGGCTGCAAGACAAGCTGGTGTACGGCGTCAATCAGGTCACGACGCCCTACATGGTGTTCGCCGCCGATGACGATTTCCTGCTGCACGATGCCTTGACCGAATCGGTGGAGTTCCTCGAAGCCAACCCTGACTATGGCCTGTGCCATGGCTACGGGATCATGTATTTGTCCTGCGCCACAGAAGTCTGCTATTTCCGCCGTGATCGCAAGGTGCATGAGGACTACAACAGCGAACTGGCCGAGGACCGTGTGATTCGCTTCATGGATCAGTTCCTTCCGCCGTTCTACGCCGTGACCCGCACCGACCTGCTGCAGCAGTGGTACGGCATGCTGCCGCCAGGCACCAGTTTCGAATGGCAGGAAATCGGTCATACCTTTTACTTGCTGGCGTGCGCCAAGGCGCGGATCCTGCCGATTCCGTTCGCCGTGCGCGAACTCAACTACGGCGGTTCCGAGCACAACACCAATGTGTTGACTGTGCTCACCTTCAAGGATGCCAAAAGCGTTGCCGAGCGTGAACAGTTCGCCGAGTTCCTGGCATCCGTGCCTACCCAGCTTACCGAGCAGGCTCCGGAGCGTATCAAACAGATTGCTTTGGACAGTTTTGCGGCCATGGCTGACTGCTTGCAGCAGGGGCGCTCACTCAAAGGTACACAGATCATTCGTTCGGCCTGGCTGGAAGCAGGGGGCGAGCCGATACGTTCGTTTGGCCCACAGCAGTTTGTCGAAATGCCATTTTATAATCAGAGGGTTTTCGATCTGCTGACCCAGTTTGAATTCCTGCTGCATGCAATGGCGGCCGGTCGCCTTCAGCTTCAGCAACTGGAAGGCATCCTGCTGCGCCAGTACGAATTGATGCAGGTGCAACCCAACGACAACGAACGCACGATACGCAGCCGCTTGTGGGAAGCCCAAGGTCTTTATACGTTCAACCGTACCGTGGTCAAGCGCCTGGCCGAGTCGTTGAAGAACAGCGACGAGCCTGAAGAGGCGGTGAAATTGCAGGCCTGGCTCGAGCGCCTGGACTCGGTGCCGGGGCAGCAGGATCGCCGGTTACTCGAGAACATGCACTCCGGTCGCTTGTTGAGCTGGCTTGAAGCACGTAACCCCGATGAACAGCAACTCAAGTCCATCGCCGCCCACCTGGCCGAGCATCAGGGCGGGCCGCGGTTTGGCATCCTGTTGCTGGATCTGGACGCTGACATGTTTAAGTTGCAGGCTACCTTCGACAGCCTGGTCAACGGCCATTGCAAAGCATTCAACGTCGTGGTGTTCACCACGGGTGACTTGCCGGCGACCACCACCGCGCGTGACACCGTGCACTTCGTCAAAGTCAGCACCACCAATTACGTCGAGCGCATCAATCAGATCGTCGGGCAATCCACCGCCGACTGGCTGTTGCTGGCCGAAGCCGGTGACCAGTTCACCCAAAGCGGCCTGCTGCGCGCCAGTCTCGAACTGATCGGTGCCGAGGGCGTGCGCGCGGTGGCCATGGATGAAATCCAGCGCAAGGCCGATGGCGGCCTCACCGACGTATTCCGTCCGGGGGTCAACCTCGATCTGTTGCAATCGGTGCCTTCGTTGATGGCGCGGCACTGGCTGATTCACCGTGAGGTGCTGACCCAGGCCCGTGGCTTTACCGCGCAATACACCCAGGCCCTGGAACTGGACCTGCTGTTGCGCCTGATCGAGGACGAAGGGCTCAGCGGCCTGGCGCATCTGGCCGAGCCGTTGTTGATCTGCAACGCCCCGACGCAGGAAGAAAACCCTCAAGAGCGTCAGGTGTTGACCCGTCACTTGACTACCCGGGGCTATCGCGCCCAGGTCACTTCGGCCCAGCCGCTGACCTACCAGATCGATTACCAGCACGCGGAACGGCCGCTGGTGTCGATCATCCTTGAGAGCCGCGACAACTTCGAACACATCCAACAGGCGTTGGTCAGCGTGCTGCAGCGTACCCGCTACCATCGTCATGAAATCGTGATCGCCGACAACCACAGCCAATCCGAAGACCTGATCCAGTGGCTGGATAGCCTGGAAGGCAAGGGCGACCGGATTAGCATCCTGCGCAGCGAGCGGCGCTTGAGTACTTCGGCGTTGTACAACTGGGCCAGCGGCCAGGCCAAAGGTGACTATCTGGTGCTGCTGTCGGCCCAGGTGCAAGTGGTCAATGCCAACTGGCTAGACAGTCTGCTCAACCAGGCCCAGCGGCCTGAAGTGGGGATCGTCGGCAGCAAACAGATGGACAACCGCGGTGTCACCACCCAGGCCGGGCTGGTGCTTAAGCCCGACGGCCAGGTGGGCTCGGTGTTTGTTGGCGAACGCAAGGACGCCAAGGGCTACCTCAACGGTCATCAGGTGGAGCAGAGCTACTCGGCGGTGTCGGGCGCTTGCCTGATGATCCGCAAGGAGCTGTTCGAAGCCGTGGACGGCCTGGACGAGGAACACTTCGCTGAGGCGTTTGCCGATGTCGATCTGTGCCTGAAAGCGTCCGATGCGGGTTATCTCACCGTCTGGACCCCTCAGGCCCAGATGCTGCACCCCGGCACATTCGCCCAAGCGCCACAGGCTGCCGGCGCTCTGCAGGACAAATGGCGGGCGCGCTTTGAACACGACCCGGCCCGTAACCCCAATTTGGCCTTGACCGGCACCGGCTTTGCGCTGGGCACTGCTACGGTCGTGGACTGGGCGCGGTTGCTTGCATAGGCCTGGCTGTCAGGCAAAGGGACTCAAGGTATGCTCAACGACAAGCTGAAAGTTAACGAAACTCGCATGTGCTGGCTGGATACGTCTTGTGTTGAGTGCCAATTATGATGCCGTATCGGATTCCTTATGGCAGGCAAAGCATCAATCAGGCGGATATCGACGCTGTTATGGAAGTGCTTAATTCGCCTTGGCTGACACAAGGCCCCACTATTGAGCGCTTTGAGAAAGCCCTGGCCGATCATTGCCAAGCGAGTTATGCAGTCGCCGTTTGCAATGCCACTGCAGCTTTGCATATTGCCTGCCTTGCCGCAGGGTTGGGGCCAGGAGATCGCCTTTGGACGAGCCCCAATACCTTCGTAGCGTCGGCAAATTGCGGCCGCTATTGCGGGGCAGAGGTCGATTTCGTTGACATTGATCCGGGCACGCTCAACCTTGACGCGAATTTGCTGGCAGACAAGCTCGCAGCAGCTGAGGTAGCCGGAAAGCTGCCCAAGGTGGTAGTAGCTGTTGCATTTGCAGGGCAGAGTTGCGACATGCGGGCTATTTCGCAGTTGTCTGTGCGTTATGGATTCACGTTGATAGAGGATGCTGCTCACGGAGTAGGTGCCTCATACCTTGGACGACCGGTAGGCTGCGGCCAATACGCTGCGATGACCATCTTCAGTTTCCATCCTGTCAAAATCATCACCAGCGCCGAAGGCGGCATGGTACTCACTAATCATGCGGATCTTGCCGAACGCCTTCGACGATTGCGAAGCCATGGAATTACAGGTGATCCTGCGCAGATGAACCTGCCCGCCACTGGCCTATGGTATTACCAGCAGCTGGAGTTAGGCTTCAATTACCGAATGACCGACCTTCACGCCGCGCTGGGCTTGTCTCAACTGGCGCGTCTGGATGCTTTTGTTGCCAGGCGTCGTCAACTGGCTACACGTTATGAGGTGCTGTTGGCGGATGTAGCGGTCACCTTGCCAGCCATTCAACCGGGCGCCGAGTCCGCATGGCACCTTTATGTGGTGCGATTGCAGTTGGCTCAGATCAAATTGAGCCAGACACAAATTTTTGATGCCTTGAGAGCTGCGGGACTGGGTGTGAACTTGCACTACATTCCGGTACATCTACAGCCTTACTATCAAGCCCTGGGATTCAGACAGGGTGACTTTCCTGAAGCCGAGCGCTATTTCAGTGAGGCTCTCAGCTTGCCACTTTATCCTGACCTCACGGACGAACAGCAGGTTGAAGTGGTGGAGATTTTGAGGCGGGTGTTGGGTTGAACATGGGAAAAAGTCGGTCAAAAGCGATTTGTTCAAGGGGCCGGGGGCGACTTTTTTATGGCCAAAGAACGTCGTCGAGAAGTTTCACTTGAACGCCATCGCGATCATTCCCGCCCGGGGCGGCAGCAAGCGGATCGCTCGCAAGAACCTGAAGCTGTTCGCTGACGTGCCCATTATTGTCCACTCGATTCGCACGGCCCTGGCCTCGCGGCTGTTCGCTGAGGTGATTGTCAGCACTGACGACGAAGAAATCGCCGAGCTGGCGCAGGTTCATGGCGCGCGAGTACCGTTCATGCGTCCGGGCGCGCTGGCTGATGATTTCACCGGGACGGCAGCGGTGATCGCCCATGCGGTGGGCGAGTTGCGCGAGCGGTCGTTCGATTTCGCCTGTTGTATCTATGCCACCGCGCCGCTGTTGCAGGCGCGGTTCCTTCGTGAGGGATTTGAGTTGTTACGCGAGCACCCCGACAAGTCGTTCGCGTTTTCAGTGACCGGTTTTGGTTTTCCCGTACAACGGGCCTTGACCCTGGATGAGCAGGGCGCGCTGACCCCGCTTTATCCGCAGTTTCGCGACACTCGCTCTCAGGACCTGCCGGAAGCTTTCCAGGATGCCGGCCAGTTTTATTGGGGGCGTCGGGAGGCCTGGTTGCGGGGTGACGTGCTGTTTTCTCCCAACAGCCTGCCGGTGATCCTGCCCCGCCATCTGGTGCAGGACATCGATACCCCTGAAGACTGGAAACGGGCCGAATACCTCTACGCCGCCTTGAAAGCAGGCGGGGAGCTGCAATGAGGGTACTGATTCGCGCGGACGCCTCGCCAACCATTGGCAGCGGGCACATTGCTCGCTGCCTGACGCTGGCTCGCGTGCTGCGCGGGCAGGGGGCGCACGTCGCGTTTGCCTGTCGCTCGCTGTCAGGGCATCGATTACAGGCACTAGAAACCGAGGGCTTTGAAACATTTGCCTTGCCGGATCTTTATCCCAGCGAGGACCCGCTGCAGGCGATCGAGTCGTTGCTGCCCTGGCAGGCGGATATCACTGCGTTGGAACAGGCCTTGAGCGCTCAGCAGCGTTTTGACTGGATCATCGTCGACCATTATGGCCTGGATCATCATTGGCAAACCGCCGCACGGCGCTTTGCGCCCCGGATCATGGCCCTGGACGACCTGGCAACACGTACCTATAGCGTCGATCTACTGCTCAATCAGAACCTGTCCGGCACCCGGGCCGCGTACGCAGGGCTATTACCCGAGCACTGTCAGACACTGCTCGGGCCGCGGTACGCGTTGTTACGTGATGAGTTTTGTGGTCGGGCGATTGAACCAAAACCCGAGGTCAGACGGGTACTGGTCAACTTCGGCGGGTTTGATGCCGCGATGCAAACCCATCACGCCATGCAAGCGCTGGCGGATTTTGATGATCTTGAGGTCGACTTTGTCGCCGGTGCCGACAACCCGGCCTGGGCTCAGATGCAGGCGATGGTGGCGGCTCGGCCGCGCTGGCGGTTGCACAGTTTCGTGCGCAACTTTCATCAGCTCATGTTCGAGGCGGACCTGATCGTCGGCGCCGGTGGAGGTACCAGTTGGGAGCGCGCCGCGATGGGCCTGCCTACGATTTGCATTGCGGTGTCGAACAATCAGCAGGCCAATGGCGAGGTGATGGCGACGTTCGGCGCACACGTTTATCTCGGACCTCGGGAGACGGTCAGCATCGAGCAGTTGCGCCAAGCCATCGGGTTCGTTGCGGACAATCACGGCATGCGCTGTAGTTTGGCCCAGCGCTCACGGCAATTGGTCGATGGCTTGGGCGCAAAAAGGGTCGCAGCGACGCTGGCCGGTGCTTTGCTGCGGATTCGCCCGGCCACGCAAGCCGACGCCCGGCTGCTTTTTGACGGACGTAACGCCGAGGCCGTGCGCCGCGTATCGCTGGATACGTCGATCATTGACTGGGACGGCCATTGCCAATGGCTGCAAGCAAGCCTGGTGAACGCACAGCGCCTGTTGCTGATCGGTGAAACCACGGACGGGCCCGTGGGCGCGTTACGTTATGACTTGCAAGGCACCGAGGCGCTGGTGTCGATTTATCTGTTCGAAAGTCGCCTGGGGCTGGGGTGGGGCAGGGCGCTGCTGGCCCATGGCGAAGCCTTTGCCAGCGCCCATTGGCCTCAACTGCGGACTCTCACCGCGCAAACACTGCCCGGTAATCAAGCATCCCTGAACCTGTTTCGGCAGGCCGGTTTTATTCAAAGTACCTGCGTGTTTACGCGTGTATTGAAGGATCACCCCCATGAGTAGTTTCAAGATCGGCCACCGCAGCATCGGGTCGCAGGTGCCACCGTTCATCATTGCCGAGATGAGCGGCAACCATAACCAGTCCTTGGACGTGGCGTTGCAGATCGTCGAGGCCGCCGCCCGGGCCGGTGCCCACGCCTTGAAGCTTCAAACCTACACCGCCGATACCATGACGCTGGATTTGAGCGAAGGTGAGTTCTTCATCAAGGACCCCAACAGCTTGTGGGCCGGGACCTCGCTTTATGACTTGTACGAAAAGGCTCATACACCGTGGGAATGGCATGCGCCGATTTTCGCCCGGGCCAAGGCGCTGGGCATGCTGGCGTTCTCGACGCCGTTTGACGAGACAGCCGTGGATTTCCTCGAGAGTCTGGAGGTGCCGGCCTACAAGATCGCCAGTTTCGAAAACACGGACCTGCCGCTGATCCGTCGGGTCGCCGCCACCGGCAAGCCGTTGATCATTTCCACCGGCATGGCCAGCATCGCAGAACTCGACGAAACCGTGCGTGCCGCCCGCCAAGCCGGCTGCAAGGATCTGGTGCTGCTCAAATGCACCAGCACCTATCCGGCCACGCCGGCCAACAGCAACGTGCGCACCATTGCTCATTTGCGAGAATTGTTCGGCTGTGAGGTGGGCTTGTCGGACCATTCCATGGGCGTCGGGGTGTCTGTCGCCGCCGTGGCGTTGGGCGCCACCGTGGTGGAAAAACATTTCACTCTTGACCGCGCCGCCGGCGGAGTGGACGCCAGTTTCTCGCTGGAACCGGCGGAACTCGCGGCGCTGGTGATCGAAACCGAGCGCGCCTGGCAGGCGCTTGGGCAGGTGCACTATGGCGTGACGGAGGCTGAGCGCAAGTCGCTGGTCTATCGTCGTTCGCTGTACGTGACGCAAGACATGAACCCTGGTGATGCGTTTACACCGCAGAACCTGCGGGCCATCCGCCCGGGTCTGGGACTGGCTCCCAAGCATGCGGACGCCGTGATGGGCCGGCACGCGCGCCAGGCGATCGCGCGGGGTACACCCCTGGCCTGGGCACTGGTTGAATAGCTTTGTGATCGAGCTAATCAGTAAAATCGCGTGACCTGTGAGTCATAACGCGCATCTTCACTGTATTGTATTGACCGGGAAGATGGCGCCTGGCCCTTATCAGGCCCAGTGATAGCCCTTTACACTTCCCGTTTGTCGGCGCCCCTCGAATCCTTGCGAGCGGTGGTATTGGGCTGTTTTTAATTGGGAAGCCGTAATGATTGGCATAAAAGGCATTGCGAGCTACGTTCCTGTAGCCGGCGTGGACAATTACGCACAAGGTGCGAAGTTCGACAAGGATGAAGAATTCATCCTGGGCAAGATCGGTTCCGCCTTCTTGCCGCGCAAGGATGACGGGCAGGAAACCTCGGACCTGTGTGTAGAAGCGGCCAATGCGCTGTTTGCCAACAATCCCGGACTGAAGCGCGAATCTGTCGATGTACTGATCGTCGTTACCCAGAACGGCGACGAAGAAGGCTTGCCTCATACGGCGGCCATCGTTCAGGACAAGCTCGGTTTGCCGACCACCGTGGCGGCGTTTGATATTTCCCTGGGCTGCTCGGGTTATGTCTATGGCATCTACGCCATCAAGGGCTTCATGGAAGCCGCCGGCCTGAAGAATGGCCTGCTGATAACGGCGGACCCGTATTCGAAAATCGTTGATCCAGAAGATCGCAACACCACGATGTTGTTTGGCGACGCCGCTACCGCTACCTGGATGGGCGAGGATGCACCGTGGCACCTGGGCAAGGCCAAGTTCGGCACGGACGGTTCCGGTGCGCCGCACCTGAAGGTCAGCGACGGGGTGTTCTTCATGAACGGTCGCCAAGTGTTCAATTTCGCCTTGATCAAGGTTCCGGCTCATTTGCATGAGTTGCTCGCCGATTCCGATCTGCAAGCCAGCGACATCGATGCGTTCTGCATTCACCAGGGCAGTGCGGCGATTGTCGATGCGGTGGCGCGGCGTTTCGAAGGCGAGCCGGAGAAGTTCATCAAGGATATGGTCGAGACCGGGAACACCGTGTCGTCGAGCATTCCATTGCTGCTGGAAAAGCACGTGCTCGATTCCGACTGGAAACGCGTGGCGTTAAGTGGTTTTGGCGTGGGCCTGTCCTGGGGCTCGGCGATCATTTATCGTCCTTGAGCCGTTAAAGCCCGAGCACAAAAAATAGCGTCCAAGGTGTAACCTTGAACGCTATTTTTTTGCCTGATGGAAAAGCGAGACGCCATGAGCGAGTTCTTTGAGCGCAATTTCCAGGTGATCGAGCAACGTTGGCCGGCCGTGGCCCAGCGGCTGCTGCTGGAGAATGCCGGTGAGTTGCAGGCCGATCTGGTGGAGGGCCTGGGTTCGACCCTTAGCATCAACGGCATCCAGCTGACCAGCCGGCATGACCGTCTCGCCGAAGCCGACCTGCAAGCCGGCAGCCTGCCGCCAGACGCCACTGCGGTGCATGTCTATGGCACCGGGCTGGGGGATCTGCAAAACCGGCTGCTGGAGCAGGCAGAGGTTGAACATCTGTACGTGCATATCCTCAATGGCTCAGTGTTCGCCCTTGTGTTGCAGTTGCTGGACCAGTCGTCATGGCTTGCTGACCCGCGTGTCGAAATGCTTTACGCCGGCGATCTGGCGGAACTCCAGTTGCCGTTTTTCGCCCTGCCCGCCGAACTGGTGCTGGCCGACGATTTCAACGCGAAGATACGCGACCGGCTGATCAGTGAAACGCATCTGGCCTTCAACAACCGGGAATTCGACCCACGGGCTCCGGAGATCATCGAGCGTCTGCAATCCACCTTCGGTCTCGTGCAAAGGGATCGCGATGTCGCCGAGCTGTTTGGCACCCTCAATGGACGCGAAGTTTTTGTCATCGCCACCGGGCCAAGTCTCGAACAGCACTTCGAGCGGTTGCGCGGCTTGAATAGCCAAGCCGAGCGGCCGCTATTGATCTGTGTCGATACGGCCTATCGGCCCTTGATCATCCAGGGCATCCGACCGGATATCGTGGTCAGCATTGATCAACGCATTTCGGCGCGCCACCTTCCGCCCGAAGACACCGGTGCCATTGCCCTGGTTTACCTGCCAATGGCGGACCCATCGGTGATTGAAGCCTGGCAGGGCCGCCGTTATGCCGGTTATTCCGCCAGCCCTGTCTATCATCAAATGCGCCAGCAACTGCCTCGGGGCGAGTTGTACGTAGGTGGCAGCGTGATTCATCCGGCCGTGGACCTGGCCGTCAGGATGGGCGCAGAGCAGGTCACTTTGTTCGGAGCCGATTTCGCTTTTCCCCATGACAAGACCCATGCGGGTTGGGGCGACGGCGACCTGGGGCCACAGTTGGACGCATCCAGGCACTGGGTGCTTGATGGCCATGGCCAGCGGGTCAAGACTCAGCTCAACTTCCGTAGCTATTTGTGTGAGCTGGAGCGATTTGTCGCCGGGCACCCTCAGGTGCGCTTCTATAACAGCAGTCGAGACGGAGCGATGATCGTGGGCACTGCTTTTCATCCGGAGTTTGTGCGATGAGCGGCCTTGAGGTGGTCATCGAAGACGCGCGCGGGTGTGCTCGGCTGTTTCGTCTTGGCCGCGATGTCGAGGCGGGACTGGCGATGGTTGCAGTGGTCGAGGCGGCCCAGCCTTTTGTCGCGCTTATGCCTGGCGATGTCCAGTCAGCGTGGGGCGGTTTGCTTGGCTTGATGTTCAACGATCAGCAGGCTCAGAACTGGCTTTCGCTGGCGGATTATCTGGAGTTCGAGTTGGTTGAGCTATTGACCGCTGGTCAGGCGGTTTAAGTCTTTTTCCCCTCCGCCCGGGCCGCTGCCTGGACGAATGGCGGCTCCGGCATTTCCGTGACGTCATTTTTTTACCTTCTGAGCGCTGCCAAGTCCTTGATTTACGAGGGGTGGCACCCTGATGGCAAATTATTTGAAAAAACAGCTAAAGCAAGTTCCGATTACGACGATAACTATTACGAAGGTTCTCTAGGCCACACCCGGCGGTTGCCAGGGCCGGAAGCCGCAGTACCCAACCAACGAGGAATTCGTCATGGCTTTAACGTCACATCGTTGAACGTTCAGAAGAACCTGAACCGGGCTTCCGATGCTCTCTCCACTTCGATGACCCGTCTGTCTTCCGGCCTGAAAATCAACAGCGCCAAAGATGACGCCGCCGGCCTGCAGATCGCTACCCGTATGACTTCGCAAATCCGCGGTCAGACTGTTGCGATCAAAAACGCCAACGACGGTATCTCCATCGCTCAGACCGCTGAAGGCGCTCTGCAGGAATCCACCAACATCCTGCAGCGTATGCGTGAACTGGCTGTCCAGGCTCGAAACGACTCCAACGGTACTGCTGACCGTGACGCTCTGAACAAAGAATTTGCTCAGATGTCGGACGAACTGACCCGTATCGCCGAGTCGACCAACCTGAACGGCAAGAACCTGATCGACGGTTCCGCTGGCACCATGACTTTCCAGGTCGGCTCCAACACTGGTGCTACCAACCAGATCACTCTGACCCTGGATAGCGGCTTCGACGCTGCAACCTTGAGCGTTGACTCTGCTGCCATCGCCATTACCGGTAACGACAGCGCCACGGCGGAAGCCAGCACCGCTGCTGCAATCGATGCAATCGACGCTGCTCTGGCAACCATCAACTCCAGCCGTGCTGACCTCGGTGCTGCACAAAACCGTCTGACCAGCACCATCTCCAACCTGCAGAACGTCAACGAAAACGCCGCCGCTGCACTGGGTCGTGTACAAGACACCGACTTCGCTGCTGAAACTGCCCAGCTGACCAAGCAGCAGACTCTGCAACAGGCTTCCACTTCGGTTCTGGCCCAGGCCAACCAACTGCCATCCGCTGTACTGAAGCTGCTTCAGTAATAGTCGGATGAGTTTTAGCGGGGGAGTGCGCTTGCGTACTCTCTCGCTTTTTCCGTTCAAGAGGTGATGGACATGGATATGAGCGTGAAGCTGAACTTGTCTTATCCAGCTGCGAAGCCGGCGACGACATTTGCCGACAAGCCAGTGGAGAAGCCTCGAGCCGATGCTGCCACCGTGGTACCGGTCAAGGATGAGCCAAAAGACGCTGAGGCCGAGCAGGAAAAGCTGAAGAGAGCGGTTCAGGAGATCGAAACCTTTGTTCAGTCGGTCAAGCGCAACCTGGAGTTCTCAATCGATGAGCCTTCAGGCAAAGTGGTCGTCAAAGTGATTGCCAGTGGTTCCGGTGAAGTGATTCGCCAGATCCCTAACGAAGAAGTGCTCAAACTGGCGAACAGTTTGAATGATGCAAGCAGCCTGTTGTTCAGCGCACAAGCCTGATAGCTGGCACGAATTTTGTTGTTTGGTTCTTTTGACGTTTTAAAGGTCAAAAGACCGGCGGCACACTGAAGGGAGTCCCACATGGCAAGTCCAATTCTACCTGGCTTGGGTTTAGGCTCTGGCCTTGATACCGGTGCTATCGTCAAGGCATTGGTGGATTCTGACAAAGCAGCCAAGCAAGGTCAGATTGACCGTGCCACCAAGACCAATACCGCCAATATTTCGGGGATCGGCACCCTGAAGTCACTGTTGGCTACCTTCCAGTCCGCGCTTGAAAGCCTGGGCAGCACCACCACGCCTCAATTCACCGGTGTTTCCGCTACTTCGGCCAATACCAGTGCGCTGACGGTGACAGCCGGGAATTCGGCGGTAAGTGGTATCTACTCGGTCAAAGTCACTCAGCTGGCAACCTCCTCAAAAGTTGCCACGGCTGCTTTCGCCGGTGGCGCTTCCAGTGCGGTGGAGACCGGTACGCTGACCATCAGCCAGGGCGGTACGGATTACACCCTTGATATCCCTGCTGATTCGACGCTGCAGTCGGTTCGGGACGCTATCAACAGCAAATACTCCTCCAGCGGTCTGACCGCCAACATCGTGACCGACAGTTTTGGTTCACGTCTTGTGGTGGGCTCGACTAAAACTGGTGCGGGTAACGATATTTCCCTCAGCGGTGTTGCCAGTCTTGCGGCTGACGGCTCTGTAGCGATGGCTACCCCCCCCACCGCGACTTCTTCAGGTTCTCTGGTGTTCGCACAGGATGCCGAGTTCAGCGTCGACGGCCTGGCGATGACCAGTCCGACCAACAAGTTGGATAACGTGGTCTCAGGCTTGAGTATGACGTTAGTCGTTGCCGATACCGGCCCGACGACCGTCACCGTTGCTGCCAATACCGACGGTCTGAAAGCTTCGATCCAGAAATTTGTCGATGCTTATAACGCGATCGCGAAGGCCGTGACTTCCCTGACCAAGCCATCGACAGATGCCGAAGGTAACTCGGTTCCGGCAGCATTGACCGGCGACTCATTGCCTCGTTCGCTTTTGGCGGCTATTCGCGCGCCTTTGTCCGAAACCGGTGCTGGCGATAAGCTGACCGTGTTGTCGCAGCTGGGAATTACCACCAATCAGACGACTGGTGCCCTGGATTTTGACAGTACAAAGTTCGCAACCGCTGTGAACGAAAAGCAATTGGGTGGGGAAATCCAGACCCTGTTCACTGGGGAGAATGGCCTGATCGAGCGCATGCAGAATGCACTCAATCCCTACACGGAGACCAGTAAGAAGGACTCCAACGGGAAGACCGTGGATAACATCCTGACGGCTCGATCCAAGAACCTGGAAGTTCTCAAGGCGAAACTGAGCGAAGATCAGTTGGCCCTTGATCGCCGAATCGAGACCCTCACCGCGGTGCTGACCAAAAAGTACAACGACATGGATACCCTGGTGGGCAGGCTGAAAGCCACTGCCAGTAACATCACCTCGATGTTCGAAGCCATGACGGCACAGCAGAAAAACAGCTGATTCTGGTCGATACACAAAAGCCCGGTAGCGTCTCAGGACGCTCCGGGCTTTCGGCTTTTTCGATCTAAAGTTTTTTGACGCGGCGTCGATACGCTGTTTATACGAACCGAAGTTTTTTTTTGATGAGGTAGAACATGAATCCGATGTTAGCCCTTCGCCAATACCAGAAGATTGGCGCCCAGGCGCAAACCTCCGAAGCAAGTCCCCATCGTCTGGTGCAGATGCTGATGGAGGGCGGGCTGGACCGCATTGCCCAGGCCAAGGGTGCGATGGAGCGCAAGGATATCGCCAATAAAGGCGTACTGATCAGTAAGGCCATCGGCATCATTGGCGGTTTGCGTGAAGGCCTGGACCTGGAAAACCAGGCCGCGTCGGTCACCGAGCTGGATAGCCTCTATACCTACATGATGAAGCGCCTTGCCGAAGCCAACGCCAAGACTGATCCGAAGATCCTCGACGAAGTCGCCGATCTGCTGAGCACGGTCAAGGAAGGTTGGGATGCCATCGCCGTACCGGGTCCGCAATTCTAAGGAGCACGCTCATGAGTCTTGTCTTGCAGCGAATCGAACAAACCCGTGATGCCCTGGTCGGTGCCCTGGCCGAGCGCAACTGGGAGGCAATCGGTCAATTGGACCTGGCTTGCCGTTCCTGCATGGAAGACGTTCTGAGCGAGCCTGAGGTAGACGAGGCGGCGTTGCGGAGCAATCTTGAGGAGTTGCTGGGGGTCTATCGGCAGCTGCTGGAGGCGGCCACTGGCGAGCGTCAGGCGATTGTCGACGAGATGTCGCAGATCCATCAAGCGCAGAACGCGGCAAAGGTTTACCATCTGTTCGGTTAACGCTCAGTTAATCCGAACAAAGTGCGCCATAAATTTGACTGTGCACGGTTTTTTGACTTAACTAGTGGCTGTTTACAGATTTCAGGCGTCTACAGGCATGACAAGTCTGCAAGCGTCTAGCTTGCCCCCAAATTCCGGGCATTGAGTTGACTAGGGAAGTTGCTATTGCATGTGGCGTGAAACCAAAATTCTCCTGATCGATGACGATAGCGTCCGCCGCCGCGATTTGGCGGTGATCCTAAATTTTCTTGGTGAAGAAAATTTACCCTGCGGAAGCCATGACTGGCAGCAGGCCGTCGGCTCTTTGTCGTCCAGTCGTGAGGTCATTTGCGTTCTGATCGGAACCGTAAATGCACCCGCAACGCTTTTGGGCTTGCTAAAGACACTCTCAACCTGGGATGAGTTCCTTCCGGTTTTGTTAATGGGCGAAAATTCTTCCGTTGACTTGCCTGAGGACCAGCGCCGCCGGGTGCTTTCCACGTTGGAAATGCCACCCAGCTACAGCAAGTTGCTCGATTCGCTGCACCGCGCCCAGGTTTATCGCGAGATGTACGACCAGGCGCGCGAGCGCGGCCGGCATCGCGAGCCCAACCTTTTCCGTAGTCTTGTTGGCACCAGTCGGGCGATCCAGCATGTGCGCCAGATGATGCAGCAGGTCGCCGATACCGACGCCAGCGTGTTGATCCTGGGTGAGTCGGGCACCGGCAAGGAAGTGGTTGCGCGTAACCTGCACTACCATTCCAAGCGTCGCGAAGCGCCGTTCGTGCCGGTCAACTGCGGTGCGATCCCGGCCGAGTTGCTCGAGAGCGAACTGTTCGGACACGAGAAGGGCGCCTTCACCGGCGCCATCACCAGCCGGGCCGGGCGGTTCGAGCTGGCCAACGGCGGCACGCTGTTTCTCGATGAAATCGGTGATATGCCGTTGCCGATGCAGGTCAAGTTGCTGCGAGTCTTGCAGGAACGCACCTTCGAGCGCGTGGGCAGCAACAAGACCCAGAGCGTCGATGTGCGAATCATCGCCGCGACCCACAAGAACCTCGAGAGCATGATCGAGGTGGGCAGTTTCCGCGAAGACCTCTATTACCGCCTCAATGTTTTCCCGATTGAAATGGCACCGCTGCGTGAGCGGGTCGAAGACATCCCGCTGCTGATGAACGAACTGATTTCGCGCATGGAGCACGAGAAGCGCGGCTCGATCCGTTTCAACTCGGCGGCAATCATGTCCCTGTGCCGCCACGGTTGGCCGGGTAACGTCCGTGAGCTGGCCAATCTGGTCGAGCGCATGGCGATCATGCATCCCTACGGTGTGATCGGCGTGGTCGAGTTGCCGAAGAAATTCCGTTATGTCGACGATGAAGACGAGCAAATGGTCGATAGCCTGCGCAGCGATCTGGAAGAGCGCGTGGCGATCAACGGCCATACGCCCGACTTCACCGCCAATGCCTTGCTGCCACCAGAAGGCCTTGACCTCAAGGATTATCTGGGAGGCCTGGAACAAGGCCTTATCCAGCAGGCCCTGGACGATGCCAACGGTATCGTGGCCCGCGCCGCCGAACGCCTGCGCATCCGTCGTACCACCCTGGTGGAGAAGATGCGCAAGTACGGCATGAGCCGTCGCGAAGGAGATGAACAGGCGGATGATTGACGCCTGTTTTCCAACCGCCTGATTTTTCAGGCGGTTTTTTTTCGGCACGGGTATTGCTACATCCCTCGCAACGTTCCGTTTAACTGACGGTCAGCCAAGCGAGAGAGCACGATGACCCAAGCCGCCCAGATCTCACCTGTCCCCGAGCCGGGGATCATGCCGTCCGCCGAGCAGGCAAGCCGGGTTGGACTTGAGCAGGCCTTTTCGCTGTTCGACCAGATGTCCAGCCGGTTGACCGATTCCTACAGCTTGCTCGAAGCTCGCGTCACTGAGCTCAAGGGCGAGCTGGCAGTGGTCAGTGCCCAGCGCATGCAGGAGCTGGCGGAAAAGGAACGGCTGGCTAATCGGCTGCAAAATCTCCTCGACCTGTTGCCCGGTGGCGTTATCGTCATCGATGCCCATGGTCGCGTGCGCGAAGCCAATCCGGCGGCCTGCGAGCTGCTTGGCCTGCCATTGGAGGGCGAGTTGTGGCGGCACGTCATCGCCCGCTGCTTCGCCCCGCGTGAAGACGACGGCCATGAAGTGTCGCTCAAGGACGGTCGGCGCCTGTCCATCTCCACTCGTTCGCTGGACGCCGAGCCCGGGCAGCTCGTGTTGCTCAATGACCTGACTGAAACCCGTCATCTGCAAGATCAACTGGCCCGCCACGAGCGTCTGTCTTCCCTGGGGCGGATGGTGGCCTCGCTGGCTCATCAGATTCGTACGCCGCTGTCGGCTGCTTTGCTGTACGCCAGTCATCTGACCGAGCAGCAGTTGCCGATGGAGACCCAGCAACGCTTCGCCGGGCGCTTGAAAGAGCGGTTGCACGAGCTGGAGCATCAGGTGCGCGACATGCTGGTGTTCGCTCGTGGCGAGTTGCCATTGACCGATCGCGTCACCCCCAAGGTCTTGCTGCAATCCTTGCAAGCCGCCGCATTGACTCACGTGCAGGACCTGCCAATTCGCTGGCAATGCGACAGCTATGCTGGCGAGGTGTTGTGTAATCGCGACACCCTGGTTGGCGCAGTGTTGAACCTGATCGAAAACGCGGTCCAGGCCAGCGGCGGCGATGTCCGGCTGAAAGTGCACTTGTATACACGGGGCAACACCTTGCGCTTGTGTGTCAGTGACAGTGGTAGCGGCATCGAGCCAGCGGTGCTGGCGCGTTTGGGCGAACCCTTTTTTACCACCAAGACTACAGGCACGGGCTTGGGCCTGACCGTAGTCAAGGCTGTGGCGCGTGCCCATCAGGGAGAATTGCAACTGCGCTCGCGTCTGGGGCGTGGCACCTGTGCACTGGTGCTTTTGCCATTGTTTTCCAGTACGCCGGGAGTGGAGTGAAGGTCATGGCGATCAAGGTGTTACTGGTTGAGGATGACCGGGCCCTGCGTGAGGCGCTGGCCGATACCCTGGTGCTGGCCGGGCACGATTACACCGCCGTCGGTTCGGCGGAAGATGCTTTGCTGGCCGTGGCTCAAGAGACCTTCGGCCTGGTGGTCAGTGACGTCAACATGCCGGGCATGGATGGGCACCAGCTGCTTGGTCTGTTGCGCGCCCGCCAACCTCAATTGCCGGTCCTGCTGATGACTGCCCACGGTGCCGTCGAGCGCGCCGTGGATGCCATGCGTCAGGGGGCTGCGGATTATCTGGTCAAGCCGTTCGAGCCCAAGGCGCTGTTGGACCTGGTGGCCCGCCATGCCCTGGGCAGCCCTGCCGTCGAGGGTGAAGGCCCGGTCGCGATCGAACCGGCCAGTGCGCAGTTGCTGGCGTTGGCCGCGCGGGTGGCTCGCAGCGACTCCACTGTTTTGATTTCCGGCGAATCCGGCACCGGCAAGGAGGTGCTGGCGCGCTACATTCACCAGCAATCCCGGCGTGCCAGCGAACCGTTCATTGCCATCAACTGTGCGGCGATTCCCGACAATATGTTGGAGGCGACGCTGTTCGGTCACGAGAAGGGCTCGTTTACTGGCGCCATCTCGGCCCAGGCCGGCAAGTTCGAGCAGGCTGACGGTGGCACCATTCTGCTCGATGAAATTTCCGAAATGCCCCTTGGCCTGCAAGCCAAGCTGTTGCGCGTGTTGCAGGAGCGGGAAGTGGAGCGGGTGGGTGCGCGCAAGCCTATCAGCCTGGATATCCGCGTGGTGGCGACCACCAACCGCGACCTGGCTGGCGAAGTGGCGGCAGGGCGTTTTCGCGAAGACCTTTACTACCGTCTGTCAGTATTTCCGCTGGCCTGGCGACCGTTGCGCGAGCGCACCGCCGATATCCTGCCGCTGGCCGAGCGTCTGCTGACCAAACACGTCAATAAAATGAAGCATGCGGCAGCCAGGCTGTCCCCCGAGGCCCAGGCGTTTCTGATCGCCTACCCTTGGCCTGGCAACGTACGGGAGCTGGATAACGCGATTCAGCGGGCATTGATTCTGCAGCAGGGCGGTCTGATCCAGCCGGAAGATTTTTGCCTGAGCGGTCCGGTGGCCTGCGCGCCATTGCCGGCCGTGTCAGCGGTCCCGGCGTTCGCCCCTCCGGCGGAAGTGGAGGGCGAATCGGCCGGTGCTTTGGGAGACGACCTGCGTCGTCGCGAATTCCAGATGATCATCGACACCCTGCGCGCCGAGCGCGGGCGTCGCAAGGAAGCGGCCGAGCGCCTGGGGATCAGCCCGCGCACCCTGCGCTACAAGCTGGCGCAAATGCGTGACGCTGGCATGGACGTCGAGGCCTACCTGTTCGCCAGTTAAGTGATGTGCACCGAATATCCCTGGTGGGAGCGGGCTTGCTCGCGAAAGCGATTTACCAGTCACCGTTGCATTGACTGAACCACCGCTTTCGCGAGCAGGCCCGCTCCCACATGCATTTGTTTTTTACGGCCACGGAGCTGGCACCCTTGTTGCTAATACCTGTGTACCCGCTGAGTAAGTGTCAAAAAAATGCGGGCCGCCAGAGAGAGTAGACCATGAGCCAAGGTATTGAATTTAATCGGTTGATGCTGGACATGCGGGCCATGCAAATGGACGCCATGGCACAGCCTAAGTCGGTCGCGGTCCCGGAAGTGGGCGCCAGCAGTTTTTCCGACATGCTCGGTCAGGCCGTCAATAAAGTGAACGATACCCAGCAGGCATCGAGTCAGTTGGCCAGTGCTTTCGAGATTGGCAAAAGTGGCGTCGATCTGACGGACGTGATGATCTCTTCGCAGAAAGCCAGTGTCTCGTTTCAGGCGTTGACCCAGGTTCGTAACAAGCTGGTTCAAGCCTACCAAGACATCATGCAGATGCCGGTCTAAGGAAATTATTGAGTCATGGCAGAAGCAGTCGCTGATAACGTTCCGGCCAAGGCCACTCCGCCCGACGGCAAACCGCCGCTGTTCGGTCTGTCCTTCCTGGAAAACCTCTCCGAGATGACCATGCTGCGTCAGGTGGGCCTGTTGGTCGGCCTGGCTGCCAGCGTGGCGATCGGGTTTGCCGTGGTGCTGTGGTCCCAGCAGCCAGACTACCGTCCTTTGTACGGCAGTCTGGAGGGCATGGACGCCAAGCAAGTCATGGAAACCCTGGCTGCCGCCGACATTCCTTATACCGTCGAACCCAATTCCGGCGCCTTGCTGGTCAAGGCCGACGACGTGGCGCGCGCGCGCCTCAAGCTCGCCGCTGCTGGCGTAACGCCCACCGATGGCAATATCGGTTTCGAGATCCTCGACAAGGACCAGGGCCTGGGTACCAGCCAGTTCATGGAGGCGACCCGTTATCGTCGCGGCCTTGAAGGCGAATTGGCGCGCACCATTGCCAGCCTGAACAACGTCAAGGGTGCCCGTGTGCACCTGGCGATTCCAAAAAGCTCGGTGTTTGTGCGCGATGAGCGCAAGCCAAGCGCCTCGGTACTGGTTGAACTGTATTCCGGTCGCTCTTTGGAACCCAGCCAGGTGGTGGCCATCGTCAATCTGGTGGCAACCAGTGTTCCCGAGTTGAGCAAGTCTCAGATCACCGTGGTCGACCAGAAGGGCAACCTGTTGTCCGATCAGGCGGAGAACTCTGCTCTGACCATGGCCGGCAAGCAATTCGACTACAGCCGTCGCATGGAAGGCATGCTGACTCAGCGTGTGCACAACATCCTGCAACCGATCCTGGGTAACGACCGCTACAAGGCCGAGGTGTCGGCCGATGTGGATTTCAGCTCCGTCGAATCGACGTCCGAACAGTTCAACCCCGATCAACCGGCGTTGCGCAGCGAACAGTCGGTGAACGAGCAACGCACCGCCAGCAATGGCCCGCAAGGCGTGCCTGGTGCGCTTAGCAACCAACCGCCGTCGCCGGCCAGCGCGCCCCAGACCACCGGTGGTGCCACTGCGGCCGCTGGCATGGTGCAACCGGGCCAGCCGCTGATCGACGCCAACGGCCAACAGATCATGGACCCGGCCACCGGTCAGCCGATGCTGGCGCCATACCCGGCCGACAAGCGCCAACAATCGACCAAGAACTTCGAACTCGACCGCTCCATCAGCCACACCAAGCAGCAACAGGGCCGTTTGAATCGCCTGTCGGTGGCGGTGGTGGTGGACGATCAGGTCAAGATCAACCCGGCCAATGGCGAAACCAGCCGTGCGCCGTGGAGTGCCGACGAACTGGCGCGGTTCACTCGCCTGGTGCAGGACGCGGTCGGTTTCGACGCCAGCCGTGGCGACAGCGTGAGTGTGATCAACGTGCCGTTCTCCCAGGAGCGCGGCGAAGAAATCGCCGACATTCCATTTTATTCGCAACCCTGGTTCTGGGATGTGGTCAAGCAAGTATTGGGTGTGCTGTTCATCCTGATCCTGGTGTTCGGCGTGCTGCGTCCGGTGCTCAACAACATTACCGGTGGCGGCAAGAACAAGCAGTTGGCTGGCTTGGGTGATGTAGAGCTGGGAGGCATGGGCGGCCTGGATGGCGAATTGGCCAATGATCGCGTCAGCCTCGGTGGGCCGCAGAGCATTCTGCTGCCAAGTCCGAGTGAAGGCTATGACGCTCAGTTGAACGCTATCAAGAGTCTGGTGGCAGAAGATCCGGGTCGTGTGGCCCAGGTCGTGAAAGAGTGGATTAACGCAGATGAGTGATAATCGAGCCGCTGTTGCCAAATTGTCCCGGGTCGACAAAGCCGCGATTTTGCTGCTGTCCCTGGGGTCGACCGACGCCGCCCAAGTGTTGCGTCACATGGGGCCCAAGGAGGTCCAGCGCGTGGGCGTGGCCATGGCGCAGATGGGCAACGTGCACCGTGAGCAGGTCGAACAGGTGATGAGCGAGTTCGTCGACATCGTCGGCGACCAGACCAGCCTGGGCGTCGGATCTGACGACTACGTGCGCAAAATGCTCACCCAGGCCCTGGGCGAGGACAAGGCCAATGGCCTGATCGACCGGATTCTGCTGGGCGGCAATACCAGCGGCCTGGACAGCCTCAAGTGGATGGAGCCGCGCGCGGTGGCTGACGTGATTCGTTACGAGCACCCGCAGATCCAGGCGATCGTGGTGGCTTACCTCGACCCGGACCAGGCTGGTGAAGTGCTGGGCAACTTCGATCATAAGGTGCGCCTGGACATCATCCTGCGGGTATCGTCGCTCAATACCGTGCAGCCGGCGGCCCTGAAAGAATTGAACCAGATTCTCGAGAAGCAGTTCTCGGGTAACTCCAATGCCTCGCGCACCACTCTGGGTGGCATCAAGCGCGCGGCGGACATCATGAACTTCCTCGACAGTTCGATCGAAGGCCAGCTCATGGACTCGATCCGCGAGTTCGACGAAGACCTGTCCGGTCAGATCGAAGACCTCATGTTCGTGTTCAACAACCTGTCCGATGTCGACGATCGCGGCATTCAGGCGCTGTTGCGCGAAGTGTCCTCCGACGTCCTGGTACTGGCCCTCAAGGGGTCGGACGAAGGCGTCAAGGAAAAGATCTTCAAGAACATGTCCAAACGGGCGGCCGAACTGTTGCGCGACGATCTCGAGGCCAAGGGCCCGGTACGTGTCAGCGACGTGGAAACCGCACAAAAGGAAATCCTCACCATCGCCCGCCGTATGGCCGAAGCCGGAGAGATCGTGCTCGGTGGCAAGGGCGGCGAAGAGATGATCTAAGGTCGTTATGTCTGCCAAGAGTGATGGTTCACCCAGCGACCTGATCCGCGCTCGGGACGTCGGTGGTTTTGACGTCTGGTCGCTGCCCAGCTTCGATCCCCACGTGCCCGAGCCTGAGCCTGAGCCCGAGGAAGAACTGCCGGAAATGGAGGAGGTGCCGCTGGAAGAAGTCCAGCCACTGACCCTCGAAGAAGTCGAAAGCATTCGTCAGGAGGCCTACAACGAAGGCTTCGCCATTGGTGAAAAAGAAGGTTTCCATAGCACCACGCTCAAGGTTCGCCAGGAAGCCGACGTAGCGCTGACAGCCAAGCTCCGCGCGCTGGAATCGCTGATGCTCAACCTGTTCGAGCCTATCGCCGAGCAGGACACTCAGATCGAGAAGTCCCTGGTCGGGCTGGTGCAGCACATCACTCGACAAGTGATCCAGCGGGAACTGGCCATTGATTCGAACCAGATCGAACACGTCATGCGCGAAGCCCTCAAGCTTTTGCCGTTGGGCGTGGGCAATGTGCGGCTGTACATCAATCCTCAGGATTTCGAACTGGTCAAGGCGCTGCGTGAGCGTCATGAAGAAACCTGGCGCATCGTCGAGGACGAATCCCTGCTGCCGGGCGGTTGCCGCGTGGAAACCGAGCACAGCCGCATTGATGCGACCATCGAAACCCGCATCAGCCAGATCATGGCCAAGCTCTTCGACCAGTTGCACGAACAGGCACTGCACCCGGCTGCTGCCGACCTGAGCCTGGAATTGCCGGACGAGCCCCAGGTTGACACCCCTATTGATCCAGGCGCCGCAGAGTCGGATGCTCTTGAACTCAGTCCCCCTGAACTGGACGGCCGCGATGCGCCTTGAGCGAACCAGCTTCGGCAAGCGCCTGGGCAGCTACGCCGAGGCCACCGAGCTGGCCGGGCAGCCGATCCTGGAAGGGCGCTTGCTGCGCATGGTTGGCCTGACCCTCGAAGCCGAGGGCCTGCGTGCCGCCATGGGCAGTCGTTGCATGGTGATCAACGACGACAGTTATCACCCGGTCCAGGTCGAAGCCGAAGTCATGGGCTTCTCCGGCAGCAAGGTCTTTCTGATGCCGGTGGGCAGCGTAGCCGGCATCGCACCTGGCGCGCGGGTTGTGCCTTTGGCTGACACCGGTCGGCTGCCCATGGGCATGAGCATGCTCGGACGGGTGCTGGACGGCGCCGGGCGTGCCCTGGACGGCAAGGGCGGCATGAAGGCCGAGGATTGGGTGCCGATGGACGGCCCGACGATCAACCCCCTCAAGCGCGACCCCATCAGCGTGCCGCTGGACGTGGGCATTCGTTGCATCAACGGTTTGTTGACGGTCGGGCGCGGTCAGCGTCTGGGCCTCTTTGCCGGTACGGGGGTGGGCAAGAGTGTGCTGCTGGGCATGATGACCCGATTCACCGAGGCGGACATTATCGTGGTCGGGCTGATCGGCGAGCGGGGCCGCGAGGTGAAGGAGTTCATCGAGCACATCCTCGGCGAAGAGGGCCTCAAGCGATCAGTGGTCGTGGCTTCGCCAGCCGATGATGCACCGTTGATGCGCCTGCGGGCCGCCATGTACTGCACGCGAATCGCCGAGTATTTCCGCGACAAGGGCAAGAATGTCCTGCTGCTGATGGACTCGTTGACCCGTTTCGCCCAGGCCCAGCGGGAAATCGCCCTGGCCATCGGCGAACCGCCGGCCACCAAAGGCTATCCACCCTCGGTATTCGCCAAGTTGCCCAAGCTGGTTGAGCGCGCCGGTAATGCGGAAAAGGGCGGCGGTTCGATCACGGCGTTCTATACCGTGCTGTCCGAAGGCGACGATCAGCAGGATCCCATTGCCGACTCGGCCCGTGGCGTGCTCGACGGTCACATCGTGTTGTCCCGGCGTCTGGCCGAAGAAGGGCACTATCCGGCCATCGACATCGAGGCGTCCATTAGTCGGGTCATGCCGTCGGTCATCAGCGCCGAGCACCTCAAGCGTGCTCAACAGTTCAAGCAATACTGGTCGCGCTATCAGCAAAGCCGCGATCTGATCAGCGTCGGTGCCTACGTGCCCGGCGGTGATCGTGAGACCGATACCGCCATCAATCTCTATCCGGCAATGGCGGTCTATCTGCGCCAGAGCCTGAACGACAACATCGGCATGGGCGCCAGCGAAGCGCACCTGCAGAGCATCTTCACTCCGGTCGCCGGCGGGTAACCGGCCATGGCCACGAGTCGTGCGGCGCGTCTGGCGCCCGTGGTGGAGATGGCGGAAAAAGCCGAAAAAACTGCCGTCCAGCGTCTGGCATATTTCCAAGGGCAGGTGGCTGTCGCCGAAAGCAAACTGGCGGACCTGGAAAATTTCCGTCTCGAATACCAGGAGCAGTGGATCGCCCGTGGCAGCCATGGGGTTTCCGGCCAATGGTTGCTGGGTTACCAGGGCTTTCTTGCGCAATTGGGCACCGCCATTGACCAGCAGCGCCAGAGTCTGGTCTGGCACCAGAACAACCTGGAAAAGGCTCGCCAGAGTTGGCAGGAGGCTTTCGCCCGGGTCGAAGGGCTGCGCAAACTCGTACAGCGTTATATCGACGAAGCGCGGCGATTGGAGGACAGGCGCGAGCAAAAACTGCTGGATGAATTGTCCCAGCGTCTGCCGCGTCAGGATCCGTATTGATCATCGGGCCGGGATTTTGAGAGGGAAGTGTTCCAAACCTTGCTCAGACTTCTACCAGGTGCTAAACCTTGTACACGTATGTCCATGACAAGGAAGCCGAACATGTCAGTCGTTACCGAAGTATCCCCCGATGGGCAAAAGCTGACGATCTCGATCAAGGGTCGTTTCGATTTTGGGCGGCATCAGGAGTTTCGCGAGTCTTACGAGCGGCTCAACAAAAAGCCCGAATCCATTGTGGTGGACTTGAAAGAAGCCACTTATCTCGACAGTTCCGCCTTGGGCATGCTCCTGTTGCTACGCGATCATGCCGGCGGCGAAGATTCGGATATCCGGATCGTGAACAGCAACAGTGACGTCAAGAAAATCCTCGCGATCTCCAACTTCGACAAGCTGTTCGATATCTATCCGAAAGAAGAAGCAGGGAAAGACAGCTCGGGAGAAAAAGACAAGCCACAGGCAGGCCATCTCCAGGACAAACTTCATCCCGGAAAAGCTTGACCGGCAGCCATGTTGTCCGACCTCGAACCGCTGACGGTCCTGATTGCCGAAGACAGTGCCGCTGACCGACTGCTGCTGTCGACTATTGTCCGTCGTCAGGGCCATCACGTGCTCACTGCGGCTGACGGTGCCGAAGCGGTGGACATCTATATCCAGCAGCGTCCGCACCTGGTGCTGATGGATGCGATGATGCCGGTGATGGATGGTTTCGAGGCGGCGCAAAAGATCAAGCAACTGGCCGGGGAGCAGTTGGTTCCGATCATCTTTCTCACCTCGTTGACCGAAAGCGAAGCCTTGGCCCGATGTCTGGAAGCCGGGGGTGACGATTTTCTGGCCAAGCCGTATAACCAGGTCATCCTGGCCGCCAAGATCAAGGCCATGGACCGCTTGCGTCGGTTGCAGGCCACTGTCGTGGAACAGCGTGACCAGATATCCCGGCACCATGACTACCTGCTCAACGAGCAGCGCGTGGCCAAGGCCGTGTTCGACAAGATCGCCCATTCCGGCTGTCTGAGCGCACCGAACATCCGTTACCTGCAATCCCCTTACGCCCTGTTCAACGGAGATCTGCTGCTGGCCGCATTCAACCCGGCGGGCGATATGCACATCCTGCTGGGGGATTTCACCGGACACGGTTTGCCGGCCGCTGTCGGCGCGATGCCGCTGGCGGAGGTGTTCTACGGCATGACCGCCAAAGGTTATGGCCTGGCGCAGATCCTGCGGGAGATGAATGCCAAGCTCAAGCGCATCCTGCCGGTGGACATGTTCTGTTGCGCGACCCTGTTATGCCTGAGTTTCCAGCGCTGCACGGTGGAAGTCTGGAACGGCGGCATGCCCGATGGTTACCTGCATGACAGCCTCAGCGGTGTGCGCACGCCATTGCCAGCGCGGCACCTGCCGCTGGGCGTGCTCACTCCCCAGTTGTTCGATGACCGCACTGAAGTACACCCCATGTCGCTGGGTGACCGGGTATTCCTGCTGTCCGATGGCGTGATCGACACCGCTGACGACAATGAGCAGCTGTTTGGCGTGGAGCGTTTGCAACAGGTCTTTTCGGCCAATCGTGAGCCCGACTGTCTTTTCGAAGACATCCAGCAAGCCTTGCGAGACTTTCGCGGCGAGCCGCGGGACGACTTCAGCATGGTCGAGGTGCGCTTGGTCGCGCCGACGCAACTCAACCCGCCACCGCCGGTCTATTCCGATAGCGGCCAGTCCAGTCCGCTGGACTGGTCGATGAGTTTCGAGTTTCGCGCGCAGACGCTCAGGCGGTTCAACCCGATGCCGTACCTGTTGCAGCTGTTGCTTGAGGTTCATGGGCTCAGGGCTCAGAGTGGCGCTCTTTACAGCGTGCTGTCGGAGCTCTACTCCAATGCGCTGGACCATGGCGTATTGGGGCTCGATTCGAGTCTCAAGCGCGACGCGTCGGGTTTCGCCCGTTACTACAGCGAGCGCAACCAGCGCCTGGATGAATTGAACAGCGGTCACGTCCGGGTTCATGTGCACGTCACGCCTCACGGTGACGGTGGTCGTCTGGTCATTGAAGTTGAAGACAGTGGCCAGGGCTTCGATGTCGCCCGGGTGTTGGCACGACCTGCGGACAGTAACCGGTTGTCGGGGCGCGGCGTGAGCCTGGTGCGCCAGTTGAGCCATCAGGCCTGCTGGTCCGACGATGGTCGTAGTGCACGCGTGGAGTTTTTCTGGGAGGCTCTGGCATAATCGGCGCCATTCTTGATCAGGGAGCGAACAAGTGAGTGAGATTCATCTGGACCGCGACGTACTGAGTACGTTGAAGGAAGTCATGGAGGACGGGTATCTGGAGCTGCTGGATACCTTTCTTAACGATTCCGAAGCACGCCTGCGTGTGCTGCATGAGGTTCGGGACGCGGAAAAGCTCAGTGCCACGGCCCACAGCTTCAAGGGCAGCAGCAGCAACATGGGCGCCATCCGCCTGGCAGAACTGTGCGGCGAACTGGAGCAACGTGCCAAACAGCCGTCGTTAGGCGGGATTGAAAAGCTGGTCAGCGAAATCGACAGTGAATTCGCCCACGTTCGCAAGCTTTGCAGGGAAGAGCGTGAAGGGTTCCACTGCTGAGATTCGAGCATTGCCAATAGGTTGGCCCGTCCCTTGCATTGTCATCTCTCGACTGTACCTATGATTCCAGTGCAGTGGAGACCTTTTTATGTCCGTAACGCCCAATACACTGCTTCAGGCCACCCCGCAGGCCAAGCCTCAGGCCGCCGTCAATTCACCGGCAGCGGCCCCTGAGTTCGGGAATAAAGCCTCCAGCTTCGCCCAGGTCTTCGCTCGCCAGGCCCCCGCCAAGTCGTCGACGGCCCCCGAGCCATCGGTTAAACAGGTACGCGACCAGGCTTCTGATAACACCGTCAAAAAAGACGAAGGCAACGAAACGGCTGCCGCCTCCGAGACGACGGTTGCCGATAGCGGCAAATCCTTGCCCGCCGACAAACCGTCAACGGCCGATGACAAGGTGGCCAGTGATGACGGTGCCGACACGACTGAAACCCCAGTGGCGGAAGTTGCTTCTGACGATCCGGCTGTGGACCCCGCGCTGCTGCCGGATATGATCGCAACGGTTGTCGCAACCGAGGCAGAACCCGCCCCCGTGGTGGCCACGACGACGCCTCAAGTCGCCGCTGCGGCGGCGCCGGTTGCTCCATTGGCCACAGCGGCCCAGGCTTCGGTGGCGGTCGATCCTGAGTTCGATCCGGCGGCCGATCCGCTCGATGCATTGCCTGCCTTGCGCCTGGCGATGGAGCAGAGCGGCCATGTTTCCGCTGCCAGCCAGGCGCAGTCCAAGACACCTGCCCCTGCATCGCTTGACGGTGAGCCGACATCGGCCCAAACCTTTGCCGCCGGCATGGCAAGCATGCTCACCGTCCAGGCTGACCAGAACAGTACTGGCCCCGGCAGCCAAGGCGGTGAAAAGGCATTTGGCGGCTTGATCAATGAGGGCCTCAAGGATCTGACCGCTGCTTCCAGCGATACTCGCGTGGATGACTTCGCCAACCGTCTGGCAGCGCTAACCCAGGCCGCCACGCCAAAAACCGCCAATGCGATACCGGTCAACCAGCCTATCGCCATGAATCAGAGCGGCTGGACCGAAGAAGTGGTCAATCGGGTGATGTACCTGTCGAGTGTCAACCTCAAGGCGGCCGATATCCAGTTGCAGCCGGCCGAACTCGGTCGTCTGGATATTCGGGTGAACATGGTTCCGGATCAGCAGACCCAAGTGACGTTCATGAGTGCTCATTCCGGCGTTCGCGAAGCGCTCGAAGGTCAGATGCATCGCCTGCGCGACAGTTTTGCCCAGCAGGGCATGGGCCAGGTCGACGTCAGCGTGTCCGACCAATCCCGTGGCTCCCAAGGGCAGGAACAGCAAGCGCAGCAACAGGCTCAGGCTGGGCGCACAACATCGTCCGGCGGGCGGGTGGATTCGGTAGAGGAAGACCTGCCAGCCAGCATTGCTGAAGTAGCAGCCACCGCCACCAGCGTGATCGGCACCAGCGCGGTCGATTTCTATGCCTGACCCCAAGATGCCCCCAATGTGGGAGCGAGCCTGCTCGCGATAGCGGAGTGTCAGTCACCCATTTGGGGACTGATCCATCGCTATCGCGAGCAGGCTCGCTCCCACATTGGTTTTATGGCGTTCTGCAGATTGCATCCCAATCGTGATCCTTGTGCCCCGACACTTCTGGCATAACACTTGCTCCTGCCTTGCCGTGCAACAGTGAAAACCCCGATTAGTGACGGATTATTGGCATGGCGAAGAGCGAAGCAGCAGCTGTAAAGGACCCGGCAACCAAGGGCAAACTCAAGCTGATCATCTTGATCGTGGTGGGCTTGCTCCTGGCCATTGGGGTCTCTGTGGGGGCGACCTGGTATTTCATGCACAACGCTCAAAGCAAGCCGGCCGTGGCGGTCGAAGCCGCGCCGGTGGGCAAGCAGCCGGCGATTTTCGAGCCGATGGCGCCCGCTTTCGTGGCCAACTACACCCAGAACGGCCGCCAACGCTACATGCAGGTCAGTATCACCCTGTTGGGCCGCAATCAGGCTGATCTGGAAGCGCTGCGGGTGCACATGCCACTGATCCGCAATAACCTGGTGATGCTCTTTTCTGGACAGAATTTCGACACCCTGGCCACGCCCGTCGGCCAGGAAATGCTGCGTCAGAAAGCCACGGCCAGCGTGCAGGAAGTGGCTCAGAAAGAGCTCGGCAAAGTGGTGATCGAACAGTTGCTCTTCACTAACTTCGTATTGCAGTAGGAACCCGACATGGCCGTGCAGGACCTGTTGTCCCAGGATGAAATCGACGCGCTGTTGCATGGTGTCGACGATGGCCTGGTGCAGACCGAAAACGCTGCTGAGCCGGGCAGCGTCAAAAGCTACGACCTGACCAGCCAGGATCGCATCGTTCGCGGACGGATGCCGACCCTGGAAATGATCAACGAGCGTTTCGCCCGATACACCCGCATCAGCATGTTCAACATGCTGCGCCGTTCGGCCGATGTGGCCGTCGGTGGCGTGCAGGTGATGAAGTTCGGTGAATACGTGCACTCGCTGTATGTACCCACCAGCCTCAACCTGGTGAAGATCAAGCCGTTGCGCGGCACCGCGCTGTTCATCCTTGACGCCAAACTGGTGTTCAAGCTGGTGGACAACTTCTTCGGCGGTGACGGTCGTCACGCCAAGATCGAAGGGCGTGAATTCACCCCGACCGAGCTGCGGGTAGTGCGCATGGTGCTGGAGCAGGCCTTTGTCGATCTGAAGGAGGCCTGGCAGGCGATCATGGAAGTGAACTTCGAGTACATCAACTCGGAAGTGAACCCGGCCATGGCCAACATCGTCGGCCCGAGCGAAGCCATTGTGGTTTCGACCTTCCACATCGAGCTCGATGGCGGTGGTGGCGATCTGCACGTGACCATGCCGTACTCGATGATCGAGCCGGTACGGGAGATGCTCGACGCCGGCTTCCAGTCGGATCTCGACGATCAGGACGAGCGCTGGATCAATGCTTTGCGCCAGGATGTGCTGGATGTCGACGTGCCGATCGGCGCGACGGTTGCCCGGCGTCAGCTGCGCCTGCGGGACATCCTGCATATGCAGCCGGGGGACATTATTCCTGTCGAGATGCCTGAAGACATGATCATGCGCGCCAACGGTGTACCGGCCTTCAAGGTCAAGATGGGCTCTCACAAAGGCAACCTGGCGTTGCAGGTGATCGAGCCGATCGAACGCCGCTGAGCGGTGTCGAATCCTTACGTTTTTAACTGAATTTTTGCCCGCCGAGGACAAATGATGGCTGACGATATGAACACCCAGGATGACCAGGCGCTGGCCGACGAGTGGGCTGCGGCCCTGGAAGAAACCGGCGACGCCGGGCAGGCCGACATTGACGCTTTGCTGGCGGCCGACACTGGCGCTCACGCCTCCAACCGGCTGCCGATGGAAGAGTTTGGCAGCGTGCCCAGAAGCAACGAACAGGTGACGCTGGACGGGCCGAACCTGGACGTGATTCTCGACATCCCGGTGTCGATTTCCATGGAAGTGGGCAGCACTGACATCAACATCCGCAATCTGCTGCAGCTTAACCAGGGCTCGGTGATCGAGCTGGATCGCCTGGCTGGCGAGCCGTTGGATGTATTGGTCAACGGCACGCTGATCGCCCATGGCGAGGTAGTGGTGGTCAACGAGAAGTTCGGCATTCGCCTGACGGACGTGATCAGCCCGAGCGAACGCATCAAGAAGTTGCGCTGAGTGAAAGGTTTTTTCGCCGCAGCCTTGATGCTGCCATTCAGCGTACTGGCGGCCGAACCGGTAGCCACCGTAACGGCTGCGCCGGCGGCGGGTAGCGGGATCGCCGGGCAACTGGCGCAATTGGTGCTCGGTCTGCTGCTGGTGCTGGGGTTGATCTTCTTCCTGGCCTGGTTGCTGCGGCGTGTGCAGCAGGCGGGGCCAGCCGGCAAGGGGCAGGTCATCGACATCGTCGGTTCCCGCGCGCTTGGCCCGCGGGACCGGCTGGTGCTGGTTCAGGTTGGCAACGAGCAGATTCTGCTGGGGCTGAGCCCGGGTACCATTACTGCATTGCATGTTCTCAAGGAGCCGGTGCAGGTGCCTGCCACCGACCAGGCCACCCCCGAGTTTGCCCAGCGTCTCATGGAACTGTTGGGTAAAGATCAGAAGGATAAAAAGTAATGCCATTGCGCATTCTGTTGGCGGTGGTCCTGATGCTGGCCGCGCCGTTGGTGCTTGCCGCCGATCCACTGTCGATCCCGGCAATTACCTTGGGCACCAACGCCGAAGGAGCTCAGGAGTATTCGGTCAGCCTGCAGATCCTGCTGATCATGACCGCGCTGAGTTTCATCCCGGCGTTCGTCATGCTGATGACCAGTTTCACTCGGATCATTATCGTCTTTTCGATCCTGCGCCAGGCCCTGGGCTTGCAGCAGACGCCGTCGAATCAGATTCTTACCGGCATGGCGCTGTTCTTGACGATGTTCATCATGGCACCGGTCTTCGACCGGGTGAACCAGGATGCGCTGCAGCCCTATCTGGCGGAAACCATCACCGCCCAGGACGCGGTGGCCAAGGCTGAAGTGCCGATCAAGGATTTCATGCTGGCCCAGACCCGCACCAGCGACCTGGAACTGTTCATGCGCCTGTCCAAGCGCACTGACATTGCCAGCCCGGATCAAGCGCCGCTGACCATCCTGGTGCCGGCGTTCGTGACGTCCGAGCTCAAGACCGCGTTCCAGATTGGTTTCATGATTTTCATCCCGTTCCTGATCATCGACCTGGTGGTCGCCAGTGTGCTCATGGCCATGGGTATGATGATGCTGTCGCCATTGATCATTTCCCTGCCGTTCAAGATCATGCTGTTCGTGCTCGTGGACGGCTGGGCCCTGATCATCGGCACCCTGGCGGGCAGTTTCGGCGGTGTTTAGGCCATTTGTGCGGGTAGCAAGAATATGACGCCTGAAGTAGCGGTAGACCTGTTCCGCGAAGCGCTCTGGCTGACGACCATGATGGTCGCCGTGCTGGTGATACCCAGCCTGCTGGTGGGCTTGCTGGTGGCGATGTTCCAGGCCGCGACCCAGATCAACGAACAGACCCTCAGTTTCCTGCCGCGTCTGCTGGTGATGCTGGTGACGTTGATCGTCGCCGGTCCCTGGCTGGTGCAAACCTTCATGGAATACATCCTGCAGCTTTACGGCAGTATTCCGCAGTTGATCGGCTGACCGATGTCGATGCTCGAACTGACGGATACCCAGATCAGTACCTGGGTGGCGTCATTTATCCTGCCGCTGTTTCGTGTCACCGCGGTGCTGATGAGCATGCCGGTGTTTGGCACTACCCTTGTGCCGACCCGCGTACGGCTGTATTTCGCCCTGGCGATTACGGTGGTCATCGCGCCAGGGTTGCCGCCTATGCCGCCGGTCAACGCTCTGGACCTCAGTGCATTGATGCTGGTGGCCGAGCAGATTCTGATTGGCGTCTTGATGGGCTTTTCGCTGCAGCTGTTTTTCCAGGCGTTTGTGGTGGCCGGGCAAATCATTTCGATCCAGATGGGCATGGCGTTCGCCTCCATGGTCGACCCCACCAACGGCGTGAACAGCGCTGTGATCGGGCAGTTCCTGACGATGCTGGTGACCCTGCTGTTTCTGGCCATGAACGGGCACTTGGTGGTGTTTGAGGTGTTGACCGAGAGCTTCACCACATTGCCGGTGGGCAGCGCGATGCTGGTCAATCATTTCTGGGACATCGCAGGCAAGCTTGGCTGGGTTCTAGGGGCGGCGATGGTGTTGGTATTGCCCGCGATTACCGCGTTGCTGGTGGTCAATATTGCCTTTGGCGTGATGACCCGGGCGGCGCCGCAGTTGAACATTTTCTCCATTGGCTTTCCGTTGACCCTGGTGCTGGGCCTGGTGATTTTCTGGATCAGCCTGGGGGATCTTCTCAATCAGTACCAGCCGCTGGCGACCCAGGCCCTGCAGCTGTTACGCGACATGGCACAGGCGCGCTGAACCATGGCCGAAAGCGAGAGTGGGCAGGACAAGACAGAAGACCCCACGGAGAAGCGCAAGAAGGAGTCTCGGGACAAGGGCGAGATTGCGCGCTCCAAGGAGCTCAATACCCTGGCGGTGATGTTGGCCGGGGCGGGCGGTCTGTTGATTTATGGCGGCGGGCTGGCCCTGGATCTGCTGGAAATCATGCGCCTGAATTTTTCCTTGCCCCGCGAGGTACTGCTCAGTCCCGGTGCCATGGGGCAATACCTGCTGCACTCCGGCAAGATCGCGATCCTGGCCGTGCAACCGGTCCTGATCTTTCTGCTGTTGGCGGCCATTATTGGCCCGATTTCCCTGGGGGGCTGGCTGTTTGCCGGTAAGAGCCTGGCGCCCAAGTTCAGTCGGATGAACCCGGCCAACGGCCTCAAGCGAATGTTTTCCAGTACGGCGCTGATGGAGTTGCTCAAGGCGCTTGGGAAGTTTTTCCTGATCCTGTTTGTCGCGCTGACGGTACTGCAGGCCGATATCGACGACTTGCTGCGCATCGCCCATGAACCCTTGGAGCAGGCCATTATCCACAGCGTGCAGCTGGTGGGCTGGAGTACCTTGTGGATGGCTTGCGGCTTGATTCTGATCGCCGCCATCGACGTGCCGATCCAGCTGTATCAGAGCAAGCAGAAGCTGATGATGACCAAGCAGGAGATCCGCGACGAGCATAAGGACCAGGAGGGCAAGCCGGAGGTCAAGCAACGGATTCGCCAGTTGCAGCGTGAAGTGTCCCAACGCCGGATGATGGCGGCGATCCCGGATGCCGACGTGGTCATCACCAACCCGACTCACTACGCCGTGGCACTCAAGTACGACCCCGATAAAGGCAATGCTCCGGTGTTGCTGGCCAAGGGCAGTGATTTCCTGGCGCTGAAAATCCGCGAGATTGCCGTAGCCAACGAAGTGATGCTGCTCGAGTCCCCCGCGTTGGCGCGATCGATTTACTACTCCACCGAACTCGACCAGGAAATCCCCGGAGGCCTGTACCTGGCCGTGGCCCAGGTGTTGGCCTACGTCTATCAGATCCGTCAACACCGCGCCGGCAAGGGCAAGCGCCCCGAGCCACTCAAGGATTTGCCGATTCCACCGGATTTGCGCCGCGACTCCTGATTCGGGCCTGCGCTGATTGCGCTCGGATGCAGAACCAGTGGGAGCGAGCCTCGATTGCATGCAGCGCCTTGGCTAGCGCCTCTATTTCAGCCTCTGACAAAAGTTGGAAGGCTTCTTGCAATACCCCGTCTGCGCCCGTTTCGGGCGTCAAAAGTTTGCTTCACAGGAACGGGGATTATTGGTGGATCGCTCTCAGTTATTCAACACCGCGCGCAACAACGTAGCCGACCTCAGCCGGGGTAATCTGGGCGTGCCGTTGTTGCTGCTGGTCATGCTCGCCATGATGATGCTGCCGGTGCCACCGTTTCTGCTGGACGTGTTCTTCACGTTCAACATCGCTTTGTCCATCGTTGTACTGCTGGTGTGTGTGTACGCATTGCGGCCACTGGATTTCGCGGTGTTCCCGACCATTCTGCTGGTGGCGACGCTGATGCGCCTGGCGCTCAACGTGGCGTCCACCCGGGTGGTGATGATCCACGGGCATGAAGGCCACGCCGCTGCCGGTAAGGTGATCCAGGCCTTCGGTGAAGTGGTGATCGGCGGAAACTACGTGGTGGGTATCGTCGTCTTCGCCATTTTGATGATCATCAACTTTGTCGTGGTGACCAAGGGTGCCGGACGGATTTCCGAGGTGAGTGCGCGTTTCACCCTCGATGCAATGCCCGGCAAGCAAATGGCAATCGACGCCGACCTCAACGCTGGCCTGATCGATCAGGGCCAGGCCAAGGCCCGTCGTCTGGAAGTGGCCCAGGAAGCCGAGTTCTATGGCTCCATGGACGGTGCCAGCAAATTCGTGCGCGGCGATGCCATCGCCGGCCTGCTGATCCTCTTCATCAACCTGATCGGCGGTATGGCTGTCGGTATCTTCCAGCACGGCATGACATTCGGCGATGCCGGCAAGGTTTACGCGCTGTTAACCATTGGTGACGGTTTGGTGGCGCAATTGCCATCACTGTTGTTATCCACAGCTGCCGCGATCATGGTGACCCGTGCGTCCGGCTCCGAAGACATGGGTAAGCAGATCGGCCGGCAGATGTTTGCATCGCCCAAGGCGTTGGCCGTTGCAGCCGGACTGATGGCCGTGATGGGCCTGGTCCCCGGGATGCCCCATTTCTCGTTTCTGAGCATGGCCGCATTGGCGGCGGGTGGCGCCTACCTGTTCTGGAAGAAACAGAACGTACAAAAGGTTCAGGCTCTGCAGGAGGTCAAGCGTCAGCAGGAACTGTTGCCGTCGCCGGCTCGTGCCATGGAAACCAAGGAGCTGGGCTGGGACGACGTGACGCCGATCGACATGATCGGCCTGGAAGTCGGTTACCGTCTGATCCCCTTGGTGGACCGCAATCAGGGTGGTCAATTGCTCGCGCGGATCAAGGGTGTGCGCAAGAAGCTTTCCCAGGACCTGGGCTTTTTGATGCCCACTGTACATATTCGTGACAACCTCGATCTGGCGCCAAGTGCCTATCGCTTGACGCTGATGGGGGTGATCCTGGCCGAAGCCGAGATTTACCCGGACCGTGAACTGGCGATCAACCCGGGACAGGTCTACGGTTCGCTCAACGGCATTACCGCCAAGGATCCGGCTTTTGGCCTGGAAGCGGTATGGATCGAAATCAGCCAGCGGGCCCAGGCCCAGTCCCTTGGCTATACCGTGGTGGACGCCAGTACCGTGGTCGCGACCCACTTGAACCAGATTCTGTACAAGCACTCCAGCGAGCTGATCGGTCACGAAGAAGTCCAGCAATTGCTGCAAGTGCTGGCCAAAGGCTCGCCGAAGCTGGCCGAAGAGCTGGTGCCTGGCGTGGTTTCGTTGTCGCAATTGCTCAAGGTGTTGCAAGCGCTGTTGGCCGAGCAGGTGCCGGTGCGCGACATTCGCAGCATTGCCGAGGCTATCGCCAACAACGCTTCCAAGAGTCAAGATACCGCCGCTCTGGTGGCTGCGGTGCGGGTTGGCGTATCCCGCGCAATCGTCCAAAGCATTGTAGGCACTGAGTCGGAGCTGCCTGTGATCACGTTGGAGCCAAGGTTGGAACAGATATTGCTCAATAGTCTGCAGAAGGCAGGACAAGGCTCGGAAGAGGGCGTTCTGCTGGAGCCAAGCATGGCCGAGAAGCTGCAGCGTTCGCTGATCGATGCAGCCCAGCGGCAGGAGATGCAAGGCCAACCGGTGATCCTGCTGGTGGCCGGTCCGATTCGCGCGATGCTTTCGCGATTCGGGCGCCTCGCGGTCCCGGGGCTGCATGTGCTGGCGTACCAGGAAATACCGGACAACAAGCAAGTGACCATCGTTGCGACAGTAGGGCCCAACGGCTGAGGTAGTGGTTTATGCAAGTGAAGCGTTTTTTCGCCGCCGATATGCGTCAGGCCATGAAGCTGGTTCGTGACGAGCTGGGCGCTGAAGCCGCCATCATCGGCAACCGTCGGATCGCCGGCGGTGTCGAGCTGACGGCGGCTCTGGATTACAAATTGTCGGCGCTGGCCCCGCGGGTTCCCAACATGGAACTCGAGGATGAGCTGCGCAAGACCCAGTCGCGCATCGCCAGTGCCCAGGCCGAATTGAGCTTGCGCAGCAGTGACGGCGAAGCCAGCGCGGGCACCAATCGTCAATTGTTCGCCGGCCAGCCTCTGACCGCCGGACTGCCGTTGACCGCTGCCGAGCCGCTGGTCGAGCAGGCCAAGGCCGAGCCGCGTCGTCCGGCACCGGCCCAGGCTGCGCCAGCCGGTGGCGTCGACCCGCGCGCCCTGGACTCGATGCGCTTCGAACTCAACAGCCTGCGTGAACTGATGGAAGTTCAGCTCGGCTCCCTGGCCTGGAACCAGTTGCAAGGCAACCGTCCGGCCCAGGCTAACCTGTGGCGTCGCCTGCAACGCATCGGCTTGTCCGGCCCGTTGTCCCGCGACCTGCTGGCACTGATCAACGATATCGAAGAACCTCGTCAGGCCTGGCGCATGTTGCTGGCGCACCTGGCGCGGATGATCGCCACGCCGGAAGTCGAGCCCCTCGAGGAAGGTGGCGTCATTGCCATGGTCGGCCCGGCCGGCATGGGCAAGACCACCACCCTGGCCAAGCTCGCGGCGCGTTATGTACTCAAGTACGGCGCCCAGAGCATCGCCCTGGTGAGCATGGACAGTTTCCGTATCGGTGCCCAGGAACAACTCAAGACCCTTGGCCGGATCCTCAATGTGTCGGTGACCCATGTGGATCCGGGCCAGTCCCTGGCCCAGGCGCTGGAACCGCTGCTGCGCAAGCGCGTCGTGCTGATCGATACCGCCGGCCTGCAAGCCAGCGATCCGGCCCTACGCATGCAGCTTGAAAGCCTGGCCGGGCGTGGGATCCGGTCAAAAAATTATCTCGTGTTGGCAACCACCAGCCAGAAACAGGTTCTAACCGCCGCATACCACAGCTACAAACGCTGCGGGCTGGCCGGCTGCATCCTGACTAAGCTGGACGAAACGGCAAGCCTGGGCGAGGTGTTGAGCCTGGCGATCGGTCATGATTTACCGGTGGCCTACCTGACCGACGGGCCGCGGATCCCGGATGATTTGCATCTGCCGCGCCGTCATCAACTGGTCAGTCGTGCCGTGAGTGTGCAAATGCAGGAAGAACCCAGCGAAGAAGCCATGGCTGATATGTTCGCTGATATCTACCACAGTCCGACCAAGCAGGTCAGCTGAGGTAATCATGAATATTTTTTGTACCTACATCGATGGTCTGCCATGCATTGTTCCTTCATGCGAGCGCGCAGCCAGTAATGTGGCCTCCGTCTAAGTAAGACAAGGTAAAGAACGAACATGGGCAGCATGCATCCCGTACAGGTGATCGCGGTGACCGGCGGCAAAGGTGGCGTCGGCAAGACTAATGAACTTGTCCCTGGCTCTGGCAGAGCTTGGCCGACGGGTCATGCTGCTGGACGCCGACCTGGGCCTGGCGAACGTCGACGTGCTGCTGGGGCTCACGCCCAAGCGCACGCTGGCGGACGTGATAGAGGGCCGCTGCGAACTGCGCGACGTGCTGCTGCAAGGGCCGGGCGGGATTCGCATCGTGCCGGCTGCCTCGGGCACCCAGAGCATGGTTCACCTGACCCCGGCTCAACACGCCGGCCTGATCCAGGCCTTCAGCGACATCGGTGACAACCTCGATGTACTGGTGATCGACACCGCTGCCGGTATCGGTGATTCGGTCGTCAGTTTCGTACGCGCTGCCCAGGAAGTCTTGCTGGTGGTCTGCGACGAACCGACGTCCATCACCGACGCCTATGCCCTGATCAAGTTATTGAACCGTGACTACGGCATGAACCGCTTCCGCGTCCTGGCCAACATGGCCCAGAGCCCGCAGGAAGGTCGCAACCTGTTCGCCAAGTTGACAAAGGTCACGGATCGTTTCCTGGACGTCGCCCTACAATACGTCGGCGCTGTGCCCTACGACGAAAGCGTACGCAAGGCCGTCCAGAAGCAACGTGCGGTTTATGAAGCCTTTCCCCGTTCCAAATGCGCACTGGCGTTCAAGGCTATTGCCCAGAAGGTTGATACCTGGCCACTGCCAGCCAACCCTCGCGGGCATCTGGAGTTTTTCGTCGAGCGTCTCGTGCAACAAACAGCAGGGCCCGTGTTATGACAGCCAGCGGTTACAACCATCTCTACAAGAAATCGGCACGGGACGCCCAGTACGAATTGATTGAGCGATACGCGCCTCTGGTCAAGCGTATCGCCTATCACTTGCTGGCGCGGTTGCCGGCCAGTGTCCAGGTTGAAGACCTGATCCAGGCGGGCATGATCGGCCTGCTCGAAGTGTCGAACAAATACGACGCGAGCAAGGGCGCCAGTTTCGAGACCTATGCCGGTATTCGCATTCGCGGGGCGATGCTCGATGAAGTCCGCAAGGGTGATTGGGCGCCGCGTTCGGTGCATCGCAATACCCGCATGGTCAGTGACGCCATTCGCGCCATTGAAGCTAAAACCGGGCGTGACGCTAAAGATCACGAGGTTGCGGCCGAACTCCAATTGAGTCTCGATGATTATTACGGGATTTTGAACGATACCTTGGGCAGTCGCCTGTTCAGTTTCGACGACCTGCTGCAGGACGGCGAACACGAAGGGCTGCACGAGGACGGCGCGAGTGCTCACATGGAGCCATCGCGTGACCTGGAAGATGAGCGTTTCCAGAGCGCGCTGGCGGATGCGATTGCCAATTTGCCGGAGCGTGAGCGACTGGTCTTGGCGCTGTACTACGACGAAGAGCTGAACCTCAAGGAAATCGGTGAGGTCCTGGGTGTCAGCGAATCGCGGGTCAGCCAGTTACACAGCCAGTGCGCGGCCCGTTTACGGGGGCGTTTGGGGGAGTGGCGAGCGCGCTGACAGCAGTGTGGGGACACTGCGAACGAGGCTGGCCTGGCATGTGCTGAGCCAGTCTTCCTCTGTTGTCCTCCAGACCGTTGTCGAGTGTTGTGCCGGATTGATTGAAATGGCGCGTTCAGGTGCTGGGCGCGTTTAAGACTGCTTGGAGGTCGAATTGGACAAGAACATGAAAATCCTCATCGTTGATGACTTCTCAACGATGCGGCGGATCATAACCTTGGGTTCACCAACACGGTCGAGGCCGACGATGGCACCACTGCCATTCCGGTTCTCAACAGCGGAAGCATCGACTTTCTGGTGACTGACTGGAACATGCCCGGCATGACCGGTATCGACTTGCTGCGCCATGTGCGCGCCGACGAAAAACTCAAGCACCTTCCGGTGCTGATGGTCACTGCCGAAGCCAAGCGCGAGCAGATCATCGAAGCGGCCCAGGCCGGTGTGAACGGCTACGTGGTCAAACCCTTCACGGCCCAGGCGTTGAAAGAGAAGATCGAAAAAATCTTCGAACGCATCGGTTAACGGCGCCACGGGGGAGCTATGGATAACGAATCTTCAATGGGTGATTTCGAATCGACCCTGAAAAAACATGCCCGCGAACTGGTCGACAGCCTTGAGAAAGGCCGCTTTGGCGATGCGGTTCAAATGATCCATGAGCTCAACCAGACCCGTGACCGCGGTCTGTATCAGGAAGTGGGCAAGCTCACGCGTGAACTGCACAGCGCGATTGTCAATTTTCAGATCGATCCGAACATGCCGCAGGCCGAGGAGGTCTCGCAGATCACCGACGCGACCGAGCGTCTGGGTTATGTGGTCAAGCTGACCGAGGCCGCGGCCAACCGCACCATGGACCTGGTGGAGAACGCAACGCCGCTGGTCAATGGCCTGAGCGATGAAGCCCAGGCCTTGAGCACCGACTGGGGTCGCTTCATGCGGCGCGAAGTCGGGGCTGAAGAGTTTCGCGAGCTGGCCCGTCGGGTCGACGGTTTCCTGACGCGCAGTAGCGCCGAGAACCGCGCCGTGGCGAGCAACCTCAACGACATTCTGCTGGCTCAGGACTATCAAGACCTGACCGGCCAAGTGATCAAGCGGGTGACCCAACTGGTCACCGAAGTGGAAAGCAACCTGCTCAAACTGGTGTTGATGGCCAGCCAGGTAGACCGCTTTGCAGGCATCGAACACGACCGTGAAGCGATGCTCGCTGAAAAAGATCCACAAAAACATCTCTCTCAGGGTGAAGGTCCGCAAATTCATGCCGATAAAAGAGAAGACGTTGTGTCCGGTCAGGACGATGTGGACGATTTGCTGTCCAGCCTTGGATTTTAGGTTTTAGACCTCTAGGAGCACCCATTAATGAGCTTCGGCGCCGATGAAGAGATCCTTCAGGATTTCCTGGTTGAGGCCGGCGAGATTCTAGAGCAACTGTCCGAACAGCTGGTCGAGCTGGAAAGCCGACCTGATGATGCGGATCTGCTCAATGCAATTTTTCGCGGTTTCCACACTGTAAAAGGAGGCGCCGGCTTCCTCCAGCTCAATGAGCTGGTGGAGTGCTGTCACATTGCCGAAAACGTGTTCGACATCCTGCGCAAGGGTGAGCGTCGCGTTGACTCGGAATTGATGGACGTGGTGCTCGAAGCGCTGGATGCGGTCAACAGCATGTTCAGTGAAGTGCGCGAGCGCTCACCGATCACCGCTGCTACGCCTGAGCTGCTCGCCGCGCTGTCGCGCCTGGCCGAGCCGCAGTCGGCTGACGAAGCTGCACCGGTAGCCGCGCCAGTGGTTGAAGAACCGGTCGCCGAGGAATCAGGCGACATCACCGATAACGAATTCGAACAACTGCTGGACTCGCTGAACGCCGTCAAGGCTCAAGCCCAGGCTCCGGCAGCGCCTGCTGCCCCGGCTGCGCCGGCCGCCGATGCTGCCGCCAGCGATGAAATCACCGACGCCGAGTTCGAGTCGCTGCTCGATCAGCTTCACGGCAAGGGCCAGTTCGCCGTGGATGCCGTCGTCCCCCCGAGTGCCCCGGCCGCCCCGAAAGCGGCGGGCGACAACTCCGATATCACCGACGATGAGTTCGAGGCTTTGCTCGATCAGTTGCACGGCAAGGGTAACTTCGCCGTGGACGCACTGGATTCGGCCATCGCCTCCGCGCCGACCCCAGCCAAGCCTGCCGCCGCCGCAGCGGGCAGCGACCTGATCAGCGATCACGAATTCGAATCACTGCTCGACGAACTGCACGGCAAGGGCAAGTTCAGCGAAGTCGGCACCGCCTCAACAGCCACTGCGCCCGCCGCCACTGCCGCAGCGGCTGCGCCAGCGGAGAAGGTCGCGGCCAAACCCGCTGCCAAGGCACCGGAACCGAAGGCTGAGACACCCAAGCCTGCTGCCGCCGCCCCGGCGCCAGCCCGCGCACCGGCGGCCGCGCCGGCGGAAAAACCGGCCAGCGAAGCCGAGACCACTGTTCGGGTCGACACCGCTCGCCTGGACGAGATCATGAACATGGTCGGCGAACTGGTGCTGGTGCGTAACCGCCTGGTGCGCCTGGGCCTCAACAGCCAGGACGAAGCCATGGCCAAGGCCGTGTCGAACCTGGACGTGGTCACGGCTGACTTGCAGACGGCGGTCATGAAGACCCGGATGCAGCCGATCAAGAAAGTCTTCGGGCGCTTCCCGCGCCTGGTTCGCGACCTGGCACGCCAGCTCAAGAAAGAAATCAACCTGGAACTGGTGGGCGAAGAGACCGACCTGGACAAGAACCTGGTCGAGGCTCTGGCCGATCCGCTGGTCCACTTGGTGCGCAACGCGGTCGACCACGGTATCGAGTCGCCGCAAGAGCGCGAAGAGTCAGGCAAGCCCCGCAGCGGCAAGGTGGTATTGGCCGCCGAGCAGGAAGGCGACCACATCCTGCTGTCGATCTCCGACGACGGCAAAGGCATGGACCCGAACGTACTGCGCTCCATCGCGGTGAAGCGCGGTGTGATGGACAAGGATGCCGCCGACCGCCTGAGCGACACCGAGTGCTACAACCTGATCTTCGCCCCGGGGTTCTCGACCAAGACCGAGATTTCCGACGTGTCGGGCCGTGGCGTGGGCATGGACGTGGTGAAAACCAAGATTTCCCAGCTCAACGGTTCGATCAACATCTACTCGACCAAGGGCCAGGGCTCGAAAATCGTCATCAAGGTCCCGCTGACCCTGGCGATCATGCCGACCCTGATGGTGATGCTGGGCAACCAGGCATTCGCCTTCCCGCTGGTCAATGTCAACGAAATCTTCCACCTCGACCTGTCGCGCACCAACGTGGTGGACGGCCAGGAAGTGGTGATCGTGCGGGACAAGGCACTGCCGCTGTTCTACCTCAAGCGCTGGCTGGTCAGCTCCGCCGCTCATGTCGAGCAGGGTGAAGGCCATGTGGTGATCCTTTCGGTGGGCACCCAGCGGATCGGCTTCGTCGTCGATCAGTTGGTGGGCCAGGAAGAAGTGGTCATCAAGCCGCTAGGCAAGATGCTCCAGGGCACCCCGGGCATGTCCGGAGCCACCATCACCGGCGACGGTCGCATCGCGTTGATTCTCGATGTGCCAAGCATGCTCAAGCGTTACGCCGCACGGCGTATTTGATTCTGGAGGGGCGCGGCCCGCAGCCGCGTCTCGTCTAACGGAGTGTTTATGGTAGTTAAAGTCCTGGTGGTGGACGATTCGGGGTTTTTCCGCCGCCGCGTCTCGGAAATTCTCTCGGCGGACCCGAGTATTCAGGTCGTCGGTACGGCGACCAACGGCAAAGAGGCAATCGATCAGGCGCTGGCGCTCAAGCCGGACGTAATCACCATGGACTACGAGATGCCGATGATGGATGGCATCACGGCGGTGCGGCATATCATGCAGCGCTGCCCGACCCCAGTATTGATGTTCTCCTCCCTGACCCATGAAGGCGCCCGGGTGACCCTCGATGCGCTGGACGCCGGGGCGGTGGATTTCCTGCCGAAAAATTTCGAAGACATTTCGCGCAACCCCGACAAGGTTCGGCAGTTGCTGTGCGAGAAGGTCCACAGTATTTCCCGCAGCAACCGGCGTGTCGGTGCCTATAGCACACCTGCGCCAGCGCCTGCACCAGCCCCGGCTTCATCGGGCAGCTTCAATCCGGCCCCAGCGCGCAGTGCCCCGGCCCCAGCGCCAGCTCGTTCCGCGCCCGCCAGTACGTCATCGTCGCCGGCGCCCAAGCGCAAAGCCTACAAACTGGTCGCCATTGGTACGTCCACCGGCGGCCCGGTGGCGTTGCAGCGGGTCCTGACCCAGTTGCCGGCCAACTTTCCGGCGCCGATCGTGCTGATCCAGCATATGCCCGCGGCCTTCACCAAGGCGTTCGCCGAGCGTCTGGACAAGCTGTGTCGTATCAGCGTCAAGGAGGCCGAGGATGGCGACATCCTGCGTCCGGGCTTGGCGCTGCTGGCGCCAGGCGGCAAGCAGATGATGATCGATGGTCGCGGCGCGGTGAAAATCCTGCCCGGCGATGAGCGGCTCAATTACAAACCGTGCGTGGACATCACTTTCGGCTCCGCCGCTAAATCCTACGGCGACAAAGTTCTGGCGGTGGTGCTCACCGGCATGGGCGCCGACGGTCGCGAAGGCGCGCGCCTGCTCAAGCAGGGCGGCAGCGCCATTTGGGCCCAGGATGAAGCCAGTTGCGTGATCTATGGCATGCCGATGGCGATTGTCAAAGCGGATCTGGCCGACGCGGTGTACGGGCTGGACGACATCGGTAGACACCTGGTCGAGGCGTGCCTGTAATGGATGTGCTCAGCCTGATCGGCATCATCATGGCGTTCGTCGCCATTATTGGTGGCAATTACCTGGAAGGCGGTCACCTGGGGGCCTTGGCCAACGGCCCGGCGGCGTTGATCGTGATCGGCGGCACCGTGGGCGCGGCGCTGTTGCAGTCGCCCATGAGCGCCTTCAAGCGCGCCATGCAGGTGCTCATCTGGATTCTGTTCCCGCCGCGCGTCGACCTGGCCGGGGGCATCGACCGCGTGGTGAACTGGAGTCTGACCGCCCGCAAGGAAGGTTTGCTGGGCCTGGAAGGGGTGGCCGACGCCGAACCCGACAACTATTCGCGCAAAGGCCTGCAACTGTTGGTGGACGGCGCTGAGCCGGAAGCCATCCGCAGCATCCTGGAAGTGGATTTCTACACCCAGGAAAGCCGTGACATCGAAGCGGCCAAAGTCTTTGAAAGCATGGGTGGCTATGCGCCGACCATCGGCATCATCGGTGCGGTGATGGGCCTGATCCACGTGATGGGCAACTTGGCCGATCCGTCGCAACTGGGCAGTGGTATCGCCGTGGCTTTCGTCGCGACCATTTATGGTGTGGCCAGTGCCAACCTGGTGCTGCTGCCGATCGCCGCCAAGCTCAAGTCTATTGCGTTGCGCCAGTCGCGTTATCGCGAAATGTTGCTGGAAGGGATCCTGTCGATCGCCGAAGGTGAAAACCCGCGTTCCATTGAGTTGAAGCTTCAGGGCTTCATGGACTGATGGGAGACATGGAAAATGGCACGTCGCAGGCATCGTGAAGAACACGTCAACCATGAACGCTGGCTCGTCTCTTACGCCGACTTCATCACGCTGCTGTTCGCTTTTTTCGTGGTCATGTATTCGATCTCGTCGGTCAACGAAGGCAAGTACAAGGTTATTTCCGAGGCGCTGATCGGCGTGTTTACCGACTCCGATCGTGCCCTCAAGCCCATCCCCATCGGTGATGAGCGGCCCAAGACCACCACGCCGGCCAAACCGCTGGTCAGGGACTCCGAGCAGGTCGATGCCGGTATCGCTGGCGGCAGCGATCCGTTGAAAAGCATTGCCGATGACATCAGCGCGGCGTTTGGTGATCTGATCAGCTCCAATCAGATGACCGTGCGCGGCAACGAGTTGTGGGTTGAGATCGAACTCAATTCCAGCCTGTTGTTTGGCAGCGGCGATGCCATGCCCAGCGACATGGCGTTCAACATCATCGATAAAGTGGCCGCGATCCTCAGGCCTTTCGACAACCCGATCCACGTAGAAGGCTTCACTGACGACCAGCCGATTCGCACTGCGCAGTACCCGACCAACTGGGAACTGTCCTCGGCGCGTTCGGCGAGCATCGTGCGCATGCTCGCGATGCAGGGCGTAAACCCCGGCCGGCTGGCGTCGGTGGGCTATGGTGAATTCCAGCCGGTGGCCAACAATGCCACCGCCGAGGGGCGGGCGCGCAACCGGCGAGTGGTGTTGGTGGTGTCGCGCAACCTTGAGGTGCGCCGCAGCCTGACCGGGACCGGTACGGCCCATGCAACACCGGATGCGGCATTGAAGCGTGCTGGCACACAAACTGCACCGACCCAGCCCAAGTCGCCGGGAAGACAGAGCGCCGTCAATTCTCCGTCACCCGCTTTATAACCGAGCTATTTCTCGGTCGAGCCTTTATCGACCGGGAGGAACAATCCGAATGAGAGTCTGGGCAGTCGCCAATCAAAAAGGTGGTGTGGGTAAAACCACATCTTCCATCGCTTTAGCCGGATTGCTGGCCGAGGCGGGCAAGCGCGTGGTCATGGTCGATCTGGACCCCCACGGCTCGATGACCAGCTACTTTGGTTACGATCCCGACAGTCTGGAGCACAGCAACTACGACCTGTTCCTGCACAAGGGCGGTGTGCCCGATGGCCTGCCGGGGCAGTTGCTGCTGTCCACCAGCGATGAGCGGATTTCCCTGTTGCCATCCAGCACCGCCCTGGCGACCCTGGAACGGCAGTCGCCGGGACAAAGCGGTCTGGGCCTGGTGATCGCCAAGAGTCTGGCGCAACTGTGGCAGGACTTCGATTACGCGATCATCGACAGCCCGCCGCTGCTTGGCGTGTTGATGGTCAACGCCTTGGCGGCCAGCCAGCAATTGGTTATCCCGGTGCAGACCGAGCATCTGGCAGTCAAGGGCCTGGAGCGCATGGTCAATACCCTGGCGATGATCAACCGCTCACGCAAGCAATCGTTGGCCTTCAACATCGTGCCGACCCTGTTTGATCGTCGCACCCAGGCGTCCCTGGGCACCCTGCGCGTGCTACGGGACATGTACCCGGATGACATCTGGCAAGGCTACATTCCGGTCGACACGCGTTTGCGTGACGCCAGCCGTGCCGGTGTGACCCCTTCGCAATTCGATGGCAAGAGCCGCGGCGTGCTGGCCTACCGGGCGCTGCTCAAGCACCTGCTGGCCCAGCAGCTCGTTTCGCAGCAGGTGGCTTAAGGTGACGAGGCTTACCAAAGGCATTGCACTCGCTTGTGAGCGCTCAAGTCCTGGCGCATACATGCCGATAACCTTTTCAAGTGGCGCACTGTTCCCATGAGCCGCCCGATAAAGACAACCTCGCGTCCGCAACTGGCCCTGCAGTCTTATCTGGATGGTCTGCTGCAGGAAGCAACCGAAGAACTGCCAGCGCAACCGAGCGTGATCGAGGCGTTGCCCGAGACCGTCGAAGCCGAAGGTGGACTGGATGAATTTCAGGCGGCCGTGCTCGAAGAGCAGGCCCGTGATGCACACAAAACAGTGATTGCCGCGGCAGTCGAGGCTCCGTTCATCAAGCCTCAGGTGGCAGTGATGCAAGCGCCTGCGCCGATCCTGGCGCCGGTCTCGACCGTTGCACCGTTGCTGCAGGGCCTGGTGACGCCGGTGGTGGAAGTTCATCTGCCACCAAGCAGTCCACCGCCGCCGGTGCCGACCGACGACCGTCCGGCCTGGGCCGCCGAGCCGTTCGAGTGTTTGTTGTTCGATGTGGCCGGGTTGACCCTGGCGGTGCCGCTGGTATGCCTGGGATCGATATATTCCCTGGCCGGGCAGGAACTGACGCCGTTGTTCGGTCAGCCGGAATGGTTCCTGGGGATCCTGCCGAGCCAGGCCGGCAACCTGAAGGTGCTGGATACCGCGCGCTGGGTGATGCCGGACCGTTATCGCGATGATTTTCGCCAGGGCCTGCAATACGTGATTTCGGTACAAGGGTATGAATGGGGTTTGGCGGTGCATCAGGTCAGTCGCTCGCTGCGCCTGGACCCGAACGAGATCAAGTGGCGCAGCCATCGAGGCCAACGGCCATGGCTGGCCGGTACGGTGATCGAGCACATGTGCGCCTTGCTGGACGTTTCCGAGCTGGCCGAATTGATCGCCAGTGGCGGGGCAAAACACCTGGGCGGCGCCAAGCCGGTTCAGAAACCGAAATAAGACAACCCGTGGCGCACCACGTCACGGGGCAGAACACACACCGCCACAGGCGGTTTTTCGAGGGGTCAGGGTATGAATGATAAGGCGTCGTCTCTCAAGGGTTCCGAAGATCCGATTTTGCAATGGGTAACCTTCAAGCTCGATAACGAAACCTACGGCATCAACGTGATGCGCGTTCAGGAAGTGCTGCGCTATACCGAGATCGCCCCGGTTCCCGGTGCGCCAAGCTACGTGCTGGGCATCATCAACCTGCGCGGTAACGTGGTCACGGTGATCGACACTCGCCAGCGGTTTGGCCTGAACTCCACCGAGGTCAACGACAACACCCGTATCGTGATCATCGAGGCCGACAAGCAAGTGGTCGGCATCCTCGTCGACAGCGTCGCTGAAGTGGTTTACTTGCGTCAGTCGGAAATCGAAACCGCGCCTAACGTCGGTAACGAAGAGTCGGCCAAGTTCATCCAGGGCGTGTGCAACAAGAACAACGAGTTGCTGATCCTGGTCGAGCTGGAGAAGATGATGAGCGAAGAGGAATGGTCGGAACTGGAGAGTATCTGATTTGATTCTTGAGGTAGCAGTCATTGTCCTGTTCCTTTTCTGGGCAGGCACGCTGGCGATGTTTGTCGCGTACATACGCGGCCAGCGGCAGATCGCCGCTCAGCAGGCCCAGGGCGATGCGTTGCGTGATCAACGCATCCGGGACCTGGCCAAACGCGTCGACGATTACCAGAACGGCACCGTGCGCATGGGCGAAGCCCTGCACGAGCTACGCGCCGTGGTTGCTCCGTTGCCGGACAAACTGGCCCAACTGGAGCAACGCGACCCCTCCAGTCTGTCCTTCGCCCAGGCCGCTCGCCTGGTGGGCATGGGCGCCAGCGTCGACGAACTGACCCAAGCCTGCGGCCTGACCCAGGCCGAGGCGGAGTTGATGAGCAAGTTGCATAAGGGCGGCTGATAGTTTCAAGCGGCAAGCGGCAAGAAAGATCAAGAGATCGCAGCCTTTGGCAGCGTCTACAGGGTTCACATTCCCCTGTAGGCGTTGCTGAAGGCTGCGATTTTTTTTTACAAAGGCCCACCGATCTTCAGTGAATACATCACCGTGGCGAGGGAGCTTGCTCCCGCTGGGCTGCGCAGCGGCCCCCACGCTTTTTGCGGTCGCTGCGCCTGGGGCGGCTGCGCCACCCAGCGGGAGCAAGCTCCCTCGCCACAAGAGCGGTCCTTGCTGGATCTGGAGATCAATAATCGTCGCCGCGATCGGTCACATCCTTCTCGACACTTGGCGCGTTCGGGTCATAGCCCTGGGGGAATTTACCTTTCAAGTTCCAGGCAAAGGCAATGATTTCGGCAATGGTGCGATACAACTCTTCTGGAATGCTGTCGCCCAATTCCATCCGCGCCAAGAGCTTCACCAATTCAGCGTTTTCATAGATCGGCACTTCGCTTTCGCGGGCGATCCGCAGGATTTCCTCGGCCAGGGCTTCGTCGCCCTTGGCGGTGAGGGTCGGGGCGTGGAGGCCGTCGTACTTGAGGGCGATGGCCTGGCGTGGTGCGGTGTCGGTTGTCATGCGGTTTCGTCCACCCAGCGTTGTTCCAGTCGCGTCTTGGGGCCTTGGGGCGGGGTGCCGAGGTGGCAATCCAGGTCGCCAACGTTCAGGCCGCAGGTCACCAGGCGTTCACGCAGCGCGGTCAGATTGTTTTCGATCAAGCTGGCGGTATACGGCCGCTCTGCCCATAGCTGGCTCGACAGGCTGCCGCTGAGCAACTGGGCCTGAATCTGCAGCGGCCCCAGTGGCTCCATGTCGAACGCCAGCTCGACCCGCCAGAGTTGCTGTTTCGGTTCGCGTTCTTCACGGCGTTCCGGTGACTCCTCCCGGGGCGGGGTTTCCTCGCGCTGGAACTTGACCTGCAGCGGCACGATGTCCTGCAGGTTGCGCATGGGGATTTCCAACTGCCAGGTGCTCATCAGCCGACCGTCGTCGGTCAGGCCCGTCTGTTCCAGGCTCGACAACTGATGGCTTTGCAGGCGCGACACGGCAGCGGCGGCCAGGCGCAACAGCTGTTCCAGATCGCCTTCATCGTCCTGGCCTTTCAACAGGCGCGAGGGTAGGGGGAAACTGGTGGGTTGCGGCTTGACGCTGACCTGGCCGAGGGTGCCGAGGGCGTTACGCACGAAGCTGGGCAGCGCCTGGGCCAAGGTGTTGGCGGCGATGATGGCGGCGAGGTTGGTTGAGGCGGGCAGGGCCGGGGTCAGTTGGGCGATCAGTTTCAGCAGATCGCCCTTCATGTCTGGCGCCAGGCTCGGTACTTGCCCGGCCAGCAGTTTGCTTTCCAGGAACGCGCCGCTGGCGGCCATGGCCTGGGCCAGGCCCTTGGGTGTACTCAGTTGCTGGATGTCCGGCAGGCCCGCCAACAGGCGTGTCACCGCAGCGCGCAACTCGACGCCAGTGTCGTCGCTGGCCGGAAGCTTTTGCAGCGCAGTGTTTTGCAGCGCGGTGACCAGGCTGTCCAACGAGCCCTGGCGGCTCATCTGCGTGACCAGTTGCTGGCTCACCGCCAGTTGTTCCTGGCGGTTGCTCAAGGGGACAAATTTCAAGGTTTGGGCATCTTGTACCTGAGCGCTCAATAGCGTGCCGATGCGCAGCGGTTGCGGGCTGTCGATGTCCAGGGTACTTCCGGCCTGGGCGGTGTTGAGCAGGCTCACCAGCGACCGGTACACCGCGGGTTGCCCCGGCAACTGTGGCAACGCCTGGCTGGTCAGTACCTTGCCTTGCAGCAGCGTGCCGACCGGCATCTGTGCCGTGTTGATACGGGTCAGGGTGGCGACGCTCGAGGCGATGGCCTGCTGCACGGTAATCGCCAGGTTGCTGGCGGACGGCTGAGTCACGGCCAGGCTGGTGCCTTGGGGCAATGGCTGGGTGCTGGTGGCTTGCACGGTGGTTTGGCGACCGCTCTCCAGGGTGACCTTGAGCAACAGCTGGAAGGTCTGTTCCGCCTGCTTGAGCGACAACACCTCGGCCTTGGCGGTCTGGCCCGCACCGATCAGGCCTTCGACCGGCGTCAGCAATTTGAGCAGCTCGCCCGTGACCGCCGGCATACGGGTTGTTGCCGAGGCCTGAGGCAACGGCGGGATGTTCATGTCGCCTGTCATCTGCGGTCTTACCTTGGGAAACTAATTGAGCACGCCCCCTGGGGCATGACATGTATAATGCCGCCGGTCTTTCAGGGAGTGGCGAAAACCTTGCAATTGTTTGACGCAGCTCTGTGGAACCGGCCGCCAAAGCATCTATGCTGCACCTCTTTAACGGCCGCTGCATTGCCGACTTGAACCGTATAAGGCCCGCTATCCCTTGACCAGTCCTCTCCTGCAAACCGTTGGCCTCGCCTGTGAGCGAGATTTGCGGCTGCTTTTCGAGAATCTCCAATTGAGACTCTTGCCTGGCGATATGGTGCAGATCAGCGGCCCCAACGGCAGTGGCAAGACCAGCCTGTTGCGCCTGTTGGCCGGGTTGATGCAGCCGACCGCCGGCCAAGTGCTGCTCAATGGCCAGCCGTTGCACAGCCAGCGCAGCGAACTGGCCCGCAATCTGCTCTGGATCGGCCATGCCGCCGGCATCAAGGATTTGCTGACGCCTGAAGAAAACCTCAGTTGGCTCTGCGCGCTGCATCGACCGGCCGGGCGCGAGGCGATCTGGCAGGCGCTGGCGACGGTGGGCCTGCGCGGCTTCGAAGACGTGCCGTGCCACACCCTGTCCGCCGGCCAGCAGCGCCGCGTGGCCCTGGCCCGGTTATATCTCGACAGCCCGCCGCTGTGGATTCTCGACGAGCCGTTCACCGCTCTGGACAAGCAGGGCGTGGCGCAGCTTGAGGAGCACCTGGCCGGGCACTGCGAGAGGGGCGGCATGGTGCTGTTGACCACCCACCACACATTGGCGCGGATGCCATCCGGTTATCGCAACATCGATCTTGGGAACTGGGCTGTATGAGTGTGTTTGGCCTGCTGCTTGCCCGCGAGGCGCGCCTGTTGTTCCGCCGTCCGGCCGAACTGGCCAATCCGCTGGTGTTCTTCGCGATTGTCATCGCACTGTTCCCGCTGGCGGTCGGTCCCGGGACTCAATTGTTGCAAACCTTGTCGCCGGGGCTGGTCTGGGTGGCGGCCCTTTTATCGGTCCTGCTCTCGCTGGACGGGCTTTTCCGCAGTGATTTCGAGGACGGATCCCTGGAACAGTGGGTCCTTTCGTCGCACCCCCTGGCCCTTCTGGTTTTGGCCAAGGTACTGGCACACTGGGTTTTTTCCGGCCTGGCACTGGTGCTGCTCTCGCCGCTGCTGGCAATGATGCTGGGCTTGCCCGCTGCCTGCATGCCGGTATTGTTGGTATCGCTGTTGCTGGGCACGCCGGTGTTGAGCCTGCTCGGCGCAGTCGGCGCGGCATTGACGGTGGGGTTGAAGCGCGGCGGCCTGTTGTTGGCGCTGCTGATCCTGCCGCTGTATATCCCGGTGTTGATCCTCGGCAGTGGCGCCTTGCAAGCCGCGCTGCAAGGCATGCCGGCAACCGGTTATCTGCTGTGGCTTGGGAGCCTGACCGCCCTGGCGATAACCCTGACACCCTTTGCAATAGCCGCTGGCCTGAAAATCAGCGTCGGCGAATAATAATGAGGCCTGGTCAAGAACTGACCACTTCTTTTGAAGTAAAGGCAGACCTGGCGACTCGTAATGACGAGTCGCAACCGTGATGGAAACAGCAATGAACTGGACCTGGTTTCATAAGCTCGGCTCACCCAAGTGGTTCTACGGCATCAGCGGCAAACTGCTGCCCTGGTTGAGCATCGCCGCACTGCTGCTGATCGGCATCGGCGTGGTCTGGGGCCTGGCCTTCGCACCGCCGGACTACCAGCAGGGCAACAGCTTTCGCATCATCTACATTCACGTTCCCACGGCGCTGTTGGCCCAGTCCATCTACGTGATGCTGGCGGTGTGTGGCGTGGTCGGGCTGGTGTGGAAGATGAAACTGGCGGACGTGGCCCTGCAATGCGCCGCGCCGATCGGTGCCTGGATGACCGCCGTAGCGCTGGTCACCGGGGCGATCTGGGGCAAGCCGACCTGGGGCTCATGGTGGGTCTGGGATGCCCGACTGACGTCGATGCTGATCCTGCTGTTTCTGTACTTCGGTCTTATTGCGCTGGGCAACGCCATCAGCAATCGTGACAGCGCCGCCAAGGCCTGCGCGGTACTGGCGATTGTCGGCGTGATCAACATCCCGATCATCAAGTACTCGGTGGACTGGTGGAACACCCTGCACCAGGGCGCGACCTTCACCCTCACCGAAAAACCGGCGATGCCTGTGCAAATGTGGCTGCCGCTGTTGCTCACCGTGCTGGGTTTCTACTGTTTCTTCGGCGCGGTGCTGCTGCTGCGCATGCGCCTGGAAGTGCTCAAGCGCGAGTCCCGGGCCAGTTGGGTGAAGGCCGAAGTACAGAACAGCCTGGAGGCCGCTCGATGAGTTTTGCATCATTCGGCGATTTTCTCGCCATGGGCCATCACGGCCTGTATGTCTGGTCCGCCTATGGCATCTGCCTGGCGGTGCTGGCCCTCAACGTGGCGGCGCCGATCCTGGCCCGCAAGCGGTATCTGCAACAAGAGGCGCGTCGTCTGCGCCGGGAGAATGGTCAGTGAATCCGCTGCGCAAAAAACGTCTTGTCATCATTCTTGCCATCCTGGTGGGGGTCGGCGCCGCAGTCGGCCTGGCCTTGAGCGCCTTGCAACAGAACATCAACCTGTTCTACACCCCGACCCAGATTGCCAACGGCGAAGCACCCAAGGACACGCGCATTCGTGCCGGCGGCATGGTGGAGGAGGGGTCCCTGGAGCGTTCCGGGGATTCGCTGGACGTGAAATTCAACGTCACCGATTTCAACAAGACCGTGACCATCACCTATCGTGGCATCCTGCCGGACCTGTTTCGCGAAGGGCAGGGCATCGTCGCCCTGGGTAAGCTCAATGCCGAAGGCGTGGTGGTGGCCGATGAAGTCCTGGCCAAGCACGACGAAAAATACATGCCGCCGGAAGTGACCAAGGCTTTGAAAGACAGCGGCCAGTCGGCGCCCGCTCCCGTGAAGGAGGGTTGATCGATGACCGGTCTGTTTATTCCCGAGCTGGGTCACCTGGCGATGATCCTGGCCTTGTGTTTCTCCATCGTTCAGGCGGTGGTGCCTTTACTCGGTGCCTGGCGTGGCGATCGTTTGTGGATGAGCCTGGCCCAGCCGGCGGCTTGGGGGCAGTTCGCCTTCATGTTGTTCGCCTTCGGTTGCCTGACCTACGCGTTCATGGCTGATGATTTCTCCGTGGCCTACGTTGCCGGTAACTCCAACAGCGCCTTGCCTTGGTACTACAAGTTCAGCGCGGTGTGGGGCGCCCATGAAGGGTCTCTGTTGCTCTGGGCGTTGATCCTCGCCGGCTGGACCTTCGCGGTCTCGGTGTTCTCCCGGCAGTTGCCCCAGGTAATGCTGGCCCGGGTGCTGGCGGTGATGGGGATGATCAGCATCGGTTTCCTGTTGTTCCTGATCGTTACCTCCAATCCGTTCGAGCGCATCCTGCCCCAGGTGCCGATGGACGGTCGCGACCTCAATCCGTTGCTGCAGGACATCGGCCTGATCGTTCACCCGCCGATGCTCTACATGGGCTACGTTGGATTCTCCGTGGCCTTCGCCTTCGCCATCGCCGCGTTGCTGGGCGGTCGTCTCGATGCCGCCTGGGCGCGCTGGTCGCGTCCCTGGACCATCGTCGCCTGGGCCTTCCTGGGCATTGGCATCACCCTGGGTTCGTGGTGGGCCTACTACGAACTGGGCTGGGGTGGCTGGTGGTTCTGGGACCCGGTGGAAAACGCCTCCTTCATGCCCTGGCTGGTGGGCACCGCGCTGATCCACTCCCTGGCCGTCACAGAAAAACGTGGCGTGTTCAAGAGCTGGACCGTGCTGCTGGCCATCGCCGCATTCTCCCTGAGCCTGCTGGGAACCTTCCTGGTGCGTTCCGGCGTACTGACTTCGGTGCATGCCTTTGCCTCTGACCCTGAGCGTGGCGTGTTCATCCTGATGTTCCTGCTGTTCGTGGTCGGCGGCTCGCTGACGCTGTTCGCTGTGCGCGCACCGGTGGTGAAAAGCCAGGTCGGCTTCAACCTCTGGTCCCGGGAAACCCTGCTGCTGGGCAACAACCTGGTGCTGGTGGTTGCCGCGTCGATGATCCTGCTGGGCACGCTGTACCCGTTGGTGCTCGACGCGCTGACCGGCGCCAAGCTGTCGGTCGGCCCGCCGTACTTCAATGCTCTGTTCATTCCGCTGATGGCGATCCTGATGGTGGTGATGGCTGTCGGCATGCTGGTGCGCTGGAAAGACACACCGGTCAAATGGCTGATGGGCATGCTGACGCCCGTGCTGCTGGGCACTGCTGCCCTGGCCGTCATCGCCGGGATCGCGTATGGCGATTTCAACTGGGCGGTGCTGGCGACCTTCGTGCTGGCGGCCTGGGTGTTGCTGGCCGGGGTCAGGGATATCTTCGACAAGACCCGCCACAAGGGCTTGATCAAGGGCCTGCCAACCCTGACCCGCAGCTACTGGGGCATGCAGCTCGCCCACCTGGGTATCGCGGTCTGTGCCTTGGGCGTGGTGCTGTCCAGCCAGAACAGCGCCGAGCGCGACCTGCGCCTGGCGCCCGGAGAGTCCATGGATCTGGGTGGCTATCAGTTTGTCTTCGAGGGTGCCAAACATTACGAAGGCCCGAACTTCACTTCGGACAAAGGCACCGTGCGGGTGCTCCGCGACGGCCAGGAAGTGACCGTGCTGCATCCGGAAAAGCGCCTCTATACCGTGCAGAATTCGGTGATGACCGAAGCCGGGATCGATGCCGGTTTCACCCGCGACCTCTACGTAGCGCTGGGTGAGTCCCTGGGCGATGGCGCGTGGGCTGTGCGGGTCCACGTCAAGCCGTTCGTGCGCTGGATCTGGTTCGGCGGCTTGCTGACCGGCCTGGGTGGCGTGCTGGCGGCCTTGGATCGTCGTTATCGGGTCAAGGTAAAAACCCGGGTGCGTGAAACCCTGGGCATGACGGGAGCCCCTGCATGAAACGTTGGTTGATGCTGTTGCCGCTGGCGCTGTTTTTGTTGATGGCGGTGTTTTTGTACCGGGGGCTCTACCTGAACCCGGCCGAATTGCCCTCGGCGATGATCGGCAAGCCGTTCCCTGAGTTTTCCCTGCCGTCGGTGCAGGGCGACAAGACACTGACGCGGGCGGACCTGTTGGGTAAACCGGCACTGGTCAATGTCTGGGGCACCTGGTGCATTTCCTGCCGGGTTGAACATCCGGTATTGAACAAACTGGCCCAGAACGGCGTGGTGATCTACGGCGTCAATTACAAGGACGTCAACGCCGATGCCTTGAAGTGGCTGGCCGAATTCCACAACCCGTATCAACTGGATATCCGCGATGAAGAGGGCTCCCTGGGCCTGAACCTGGGCGTCTACGGGGCGCCGGAAACTTTTTTCATCGACGCCAAGGGTGTCATCCGCGACAAGTTCGTCGGCGTGATCGACGAACAGGTCTGGCGCGAGAAGCTGGCCGCCAAGTATCAGGCGCTGGTCGACGAGGCCAAGCCATGAAGCGCTGGTTAGCAGCCCTCATCCTCGGGGTGAGCCTGGCTGGCGTGGCCCACGCCGCCATCGATACCTATGAATTCGCCAACGAGGGCGAGCGCGAGCGGTTTCGTGAATTGACCAAGGAGCTGCGCTGCCCCAAGTGTCAGAACCAGGACATCGCCGATTCCAACGCACCGATTGCCGCCGACCTGCGCAAGGAAATTTTCCGCATGCTCGGCGAAGGCAAGGACAACCAGCAGATCATCGATTTCATGGTGGACCGCTACGGGGAGTTCGTACGCTACAACCCGGCCTTGACCTCCAAGACCGCGCTGCTCTGGTTTGGCCCCGCCGGCTTGTTGCTCGGTGGTTTCGTTGTCATCGCGGTGATTGTGCGCCGCCGCCGGGTCCAGCGCACGGCTGCCCCGGACACGCTTTCTGTCGAAGAGCGCCAGCGCCTCGACCAACTGTTGGATAAAACCAAGCATGATTGATTTTTGGCTCGCCGCAGGTCTGCTTCTCCTGGTTGCCCTGAGTTTTCTGTTGATCCCTGTATTGCGCGGTCGCCGCGCCCAGCGCGAAGAGGACCGCACCGCGCTCAACGTGGCGCTGTACCAGGAGCGTGTCGCCGAGTTGCAGGCCGAGCAGGAAGAGGGCGTGCTGAACGCCGCGCAACTGGACACCGGCCGCGCCGAAGCCGCGCGTGAACTGCTCGCCGACACCGAAGGTGCCGATGCGCCGCGCGAGTCTCGCTTGGGGAAACCGTTGCCGTTACTCGCCGCCGTGCTGGTGCCGGTGTTGGGCCTGGGGTTGTATCTGCATTTCGGCGCCAGCGACAAGGTCGAGCTGACCCGTGAGTTCGCCCAGGCACCGCAGTCGATGGAAGAAATGACCCTGCGCCTGGAGCGCGCAGTGGCCGCGCAACCGGATAACGCCGAGGGCTTGTATTTCCTCGGTCGCACCTACATGGCCCAGGACCGACCGGCGGATGCGGCGAAGATCTTCGAGCGCACCGTGGTGGTGGCCGGCCGGCAACCCGAGCTGCTCGGGCAATGGGCTCAGGCGCAGTATTTCGCCGATGGCAAGAAATGGTCGGACAAGGTCCAGGCCCTGACCGACGAAGCGCTCAAGCTCGATCCCAAGGAAGTCACCAGCCTGGGCCTGCTGGGAATCGCCGCGTTCGAAGGCGAGCGCTATCAGCAAGCCATTGATTATTGGGGCCGCCTGCTCGCGCAACTGCCGGAAGGCGACAAGTCCCGTGAGGCGCTGCAGGGCGGTATCAACCGCGCCACCGAGAAGCTTGAGGCCAGCGGCGGCAAGGTCGCCCAAGCGCCAGTGAGCAAGGCTGCGGCATTGCTCAAGGTGCGCGTCGAGCTGGCGCCAGCGCTCAAGGCCAAGGTGCAGCCGGGCGACAGCGTGTTCATCTTTGCCCGCGCCGCTTCCGGCCCGCCGGCGCCGCTGGCGGCCAAGCGCCTGACCGTCGCTGATCTGCCTGTTACCGTGGAACTGGGCGACGCGGACGCCATGATGCCGCAACTGAAACTGTCGAACTTCCCTGAAGTCCAACTGGTGGCGCGCATTTCCCGGGCCGGTCAACCGACCGCCGGTGAATGGATCGGCCGCAGCAAGCCTCTGGCGAGCAGCACCACGGCGCAGCAACAACTGACTATCGACAGCCCGGATAAATAACAGGAATTCGCACCATGACCGCCATCGCTCGTATCACCCTGCTCACGCTCGTCCTGGGCCTGAGTGCTTGTGCGGTCCAGCGTCCGCCGCAGCCGTCGGCGCCGCTGCCTCCCATCCCGTCTTCAGGCCCGGCCACCAAGCCGGGGCCGTCGACCGCCCCAAGCAAGCCCGTCACGCCGAACACACCGGCCAAGCCGTTGCCTCGTACTTCCGCCAGCTTCGCCCCACCACCCGGCGGCAATAGCCACTGGGACGCCAAACTTGGGGTCTATGTGCTGGACAACCACACCAACACCTTCTATCGCCAGCGCACCTATTACCGCTGGAGCAACGGCTGGAGCCGCTCCATCAGCCCGAACGGGCCGTGGGAAGAAACCACCATCGAAGGCGTTCCGGCGGGGTTGGGGCGTCAATTCCACTAAGAGAGACCAGCCTGTGGCGAACCGGCTCGCCCCGGCTGGGCTCGACAGCTGCTACGCAGTTTGGCCGGTGATGAGTTCAAGGTTCGACCTGTCATGCCCGGCGTCGTAGAATGCGCGCCTTTGCGAGCCTTCACCGGCCAACCGCGTATTTATCGGAGCACCTGACCATGACGACTACCCCGACCGGCGACTACCTGGAAACCCTCTACGAAGGCTACGGCCAGCGTTTTCGGATGGACAAGCTGCTGCACGAAGTGCGCACCGAGCACCAGCACCTGGTGATTTTCGAGAACCCGCGCATGGGCCGGGTGATGGCGCTGGATGGCGTGATCCAGACCACCGAAGCCGATGAATTCATCTACCACGAAATGCTGACCCACGTACCGATCCTCGCCCATGGCGCGGCCAAACGCGTGCTGATCATCGGCGGTGGCGACGGCGGCATGTTGCGTGAAGTGACCAAGCACCTGGGCGTTGAGCACATCACCATGGTGGAAATTGACGGCACCGTGGTGGACATGTGCAAGGCGTTCCTGCCCAACCACTCCAAGGGTGCCTACGACGACCCGCGGCTGAACCTGGTGATCGACGACGGCATGCGTTTCGTCTCCACCACCCAGGAGAAGTTCGACGTCATCATCTCCGACTCCACCGACCCGATCGGCCCGGGTGAAGTGCTGTTTTCGGAAAACTTCTACCAGGCCTGTCATCGCTGCCTGAACGAAGGCGGCATTCTGGTGACCCAGAACGGCACACCGTTCATGCAACTGGGCGAAGTACAAACCACTGCCGGGCGTCTGCGTGGCCTGTTTGCCGACTGGCATTTCTACCAGGCCGCCGTGCCGACCTACATTGGTGGCGCCATGACTTTCGCCTGGGGCTCGACGGATACTGCCTATCGCAAGCTGACCCGCGAGACCCTGCGTGAGCGCTTCATTGGCAGCGGCATTGTTACCCGCTACTACAACCCTGAAGTTCACATCGGCGCGTTCGCCATGCCGCAGTACGTCTTGCAGGCGATCAACAAGCCAAGCAACGACTGATCAGGACTCACAAGCTGTGGCGGGGGTTATATCCCCTGACCACAGAGAGGTTCGACACAGACTCATCGGGCAATCCGGAGTTTTTTGTGTTTGCTAATAGTTATTGAACAAAATTTTCACAGGACCTTGCGGACAATCCCGGCGCCTGTTGCCGTCGGTGAATGAATGGCGATGCTCAGCCATTCATTCAACGCTCGCGCACTCGCGCAGACCCAGGGACCCGGGTGATGGTCGGCATAGGACGCGCCGTTGTTCTATTCGCCTTCAACCCCATTAGGTCCTTACACGACATGGCAATCCCGGACGCCCTGAGTCAGCAACGCACCACGCATCGCCTGCTGCAACCGACCGTCAAATCTCACCTGGCCTACACGTTGCTCTGTGCCTTGGTGATGATGATCATGTTCAGCCTGTTGCGCGTTGCGCTACTGGTCTACAACCGCGAAATGATCCTCGACACCCCGGCCTCGACCTTCGTCGAGGCGTTCGTCAACGGTCTGCGTTTTGACCTGCGTCTGGTGGTCTATCTGTGTATTCCGCTGCTGCTGGCCTTGTTCAGCGCGCGGGCCATGGCGGCTCGTGGTTTTTTTCGTTTCTGGCTGACCGTGACCGCCAGCATTGCGCTGTTCCTCGGTCTGATGGAGATGGACTTCTACCGCGAGTTTCACCAGCGTCTCAACGGCCTGGTCTTCCAGTATGTGCAGGAAGACCCGAAAACCGTGATGAGCATGCTCTGGTATGGGTTCCCGGTGGTGCGCTACCTGTTGGCGTGGGTCGTGGGCACGCTGATCCTCACGATGGCGTTCAAGGGCGCCGACCGCGCGACTCGACCGCGCGGGCCGTTCAGTGGCGGCACCATTGGCACACGCCAGGTGGCTCCGTGGTACGGGCGTGTCGCGGTGTTCATGGTCTGCTTGGTCGTGGCCGTGGGCGCCGCCCGGGGCACCTTGCGCCAGGGGCCGCCGCTGCGCTGGGGTGACGTCTACACCACCGATTCGAACTTTGCCAACCAGTTGGGCCTTAATGGCACGTTGTCACTGGTGGCCGCGGCCAAGAGCCGGATGTCCGAACACCGCGACAACATCCGGAAAGCCACCCTCGAGCAACCGCTGGCCCAGCAGACGGTGCGGGACATGCTGGTGATGCCCGACGACAAACTGGTCGATGCAGACACCGCCGCCGTACGTCGCGACTACACGCCACCGGCCGACAAGACTTTGCCGATCAAGAACGTGGTAGTGATTCTCATGGAAAGCATGGCGGGGCACTCGGTAGGCGCCCTGGGCGCGCCGGGCAATATCACGCCTTATCTGGACAAACTTTCCAAGGAAGGTCTGCTGTTTGACCGCTTCTTCTCCAATGGTACCCACACCCATCAGGGCATGTTCGCCACCATGGCCTGCTTCCCGAACCTGCCGGGCTTCGAGTACCTGATGCAGACACCTGAAGGCAGCCACAAGTTTTCGGGGCTGCCGCAACTGCTCAGTGCCCGCAACTACGACGACGTGTATGTCTACAACGGTGATTTCGCCTGGGACAACCAGTCGGGTTTCTTCAGCGGCCAAGGTATGACCACGTTCATCGGGCGCAATGATTATGTGAACCCGGTGTTCTCCGACCCCACCTGGGGCGTGTCCGACCAGGATATGTTCGACCGCAGCCTGATCGAACTCAAGGCACGGGAAAACGGCAAACCGTTCTATGCGTTGCTGCAGACCCTGTCCAACCACACGCCGTATGCGCTGCCGACACCGTTGCCGGTGGAACCGGTCACTGACCGTGGCAGCCTGAATGCGCACCTGACTGCCATGCGTTATTCCGATTGGGCCTTGGGTCAGTTCTTCGAAAAGGCCCGCAAGGAGCCTTATTTCAAGGAGACGCTGTTTGTCATCGTCGGAGACCACGGCTTTGGTAACGAGCGCCAGATTACCGAAATGGACTTGGGCCGTTTCAACGTACCGATGCTGTTGATCGGCCCGGGTATCCAGGAAAAATTCGGCCAGCGCAACCACACCGTGGGCACGCAGGTCGATATCGTCCCGACCATCATGGGCCGGATCGGCGGGCAAGTGCGTAACCAGTGCTGGGGCCGCGATCTGTTGAACCTGCCGCCAGGCGACAGCGGATTTGGCGTGATCAAACCGTCGGGCAGTGATCAGACCACGGCGATCATCCGCGACGACAAAATTCTGGTACTGCCAAGGGAAAAGGAGATGGCGCCGAAGCTGTATCGCTACCAACTGGGTACTCAGCCACGCGCGGATGTCATTTCCGACGCGCCGCAGGCTGCCGAAATGAAACTCAAGCTGGAGGCGTTTCTGCAAACTGCCACCAAGAGCCTGCTGGATAACACTGCCGGCGTGACACATGGTGTTCCAGACTGAGAAGTTCAGCCCATAAAAAAGAGGCCTTAACGGGCCTCTTTTTTTTGTCACTTAGTGGTTCATATCTTGCCCAGTAATAGCAGGATCAACAGCACTACCAGTACGACACCGATGATTCCGGACGGACCGTAACCCCAACTTCTAGAGTGCGGGAAGACCGGCAGGCCACCGATCAGCAGGAGGATCAGGATAATGATGAGTATTGTGCCCATTGTTGATTTCCTTATTGGTCAGTTCTGGAGTGATGCAACTTTCAACTACCAGCACGCATGCGTTAAATCCGGGCGGCTTAATAAGTACGACCGTAACGTCCTGTAAAAAATTCAAAGTCTTTTTGAGGCGTGAAAGAACCCGTCTTCGAGAGCAAAGCGGGCTCGCGCTGCAAACGACACCATCTTCCAGAACTGCGTCGCGCCGATCGTGAGCAAGCTTTGCTCCCGCAGGCGGTTCCACTGGGTTGTTCCCCTCAAAACCTATTAAGGTTTGCCCTCGCCATTCAGCACTCTGATGGAGCGTGGGTGCGGCGGGGTCCTTCGCTACACTCGGCGCATCTCTCCCGGAACAACAAGGCTGTTTCCTATGCAAAATCGCATGATGATTACCGGTGCCGGTTCTGGCCTGGGTCGCGAAATCGCGCTGCGCTGGGCCCGCGAAGGCTGGCGCCTGGCCTTGTCGGATGTCAGTGAGCCGGGCCTTCAGGAAACCCTCAGGCTGGTGCGTGACGCGGGCGGCGACGGTTTTGTCCAGCGCTGCGACGTGCGCGACTACAGCCAACTGACGGCGTTTGCCCAGGCCTGCGAAGAGAAGCTCGGTGGCATCGACATCATCGTCAACAATGCCGGTGTGGCCTCGGGTGGGTTCTTCAGTGAACTGTCCCTGGAGGATTGGGACTGGCAGATCGCGATCAACCTGATGGGCGTGGTCAAGGGTTGCAAGGCGTTCTTGCCGTTGCTGGAAAAAAGCCGCGGTAAGATCATCAACATCGCCTCCATGGCCGCCCTGATGCAAGGCCCGGCCATGAGCAACTACAACGTGGCCAAGGCTGGCGTGGTGGCGCTGTCGGAAAGCCTGTTGATCGAGCTGGCACAGCAGGAAATCGGTGTGCATGTGGTGTGCCCGTCGTTTTTCCAGACCAACCTGCTGGACTCCTTCCGCGGCCCGACTCCGGCGATGAAAGCCCAGGTTGGCAAGTTGCTGGAAAGCTCGCCGATTAGCGCTGCCGAGATTGCCGATTACATCTATGAACAGGTCGCCCAGGGCCAGTTCATGATCCTGCCCCATGAGCAAGGGCGCATGGCCTGGGCCATCAAGCAGAAGAATCCGCAATTGCTGTACGACGAAATGACCGTCATGGCCGACAAGATGCGCGCCAAGGCTCGACAGAACCCGAGTTGACCTGAGTGTCCGGCGTCCTCAGGATGGCCGCATTCGGCCCTCCTGATGGACGCTCACATGCTCAACTATTTTTGGTTCTTTCTCGCCGCGCTGTTTGAAATCGCCGGCTGTTACGCGTTCTGGATGTGGCTACGCCAGGGCAAGAGCGCCTGGTGGATTGTGCCGGCCCTGTTGAGTCTTACGCTGTTCGCCCTGTTGCTGACCCGCATCGAAGCGACCTACGCCGGTCGTGCCTACGCCGCTTATGGCGGTATCTATATCATCGCCTCGATCGGCTGGCTGGCCGTGGTGGAGCGAGCGCGGCCGCTGACTTCCGACTGGGTGGGGGTGGCGCTCTGCGTGTTGGGGGCGAGTGTGATTCTGTTCGGTCCGCGGTTTTCCGCCTCTTGAATAAGCCCGCTAGCTGACAGGGTTTTGCAGGACGTTTCCTTCAGTTGCCAGAGTGTTGCTTGTAGGGCGTTACTGAATTCTTGAAGGTGTCTTGAGAACCTCAGGCGGGGCGGGCATGGTCAAGGTCCAGATATTCTTAAGGACAAGAACCATGCTCGTACTTAGCCGCGCTGTGGGTGAACTGATTTCCATCGGTGATGATATTTCCGTCCGAGTGCTCTCGGTCAACGGCACCACTGTTCGTTTTGGCGTGGAAGCGCCACGGCACATCGACGTTCATCGCTCCGAGATATACGAAAAGATTCAGAAAAAAAGGGCCCTGGCCAGTCGCAAGGTCTGCTCAGTCGAATAGATGCTTGGGCACGTCGTGCTTGAGCATCAACTGGCACTGTTCGCTTTCCGGGTCGAAGACGATCATCGCCTGGCCTTTGGTCAAGGCGTGCCGGACCCGCAATACGCGGGTCTCCAGCGGCGTGTCATCGCCATTGTCGGTGCCGTCGCGGGTCACGAAATCTTCGATCAGGCGAGTGAGCGTGTCGACTTCGAGTTGGTCGTAAGGGATCAGCATGGGGTACCTCGGCTAGACAATGTCGCGATGCTACGACCAAAGGGCTTTTGCGGCTAGCCTGGCTTGGGGCTTGCGGTGTCTGTTGCGGCGCTATCGCGAGCAGGCTCGCTCCCACAGTGGGCCTGCGTCGGGCACGAACTTTATGCTCAACGAAGGTCTCCTTGTGGGAGCGAGCCTGCTCGCGATGGCGTCATGACGGGCACTGAGATTCTGGAACTGTGCTCAATTATCCGACCGCTGCCCAATCAAACTATCCACCGACGGCACCCGGGTATCGCTTTCCATCTGCGCATCGTGTTCGAGCTGATGGCTGAAGCGGTCCAGCGAACCCTGGGCCGGTTGGGCGTCGCTGGCGAATACCGGTGGGCTGAGGATGTAGGCGCCCAGCAGGCGGCTCAGGGCGGCCAGGCTGTCGATGTGGGTGCGTTCGTAGCCATGGGTGGCGTCGCAGCCGAAGGCCAGCAGGGCGGTGCGGATATCGTGGCCGGCGGTGACGGCGGAATGGGCATCGCTGAAGTAATAACGGAACAGGTCGCGGCGCGCCGGCAGTTCGTTTTCCCTGGCCAGCTTCAGCAAGTGCCGTGACAGGTGATAGTCGTAAGGGCCCCCGGAATCCTGCATCGCCACGCTCACCGCGTGTTCGCTCGAGTGCTGGCCCGGTGCGACCGGCGCGATGTCGATGCCGACGAACTCGCTGACATCCCAAGGCAGTGCAGCCGCCGCGCCGCTGCCGGTTTCTTCGGTAATCGTGAACAGCGGGTGGCAGTCGATCAGCAGTTCTTCGCCACTGTCGACAATCGCCTTGAGCGCCGCCAGCAGCGCCGCGACCCCGGCTTTATCGTCCAGGTGCCGAGCACTGATATGGCCACTCTCGGTGAACTCCGGCAAAGGATCGAACGCCACATAGTCGCCAATGCCCACCCCCAGTGTTTCGCAATCGGCGCGGGTGGTGCAGTAGGCGTCCAGGCGCAGTTCGATGTGATCCCAACTGATGGGCATTTCGTCCACGGCGGTGTTGAATGCATGCCCGGACGCCATCAGCGGCAGTACGCTGCCTCGGATCACCCCCGTGTCCGTAAACAGGCTGACGCGACTGCCCTCGGCAAAGCGGCTGGACCAGCAACCTACCGGAGCCAGGGTCAGGCGCCCGTTGTCCTTGATGGCGCGCACCGAGGCGCCGATGGTGTCCAGGTGAGCCGACACGGCCCGATCGGGGCTGCTCTTGCGGCCCTTGAGGGTGGCGCGGATCGTGCCGCGCCGGGTCATTTCAAACTCGATACCCAACTCTTCGAGCCGCTCGGCGACGTAGCGCACGATGGTGTCGGTGAAGCCGGTAGGGCTGGGAATGGCGAGCATTTCCAGCAGGACTTTTTGCAGGTATTCGAGATCCGGTTCGGGAATTTTGCTGATCATGGAAACTCCTCCAGGAAGGTTTAAGTAAGGGAACCTGTGGCGAGGGAGCTTGCTCCCGCTCGACCGCGAAGCGGTCGCCGTTCAGATTTCCGGCCTGTCCCACAAACCCGGTTATAGATGGAGGGGGCTGCTTTGCAGCCCAGCGGGAGCAAGCTCCCTCGCCACAGAGAAAAGACCTAGGCCACCGCCTGACTATGGGGAAACAATAAATCCACAAAGCGTTCGGCAGTGGGTTGCGGTTCGTGGTTGGCCAGGCCGGCGCGTTCGTTGGCTTCGATGAACACGTATTCGGGCTGATCGGCCGCCGGCACCAACAGGTCGAGGCCAACCATGGGAATATCCAAGGCCCGCGCGGCGCGTATCGCAGCTTCGGTCAGGGTCGGATGGAGGATGCCCGTGACATCTTCCAGCACGCCGCCCGTATGAAGGTTCGCCGTACGCCGTACGAACAGGTGTTTGCCGGCCGGCAGCACGCTGTCGTAGTCATAGCCTGCCGCGCTCAATGTGCGTTGAGTCTCGGCGTCCATGGGAATCTTGCTTTCACCTCCCGTGGCTGCTTGTCGGCGGCGGCTTTGGGCTTCGATCAGCGCGCCGATGGTGTGCCGACCGTCGCCGATCACCTCCGCCGGTCGCCGGATCGCCGCCGCCACCACTTCAAAACCAATCACCAGCACGCGCAGGTCCAGACCTTCGTGGAAGCTTTCCAACAGCACCCGAGTGTCAAACTGGCGGGCCGTTTCAATGGCGCGCTGCACCTCTTCAATCGTGCGCAGATCCACCGCCACACCCTGGCCCTGTTCACCGTCCAGAGGCTTGACCACCACCCGTTCGTGCTCATCGAGAAAGGCCAGGTTGTCATCGGCGTTGCCTGCCAACTGTTGCGCCGGCAAGTTCAGGCCGGCGTTTTTCAGCACCTTGTGGGTCAGGCTTTTGTTCTGGCACAGGGTCATGCTGATAGCGCTGGTCAGGTCGCTGAGGGATTCACGGCAGCGGATCCGGCGGCTGCCGTGGACCAGGGTAAACAATCCACTTTCGGCGTCGTCCACCTGGACTTCGATGCCCCGGCGGTGAGCCTCTTCGACAATGATGCGCGCATAAGGATTGAACTGCGCCTCGGGGCCCGGCCCCAGGAACAACGGCTGATTGATGCAGTTCTTGCGTTTGATGGCGAACGTCGAAAGATTGCGGAACCCGAGCTTGGCGTAGAGACTTTTCGCCAGGCGATTGTCGTGCAGCACCGAAAGGTCCAGGTAACTCAGGCCCCGGCTCATGAAGTGCTCGATGAGGTGGCGCACCAGGACCTCACCGACACCGGGCCGCGAACACTGCGGATCCACGGCCAGGCACCAGAGGCTGCTGCCGTTTTCCGGGTCGTTGAAGGCTTTCTGGTGATTCAGGCCCATGACGCTGCCGATCACCGCGCCGGTGTCATCATCTTCGGCCAGCCAGTAGACCGGCCCGCCCTCATGGCGCGGCGTGAGTCGTTGCGGATCGATGGGCAACATGCCCCGGGCCTGATAGAGCAGGTTGATCGCCTGCCAGTCGGCGTCGCTCTGGGCCCGGCGAATCCGGAAACCGCGAAATACCCGGGTGGCCTGGCGATAGTCGCTGAACCACAGGCGCAAGGTGTCGGATGGATCGAGAAACAGCTGCGCCGGTTCCAGCCCGAGTATTTGCTGGGGGGCGGCGACGTACAAGGCAATGTCGCGCTCACCCGATTGCTCATTGAGCAGCTCTTGGGCCAGGCTTGCCGGGTCCGGGAAGGTGTGGCCGATCAGCAATCGGCCCCAGCCGCAGTGCACCGCGATCGGGTCGGCGCCCAGTTCGCTGCCGTCTTCGGCCAGTCGCGCCTGCAGGCGTTCGTAGGAGGGCGCCTGGCCCCGCAGCAGGCGTTGATTGTGGGGTTTCATCGATCAGATTCCTTGCTCGCTGAGCCACAGGTTCAGCGCCGCCAATTGCCACAGCCTTGAGCCGCGCAACGGGGTGAGCTGGCCGTTGGGGTCGGTCAGCAGTCGATCAAGCATCGCCGGGTTGAACAGGCCGCGATCCTGGCTCGGGTCCAGCAGCAGTTCGCGGACCCAGGCCAAGGTGTTGCCTTCCAGATGCTTGAGACCGGGTACAGGGAAATAGCCTTTTTTGCGGTCGATGACCTCGCCGGGGATCACCCGTCGAGCGGCTTCCTTCAGGACCTGTTTGCCGCCGTCGGGCAGCTTGAATTTCGCCGGGACCCGTGCCGAGAGTTCCACCAGTCGGTAATCCAGGAATGGCGTGCGCGCTTCCAGGCCCCAAGCCATGGTCATGTTGTCGACGCGCTTGACCGGGTCGTCCACCAGCATCACCGTGCTGTCCAGGCGCAGGGCCTTGTCCACCGCGGCATCGGCGCCCGGCTGGGCGAAGTGTTCCTTGACGAAATCACCGGCCGCGTCATGGGCCGTCAGCCATTTGGGCTGCACGGTAGCGGCATATTCTTCGTAGCTGCGATCAAAGAATGCAGCGCGATAGGCCGCGTATGGGTCACTGGCGCCGTCCACTTGTGGATACCAGTGGTAACCGGCGAATAGCTCATCGGCGCCCTGGCCGCTTTGCACCACTTTGCAATGCTTGGACACTTCCCGCGACAGCAGGTAGAAGGCGATACAGTCGTGACTGACCATCGGCTCGCTCATGGCCCGAAACGCCGCCGGCAGTTGCTCGATGATTTCTTTTTCGTCGATGCGTAACTGGTGGTGATGAGTGCCGTAGTGCTTGGCGATCAGGTCCGAATACTGGAACTCGTCACCGCGCTCGCCACCGGCATCCTGGAAGCCGATGGAGAATGTGGAAAGGTTTTCCACACCGACTTCCCGCAGCAGGCCCACCAGCATGCTGGAGTCCACGCCGCCGGAAAGCAGCACGCCGACATCCACGGCGGCACGCTGACGAATGGCGACCGCTTCACGGGTGCTGTCGAGCACGCGGTCGATCCAGTCTTGCAGATTCAGGTGCTGTTCGTCGGCCCGTGGACCGTAGGGCAGGGTCCACCAGGTTTTCTGCTCGGTGGAGCCGTCGGCTTCGACCCGCATCCAGGTAGCAGGGGGCAGCTTTTCAACGCCGGCCAGCAGGGTGCGAGGCGCCGGGACCACGGCATGGAAGTTCAGGTAATGGTTCAGCGCCACCGGGTCGAGCATCGGACTGATGTCGCCGCCCTTGAGCAGCGCCGGCAACGCCGAGGCAAAGCGCAGGCGCTGGCCGGTGCGCGACAGGTACAGCGGTTTGACACCGAGACGGTCGCGGGCGATGAACAGCCGCTTGGCGTCGCGTTCCCAGATGGCGAAGGCGAACATGCCGTTGAGCTTGGGCAACAGTGCTTCGCCCCAGGCGTGGTAGCCCTTGAGCAGCACTTCGGTGTCGCCACCGGAATAGAAGGCGTAGCCCAGGCCTTCCAGCTCGGCGCGCAATTCAGGGTAGTTGTAGATCGCGCCGTTGAAGGCCAGGGACAGGCCCAGTTGATTGTCGATCATCGGCTGGGCCGAACCGTCGGACAAGTCCATGATTTTCAGGCGCCGATGGCCCAGGGCAATGGGGCCCTGACTGTGGAAACCCCACGCGTCGGGGCCGCGAGGAGCCAGGTGATGGGTGATTCGCTCTACGGCCGCAAGGTCCGCAGGTTGTTGATCGAAACGTAACTCTCCAGCTAATCCGCACATAAGTCCTTACCGGTTTTTCCGTTGGGGAGGGGTCAAACACCATACGCCAAAATGGCGGGTACTTTGAAACTGACCGGTGGGATTGGTGTGAGTTTTAGATCAATGCGTTATAAGCAGCTGAAGTAGGGGCGCTCGGGCGGCTGAAAAACCACGGCAAAACATCAACCTGTGGGAGCGAGCCTGCTCGCGATCGCGGTGTGCCAGTCACTTGGATGCCAGATGATCTGGCGCAATCGCGAGCAGGCTCGCTCCCACAGGTTTTTGTGGCATACCGGCAATCTGCATTAGGCCTTGCCCCGAACCAGCGCCCGCAACGCAAACCGGTTCGGATGGCAGGCCTCGGCCACGCTTCGGGGCAGGGGCAAAGGTTCGTTGTCCAGCCAGGCGGCAATCAACTCGCCCGACAATGGCGCGGTGATCAGGCCCCGGGAGCCGTGGCCGCTGTTGATGTACAAGCCATCGAGCCAGGGGCATGGGCAGTCCGGCACCTGGCGGGCGTCCTTGCTCAGCGCCGAGTATGCCTGGGTGAAGGCCTGACTCTCGGCCAACGGGCCGACAATCGGCAGATAGTCCGGACTGGTGCAACGGAACGCCGAACGGCCCTGGAGGTGTGCCGGGTCCAGGGTGCTGGCGTCCAGGCGTTCCACCAGATCAGCGGAGATTTGCTCCAGCATCTGCAGGTTGCCGGCGTGCTCGGCGGCGGTAGGGGTCAGGTCGTCGTTCTTGAAATCGAAACTGGCACCCAGGGTGTGCTCGCCCAACCGTGCCGGAGCCACGTAGCCTTCGGCGCAGACCACCGTGCGCAGCGCCTGGCTGTGGGCGGTTTGCGACAGACGGGTGATTTGCCCGCGAATGCGCTTGAGGGGCAAGTCGGCGGCCGCATCGAAGCGTTTGATCTCGGCGGCGCTGGCGAGGATCACTACCGGCGCGCTGGCCAGGCAACGTTCACCGTCCCAGGCCTGCCACTGACCGTCGACGCGGCGCAGCTCGAGGACTTCATGGTGGTTTTGCACCTCAATCTTGGGGGCGGATGCCTGCCAGCGGCACAGCGCGGGCGGATGGACCCAACCGCCTTGCGGGTAAAACAGACCGCCACAGGCCAGGCCGATACCGGACTGCGCCTCGGCCTGGGGCTGATCCAGGACGTGCAGCAAATCCTCGGCAAAGGCCTCGGACAATTGCGTCTGGCGCTCGGCTTCCTTGGCGCTGAAGGCCAGTTGCAAGACACCGCAGCCGTCCCAGTCAACACCTCGCTGCAGATGTTCAAGCAGGCGCCGGGTGTAACCGAAACCGCTGAGGATCATCTGCGACAACGCCGTGCCATGGGCCGAAAGCTTAAGGTACAACACGCCCTGCGGGTTGCCGGACGCTTCTTCGGCCAACCCGGCATGCCGTTCCAGCAGCATCACCTGCCAGCCACGGGCCGCCAGGCTGGCCGCGCTGGCGCAACCGGCCAGGCCGCCACCGATCACCAGGGCTCGACGCTCGCCGCTGTGCGCCGTGGGGCGGGCGTACCAGGGTTTTACCGGGGGCGGTGCGGGTGTCAGTTGCGGCCAGCCGAGAAACACCCCGCGAAGGATTTCCCATTTATGGCCGATGCCCGGCGTGCGCTTCATCTTGAAGCCTGCCGCGTTCAATAACCGTCGCACCCAGCCGGTGCTGGTGAAGGTGCTGAGAGTCGCGCCGGGGGCAGCCAAGCGCGCCAGTTCGGCAAACAGCTCGGCGGTCCACATCTCGGGATTTTTCGCCGGCGCGAAACCGTCCAGGAACCAGGCATCGATTTGCGCATCCAGCTGCGGTAATTGCTCCAGGGCGTCGCCGATCAACAAGGTCAGCGTCACCCGGCCGTCTCCCAACGTCAGGCGCTGGAAGCCCTGATGGATGGCGACGTACTGCGCAAGCAATTGATCCGCCTGAAGCTTGAGTTGCGGCCACAAATCCAGTGCCCGGCGCAGGTCGGGGGGGCTCAAGGGGAATTTCTCGACACTGACAAAATGCAGCCGCGCCCCGGCCGGTGCGCACTGCTCGAACAACTGCCAGGCGCAGAGAAAATTCAGCCCGGTGCCAAACCCGGTCTCGCCGATCACCAGCCGCCCGTCGTCCGGCAGCGCGGCAAAACGCTCGGTCAGGTTGTTCTGTTCAAGGAACACATAGCGGGTTTCTTCCAGGCCCGACTGGTCGGAAAAATACACATCGTCGAACACCCGCGAGCGCGGGCGACCCTGATCGTCCCAGTCGAGTTGGGCGTGGTGCTGTACGGGGGTCATGGCAGGCTCGGTCAAAACTGGGAGGCCATTCTAGCCGATCGGTATGGGCTTGCTTGACCCATCGCAATACAGTGCTCGTCTGGATGGAATCTGCTGCACCGGCCCGCGTCCAATCCGCTAGTCTTGCCCCATTCCCTGGAAGGAGCTGTCCATGTTCGAATCCGCTGAAATCGGTCACGCCGTCGATAAAGACACCTATGACGCCGAAGTGCCGGCACTGCGTGAAGCGTTGCTCGAAGCCCAGTACGAGCTACACCAGCAGAGCCGTTTTCCGGTCATCGTGCTGATCAACGGCATCGAAGGCGCGGGCAAGGGCGAAACGGTGAAATTGCTCAATGAGTGGATGGACCCGCGGCTGATCGAAGTGCGTACCTTCGATCAGCAGACCGACGAGGAGCTGGCGCGGCCACCGGCCTGGCGTTATTGGCGGATGCTGCCGGCCAAGGGACGCATGGGGATTTTCTTTGGCAACTGGTACAGCCAGATGCTGCAGGGGCGCGTTCATGGCCAGATCAAGGACCCACGACTCGACCAGGCCATCAATGGCGCTGAACGGTTGGAGAAAATGCTCTGCGATGAAGGCGCGCTGATCTTCAAGTTCTGGTTTCACCTGTCCAAGAAACAGATGAAAGCCCGGCTCAAGGGGCTCAAGGACGACCCGCTGCACAGCTGGCGCATCAGCCCGCTGGACTGGCAGCAGTCCCAGACCTACGACAAGTTCGTCAAATACGGTGAGCGGGTCCTGCGCCGCACCAGTCGAGACTACGCCCCGTGGCATGTGATCGAAGGCATGGACAGTTATTATCGAAGCCTTACGGTCGGACGGATCCTGCTTGACGGGATGCGCCAGGCCTTGCACCGCTCGAGGATCAAAGCGGAAAAGGTCAATGTGGCGCCACTGCCGCCGCTGGACGACCAGGTCACGCTGCTGGACAGCCTGGACATGACCCTGCGTCTGGACAAGGCCGATTACGAAGAACAACTGATCGCCGAGCAGGCGCGTTTTTCCGGCCTGTTGCGCGATAAACGCATGCGCCGCCATGCCCTGGTGGCCGTGTTTGAAGGCAACGATGCGGCGGGCAAGGGTGGGGCGATCCGGCGGGTCGCGGCAGCGCTCGACCCGCGCCAGTACAGCATCGTACCGATTGCCGCACCCACCGAGGAAGAGCGCGCCCATCCCTACATGTGGCGGTTCTGGCGGCATATCCCGGCGCGGGGCAAGTTCACCGTGTTCGATCGCTCCTGGTACGGCCGGGTGCTGGTGGAGCGGGTCGAAGGTTTTTGCAGCAAGGCCGACTGGCTGCGGGCCTACGGCGAGATCAACGATTTCGAGGAGCAGATTGCCGACGCCGGAGTCGTGGTCGTCAAGTTCTGGCTGGCCATCGACAAGGAGACTCAACTGGAGCGCTTCCAGGAACGCGAGGAAATTCCTTTCAAACGTTTCAAGATCACCGAGGACGACTGGCGCAACCGTGACAAATGGGATGCCTACCGGGCGGCGGTGTGCGACATGGTCGACCGCACCAGCACCGAGATTTCTCCCTGGACCCTGGTGGAGGCCAACGACAAGCGCTGGGCGCGGGTCAAGGTGTTGCGCACGCTTAATGAAGCGCTGGAGGAGGCCTTCGAGCGCTCGGCAAAGCAGGCTCGCAAGGCGAGCAAGGGCAAATAGTGGGCGATGGGAACGCATACGCGGGGTGAATGATCGTCGCGGTCGGTTATGCAGTGGATTTATGCTCAATTGACTCCTAACCGACAATAACAATTGAGGTACAGCCATGCGTGAAGTGGTGATCGTCGACAGCGTGCGGACCGGCCTGGCCAAGTCTTTTCGCGGCAAGTTCAACATGACCCGTCCGGACGACATGGCGGCTCATTGTGTCGATGCATTGTTGGCGCGCAACGGGATCGATCCGGCCAGCGTCGAGGACTGCATCGTCGGCGCCGGTTCGAACGAGGGCGCCCAGGGCTATAACATCGGCCGTAACGTGGCGGTGCTTTCGCAATTGGGCATCGGCACCGCCGGCATGACCCTCAACCGCTTCTGCTCCTCGGGCCTGCAAGCCATCGCCATCGCCGCCAACCAGATCGCCTCCGGTTGCAGCGAGATCATTGTTGCCGGTGGCGTGGAATCCATCAGCCTGACAATGAAAAGCGTCAATACCGATCACCTGATCAACCCGCTGCTCAAGGAGCAAGTGCCGGGGATTTATTTCCCCATGGGCCAGACCGCCGAGATCGTCGCCCGCCGTTATCAGGTCAGCCGTGAAGAACAGGACCGCTACGCCTTACAGAGCCAGCAGCGTACTGCCCAGGCCCAGGCGGCCGGGCTGTTCGACGACGAGATCGTGCCGATGGCGGTCAAGTACAAGGTCGAGGACAAGAACACCGGTGCGGTGCAGATTCTCGACGGCGTGGTTGATCGCGACGATTGCAACCGCCCCGACACCACCTATGAAAGTCTGGCGGGCTTGAAGCCGGTGTTCGCCGAAGACGGCTCGGTGACGGCAGGCAACTCGTCACAGTTGTCCGACGGGGCTTCGATGACCCTGGTGATGAGCCTGGAAAAAGCCCTGGCCCTGGGACTCAAGCCCAAGGCGTTTTTCCGTGGCTTTACCGTGGCCGGTTGCGCGCCGGACGAAATGGGCATCGGTCCGGTGTTTTCGGTGCCCAAACTGCTCAAGGCCAAGGGCTTGCATATCGATGATATCGACTTGTGGGAACTCAACGAAGCCTTCGCATCCCAGTGTCTCTACAGTCGTAACCGGCTGGAAATCGATAACGAGAAGTACAACGTCAACGGCGGTTCGATTTCCATTGGCCACCCGTTCGGCATGACCGGTTCGCGCCAGGTCGGCCATCTGGTGCGCGAACTGCAACGGCGCAGCCTGCGCTACGGCATCGTGACGATGTGCGTGGGCGGCGGGATGGGGGCGACGGGGTTGTTTGAGGCGGTGAGATAACCGGGCGCTGACAGTTAGCGAGATGATTACTTGTGGCGAGGGGATTTATCCCCGCTGGGTTGCGCAGCAACCCTAAAATCTACAACCGAGGTATATCAGGCTGACAGAGTGGTTTGCTTTGGGGCTGCTTTGCAGCCCAGCGGGGATAAATCCCCTCGCCACAAGGGGGGCTGCGTCAGCTGCGCTAGCTGGCAACCTGGGTCAGTTGCTGCATCCGCGCGATATACGCTTTTATCTCCCGTTCTGCCGCCTCGCGGCTGGCGAACGGGCCTTCCTGCGTGCCTTCTCGGGTATTGAAATAAAACTCGCCGTTTACCCGGCAGATCCGGTCGCTGCGAAAAATCGTCGTAGGGGCGGGATCCTGGGCGCGTTTGCCAAACATGGCGGTCTCCAAAGGCAGCGGGGCAATGTCATTTGAGCTTATGCGCAGTCCTTGATTTGCGCCTGGCCAGGCGATCGACGGCAACGACCCGTACAGTCCCATGGACGTCCACGGCCTAACTGTCCCTGTGTCCTGAAGCGATCCGCGCCTAGAATGGGGGCTCTTTGTCTTGAGCTGCGAGGGTTGCATGCACATATCGTCCGGTCGCTGGGTCTACGGCCTGTTCCTTGCCCTGCTGACCGCCCTGCTGTGGGGCATCCTGCCGATCAAGCTCAAGCAAGTGCTGCAGGTGATGGATCCGGTCACCGTGACCTGGTTTCGCTTGCTGGTGTCCGGTGGCTTGCTGTTCATCTACCTGACGGCCACTGGCCGTTTGCCCAGTCGCAAGGTGTTGGGCCCCCGGGGCGGCTGGCTGGTGGCGATGGCGGTGTTGGGGCTGGTCGGCAACTACGTGCTGTACCTGATGGGCCTCAATCGCTTGAGCCCCGGCACCGCGCAACTGGTGGTGCAGATGGGGCCGATCATGTTGCTGGTGGCCAGCCTGTTTGTGTTCAAGGAGCGTTTCAGTGTAGGGCAGGGCATCGGCCTGCTGGTGTTGTTGATCGGCTTCACGCTGTTTTTCAACCAGCGCCTCGGCGAGCTGCTGACTTCCCTGAGCGACTACACCGCCGGGGTCTTGATGGTGTTGCTGGCGTCGACGGTCTGGACCTTCTATGCCCTGGGCCAGAAGCAACTGCTGACGGTGTGGAATTCGTTGCAGGTGATGATGGTGATCTACCTGTTCTGCGCGCTGCTGCTCACGCCCTGGGTACATCCGCTGGAGGCGCTGCAACTGAGCCCGTTGCAAGGCTGGCTACTGCTTGCTTGCTGCCTCAATACCCTGATTGCCTACGGCGCCTTTGCCGAGGCCCTGGCTCACTGGGAAGCGTCGCGGGTCAGCGCGACCCTGGCGATCACGCCGTTGGTGACCTTCGCCGCGGTGGCGTTGGCAGCCTGGTGGTGGCCTGACTACGTGCATGCCGAGCAGATCAATCTGTTGGGGTATGGCGGGGCGGTGCTGGTGGTGTTGGGATCGGCATTGGTTGCCCTCGGGCCGTCGCTGATTGCCGGGCTCAGGGCCCGGCGTGAGCGACTGGCTGTCGGGCGATGACCGCGACCACAAAAAGAACCGCTCTTTTGTGGGAGCGAGCCTGCTCGCGATAGCGGTCTGGTCGTCGATAATGTCGAGCCGACCGGCCTCATCGCGAGCAGGCTCGCTCCCACAGGTGGGTTGTGTTGAGCGCACGCTTTGCGTCCAACCAAGCACACATCTCAACCCTGGCTTCCGGCCTCCAGCATATTCTCCGGCCGCACCCAGGCATCGAACTCTTCGTCGGTCAGATACCCCAACTGCAAGGCCGCTTCGCGCAGGGTCAGCCCTTCGCCGTAGGCTTTCTTGGCGATTTCGGCGGATTTGTCATAGCCGATGTGTGTGTTCAGGGCGGTGACCAGCATCAAGCCACGTTCCAGATGCGCCGCCATCTGCTCGGCATCCGGTTCGAGCCCGGCGATGCAGTGCTGCTGGAAATTGCTGCAGCCATCGGCCAGCAGACGGATCGACTGCAACAGGTTGTGAATGATCACCGGCTTGAACACGTTCAATTGCAAATGACCCTGGCTGGCGGCGAAACCGATGGTCACGTCGTTGCCCATGACCTGGCAGGCCAGCATCGACAAGGCCTCGCACTGGGTCGGGTTGACCTTGCCGGGCATGATGGAGCTGCCCGGTTCATTGGCCGGCAACTTCACTTCGGCGAAGCCGGCCCGTGGCCCGGAACCCAGCAGGCGCAGGTCATTGGCAATCTTCATCAGGGTCACAGCCAGGGTTTTCAGCGCGCCGGACAAGGTGGTCAGGGGCTCATGGCCGGCCAACGCCGCGAACTTGTTTGGCGCGGTGACGAAGGGCAGGCCAGACAGCGCCGCCAGTTCAGCGGCGATCGCCTCACCGAAGCCGTGGGGCGAATTGAGCCCGGTGCCCACTGCCGTACCGCCCTGGGCAAGTTCGCAAACCGCCGGTAGAGCCGCACGGATCGCCCGTTCGGCGTAATCGAGTTGAGCGATGAAGGCTGACAACTCTTGGCCGAAGGTGATCGGCGTGGCATCCATCATGTGGGTGCGGCCGGTCTTGACCAGTTTCATGTGGCGCGCCGCCAGTTCCGCCAGTGCGCCGGACAACTCGGCGATCGCCGGCAGCAATTGCTGATGGACCGCCTGGATGGCGGCGATGTGCATGGCGGTGGGGAAGCAGTCGTTGGAGCTCTGGGAGCGGTTGACGTGATCGTTCGGGTGCACCGGGCTCTTGCCGCCGCGGGGATTGCCCGCCAGCTCGTTGGCGCGCCCGGCGATCACTTCGTTGACGTTCATGTTGCTTTGGGTTCCGCTGCCGGTCTGCCAGACCACCAGGGGGAATTGGTCGTCATGCTGGCCGGCCAGGACTTCGTCGGCGGCCTGTTCGATCAGGCGCGCGATGTCGGCAGGCAAGTCGCCATTGCGGTCATTGACCCGCGCGGCGGCTTTCTTGATCAGCGCCAGGGCGTGCAGCACCGACAGCGGCATGCGTTCGTTGCCAATGGCAAAGTTGATCAGGGAGCGCTGCGTCTGGGCGCCCCAGTAGGCTTCATCCGGGACTTCAACCTGGCCAAGGCTGTCGGTTTCGATACGGCTCATCGGGTCAAACTCCTGTAGGTCTGAATGCGCAGTTTAGGCCCTGAAGGGCGACACGGGTTCCCTCAATCATTTTTCGATCGTTTCGGCCCGTCAATCGGACGCGCAGAGCAATGGGGTTGAGGGCCGGCGTTTATTAGGCGCAGAATGATCGCCCTTGGGGTTTTACCTCGCCTGTAGAAAAGGAAACTCGATGACCCGTCTTCGTGCCATCTGTACCGCAGTTGCTCTGGTGTGTGCCAGCAGTCCTGTTTTTGCCGATACCGCCAGCCACAACGCCAGTGCCGAAGAGTTCCTGACCCTGGCGCACGCCGACAAACTGGGTACCCCGGTGTACATGCAAGTGCAGCAGATGTTTGCCCAGCGCTTTGAGCAGACCAAGGCTCCCGAGTCGAAAAAAGCTACCCTCGAAACCTACCAGGCCAAGGCCAACGCCGCACTGGACCAGGCCATCGGCTGGAAGAAGCTCAAGCCGGACATGGTCAAGCTTTACACCTCCAACTTCAGCGAGCCGGAACTCAAGGAACTGGTGTCCTTCTACCGTTCGCCCCTGGGCAAGAAAGTCCTGGAAAAAATGCCCCAGCTGACCCAGCAATCGGCCCAGTTGACCCAGGCCAAGCTGGAAAGCGCGGTGCCGGTGGTCAACAAGCTGCTGGCGGACATGACCGCCGAGCTTGAGCCCAAAGCCGCCCCTGCCAAGAAAAAGCCGTAAGCGGAGCCCGGTATGAGCATGCAACAACGCATCGAATCGACGCTCGGGCTGTTGCAGCCCGAGCACCTGCAAGTGCTGGATGAAAGCCACATGCACAGCCGTGGGTTACAGACCCACTTCAAGGCCGTGGTGGTCAGCCACCAGTTCGAGGGGCTCAATCGCGTCAAGCGTCATCAGAAGGTCTACGGCACGCTGGGCGAGCTGATGGGTGAGTTCCATGCGTTGGCGCTGCACACCTATACCCCCGAGGAATGGGCGCAGATCGATACAGCCCCGGCTTCGCCGACTTGTGCCGGTGGCAGCAAGCACTGATCTGCAGAGAATGACTGCTGTTGTGGCTGTTGTCGCTGCACTCCTGCAACCCCTCTGTTTTTTGTTAGAATCCGCAACGCGCCTCACGGGGCGCGTTTTTTTTCGCATCCGGTTCACCCTTTGCGAGGGTAGCCACCTGGAGAAATACCCATGACACCATCCATTGTCGTGGCGGCACTGTATAAGTTCGTCACCCTTGAAGATTACGTCGAGCTGCGTGAGCCATTGCTCAAGGCCATGCTCGACAACGGCATCAAAGGCACGCTGCTGATCGCCGAAGAAGGCATCAACGGCACCGTTTCCGGCACTCGCGAAGGCATCGACGGATTGCTGGCCTGGCTCAAGAACGACCCGCGCATGATCGACATCGACCACAAGGAGTCGTACTGCGATGAGCAGCCGTTCTATCGCACCAAGGTCAAGCTCAAGAAGGAAATCGTCACCCTCGGCGTCGAAGGCGTGGATCCCAACAAACAGGTTGGCACTTATGTCGAACCGCAGGACTGGAACGCACTGATCAGCGATCCGGAAGTCTTGCTGATCGACACGCGCAACGACTACGAAGTGTCCATCGGCACCTTTGAAGGCGCGATCGACCCCAAGACCACCAGCTTTCGCGAGTTCCCCGAGTACATCAAAGCCAACTTCGACCCGGCCAGGCACAAGAAAGTCGCGATGTTCTGCACCGGTGGCATTCGCTGCGAAAAAGCTTCCAGCTACATGCTCGGCCAGGGTTTCGACGAGGTCTATCACCTCAAGGGCGGCATCCTGAAGTACCTCGAAGAGGTGCCTCAGGAAGAAACCAAATGGCGCGGCGACTGCTTCGTGTTCGATAACCGCGTGACCGTCCGCCATGACCTTAGCGAAGGCGACTACGATCAGTGCCATGCCTGTCGTACACCGGTGAGCGTAGAAGACCGCGCTTCGGAGCACTACGTGCCAGGCATCAGTTGCCCGCATTGCTGGGACAAGCTGAGCGAGAAGACCCGGCGCAGCGCCATCGACCGGCAAAAGCAGATCGAACTGGCCAAGGCCCGCAACATGCCGCATCCGATCGGCTACAACTATAAGCAATCACCTTCCGAGGCTTGAACCATGGCGCCACGCCTGCTCTATGTGATGGACCCGATGTGTTCCTGGTGCTGGGGTTTTGCGCCGGTTGCCGAGGCACTGGTCGAGCAGGCGCAGGCCGCCGGGGTAGAACTGCACCTGGTGGTGGGCGGTTTGCGCACCGGCAGCGGTTCGGCCCTGGAGCCGACCACCCGACGCTACATCCTCGAGCATTGGCAGGCCGTCACCCAGGCCACCGGCCAGACGTTCAAGCTTGAAGGGGCGCTGCCGGACGGTTTTGTCTATGACACCGAACCGGCCTGCCGGGCACTGGTGACGGCCCGTGGCCTGGCGCCGGACCTGGCCTGGAAACTGTTGAAGCTGATCCAGCAGGCGTTTTATGTCGAGGGTCGTGATGTGACCCACGCCAGCGTCCTGGTGGAACTGGCCGAACAGGCTGGACTGCCACGCATCGAGTTCGCCGCAGCCTTTGACCGCGCCGAGCAACATGCGGCCACTGCCGCGGATTTCACCTGGGTGCAGGATCTTGGCATCGCGGGTTTTCCTACGCTGCTGGCCGAGCGTGACGGTCAATTGGCTTTGCTTACCAACGGCTACCAGCCCCTGAGCCAGTTGTCTCCACTGTTGGGCCGCTGGCTGGAGCGCGCGGCCTGTGCCTGACCGGGCGGATGACGCATCCCCTGGGCAGCGCGTCGACCGCTTGAGCTGGGCAGAAATCCGCCGTCTGGCCCTTAAACACAAGAAAGCCCTGTGGATCGCCAACGGCGTGGCCGTGCTGGCGACGCTGTGCAGCGTACCGATCCCGCTGCTACTGCCGCTTTTAGTGGACGAAGTGCTGCTGGGCCAGGGCGACGCGGCATTGAAGGTCATGAACCATGCGTTGCCCAGCGGCTGGCAAAGCGCGGCCGGTTATATTGGCCTGATGCTGGTGGTGACCCTGGTCCTGCGATGCGGCGCTTTGCTGTTCAACGTGCTGCAGGCGCGATTGTTCGCCAGGCTGGCGAAGGACATCGTCTATCGCATTCGCGTCAGGTTGATCGAACGGCTCAAACGTATTTCCCTGGGCGAGTACGAAAGCCTGGGCAGCGGTACCGTGACCACGCACCTGGTCACCGACCTGGACACCCTGGACAAATTCGTCGGCGAAACCCTCAGTCGTTTCCTGGTGGCGATGCTGACACTGGTGGGCACTGCCGGCATCCTGGTGTGGATGCACTGGCAACTGGCGCTGCTGATCCTGTTGTTCAACCCGTTGGTGATCTACGCCACGGTCCAGTTGGGCAAACGGGTCAAGCACCTCAAGAAGCTCGAGAATGACAGCACCTCGCGCTTCACCCAGGCCCTGACCGAAACCCTGGATGCCATCCAGGAGGTGCGTGCCGGCAACCGCCAGGGTTATTTCCTGGGTCGATTGGGGACACGGGCCAGGGAGGTCCGTGATTACGCAGTGAGCTCACAGTGGAAAACCGATGCCTCGAACCGCGCCAGCGGTTTGCTGTTTCAGTTTGGTATCGATATTTTCCGCGCAGCGGCGATGCTCACCGTGCTGTTCTCCGACCTCTCCATCGGCCAGATGCTGGCGGTGTTCAGCTACCTGTGGTTCATGATCGGACCGGTGGAGCAACTGCTTAATCTGCAGTACGCGTTTTATGCCGCCGGGGGCGCATTGTCGCGGATCAACGAGTTGTTGGCCCGTGCCGACGAACCGCAATACACCGGCAGTGTTAACCCGTTCCAGGGGCGTGCCACCGTGGGTATCGAAGTTCAGGGGCTGAGTTTCGGCTACGGCGACGAACTGGTGCTGAACCAGATGAACCTGTCGATTGCCCCCGGTGAGAAAGTCGCGATTGTCGGGGCCAGCGGGGGTGGCAAAAGTACCTTGGTCCAGTTGCTGTTGGGGCTGTACACGCCGCTGGCCGGGACTATCCGTTTCGGCGGTTCGACTCAGCAGGAAATCGGCCTGGAAACCGTGCGCGACAATGTTGCCGTGGTCCTGCAGCATCCCGCGCTGTTCAACGACACGGTACGGGCCAACCTGACCATGGGCCGCGAGCGCACGGATGAGGCCTGCTGGCAGGCACTGGAAATCGCCCAACTGCACCAGACGATCATAAGTTTGCCCAACGGTCTGGACAGCATCGTCGGCCGTTCCGGCGTGCGTCTGTCCGGCGGGCAGCGCCAGCGCCTGGCCATTGCCCGGATGGTACTGGCCGAGCCCAAGGTGGTGATCCTCGACGAGGCGACGTCGGCGCTGGACGCCGCCACCGAGTACAACCTGCACCAGGCGCTGGCGCGGTTCTTGAGCAACCGTACCACCTTGATCATCGCGCACCGGTTGTCGGCCGTGAAGCAGGCCGACCGGGTGCTGGTGTTCGACGGCGGACAAATCGCCGAGGATGGCGACCATCAGCAACTGATTGCTGACGGTGGTTTATACGCCAAGCTCTACGGGCATCTGCAGCAGCATTGATCGCCAGGGATCAATCGGATTCGGTTGAAGAGCTCATTTCAGTTGCCGGACGCTTACGGCGCTGTCCCCAGATGACGTTCAACGCAGCGGCTCCGCGCTCATGACCGAACTCCTTCATGACAATCGCGCAGGATTCGCAGGGAGGCAGGGTGGTGGCAAGCGTGATCGACTTGATGTCTTCAGGGTTTGGATACTTTTCGCTGATGTGGGCAATCAGTTTGCTTTCACTGTCCGCAGAGGTCACTCGACTGAGCCTGTCCGAGGTGCCCGGAGCATCCATCAGATGAGGGATGGCGAGCAATTTTCCATCGGCGCTCAGAGTGAGGGAGGCAGGGTCAATCGCGTTCCTGATGCCATCAACATTGAAGTAAGTGGCCTCTTTGACGTTGACTTGCGTATAGCCACTGTGGGATTTGAACAGCGGCAGGTGCCGGGTGTAGTCCTCGATTCCGGAAACACTGACATATATTTCGTTGTTTCCGGATGCTGTGATGACGTGGGCAAAAGCTATGTTCTTTTGATTTTTGGTCGGAAGGGTTTTTTGCAGTTCTCGCATGGCGTCATTGATGGTCACCGCTCGGGTGGTGGATTGAGACGGGCCGGCAATGGACGGCGATGTAAAAAGCGCGTTGAAGATGCTTGCGGTTGATTTTTGTATGGCTTCGGGCGCTTGCGTGGTGGGTTGCCACACGGCTGCTCCGTTAGGCAAATCAGAGACAATCATCCTGGTGCGACGATCGAATAACACCGCCTCGGCGGGGTAGGTACTGACTTTCAACCACTTCATATTGGAGGGTGGATGGCTCGGTGCGCCAATGGGTATCGAAATTTCATCGATCTTGTCCAGTGCCCGTTCGACCTGGTCTCTGCCGTAGATTCGCGCGGCGTTGTTGGCGTTCAACGAACCGATATAAACCCGTTGCAGCTCTTCTCCCAAAGAGCCGGGCGTCAGGTCGCTTGGGCCAAGCCTTTTCAGGCTCAGAGCAGACTCGACACTCTCAGTGGAGAGCAATCTGGTCATGTAATAATCATCCGTGTTCAAGCGGGTGAATATGTACGTGAACTGCTCATCGATCGAGGGAATGATGAGCGCGCCGGTTTGATGGATATCGTCAATTTTTTCTGCCGAACCGGTTACTTTGATGCCACCGTACAGACCGGTTTGAAATTCCAGGGTCGCCGTAATGGTTTCTCTGGGGATGGGGACTCTGCTGGAGAGACCGATCCATTGCGGTTTGCCTTTGTAGGTGTTGAGCTTGCCGTCCTTGAGTTCATAGATTTTCCCTTCGAAGGCGAGCAGGGCGCGATCGTTGGGATGCTTGGGCGTGGAGGGATAGAACGTAGCGTCACCAAACCAGGGCGCCCAGCTTAACTCAGTGCTGAATTCTCCAGCGGGTGGGCGCTCGGCAGGTTTGTCTTGCACTACATACCTGGTTTTGCACACCTCATCCGGCGCACGACGAACACGGCACGCCAGTTTCCTGAAGGGTGGACTGTCATCCCGGTGGCTGATGCGACGCAGGGTTCCGGCCTTCAAACGATAGGGCACGCCATCCACATAGAAGAGGCGGCTGCCATCGGCTTCAAGCACTTCTAGTACCCGGGCATTTTCCGGTAACTCAACGAGGGTCTCGGTGTCGGTTTGTGCCCGTGTGTTGAAGTGGGAGCGGCCCGGTGACACGTCAGCACCCAGCCCAGGGCCGTAAGGCCTGGACGATAAAGGGTCAATCAAACGGTAATCGGCGCTGCCTGTGGCTGCGGTGTTGCGCACAGGAACATCGTCAACTCCGCGCACCGTGCTCAACTGGTCATTCATTGTCAGTGGACGCCAGCGGCCCGGGTCCGTGGCTTGGGCCATGCCTTGGACGAAATCGTATTGGCCGGCGCGCCCGGACAACGTCTTGAGACTCAGATAGCCCTTTTTACTGAACCTGTACACGCTCTGGCTGCCTGCCCGTAGCAAGGACGCAATGCCGTCGAGCGGGTTCAGGGTGGCGTTGAGCAAACTACCTGTCAGCGTTGCAAAGGCAGGCAGTGCTTTGCCAATGCTCAACTTGCCCGCAGCGCTGACCAACTTCAGCGAACCTGACGCAAACTTGCCCATGGGCCGGGCGAATGCAACAAAATCTGTGAACAGGCCAAAGGCTCCACTCACCAGGCGATCACGGTCCCCCGAAGCCAGGTCTTCGATACTGCCCCAGAAAGGCACAAACATTTTGAGGATTTCCAGGGCTTTTTCACGCGTGGCCTTTTGGCGGTCGAATTCGGTTTCGCCATAACAACTGTCGTAGAGTTGTTTTTCGTCAACGAAAAGCAGCTTCTCGCAAATGTACCGGGTCAGGTCCAGGGTGACTTTCGACTCCAATGTCCGCGGTAGGGTGTGGTTGGCGTCGCTGTTGTTCGATTCGCCGAACGTGCCGCCCAGCGGGTCCAGGATGGCTTGGCATTCCTCGTGAGCACGGGGGGTGGTGCCTTTTACGTGGGCATCCCAATCGAACGGAAGGGTTTTATGGCGAAGAACATCCACACTCACTGCCGAGCCGCGGCTGATTCTCCACTTTTCGATTTTGCGCTCTGCGCCAATATGATGTGGCTGAATATCCGGTCGTGGGCGGATCACCCCAGCCCGCGGGAGCAGTTCGTAGTACGAGGTCTTGCGCTGGCTCGTCGTTTCCAGAATGAAGCCATTGCGCGCGCGCAGGGGCAGCGTCTTATCTTCGGATTCATTGTTTGCTTCAATGCCGGTGGTTTCTTTTCTGAGGGTGTAGACCTTTGTCACGCCGTACTCCAGGGCTTGGCGATCAGCCAGGGGTAGGGATGCGAGCAGGTGGGTGATCAACGTGCGATAGGAACTTCTGATGAAGCTGAGGTAGATGTCGAAATGGGTTTTGAACGTTTGCTCGATATCGGGGAGCTTCCTGTCCTGCTGGGCAATAGCGCTAAAGCCGGGCCCGGCAAAGTTAGCCTGTAGGGTCGTATCGTGGTCGATCTTGAACCAGACATCGGTGATGACTTTTCCATCGGGCCGGGTGACGAACCATTTATGCTCAGTGAGTTGGCCGGCTGCATACACATCCGTGAATGTGTAGGTTTGGGGGGCGAGTCTTGCGAGGGGGCCGCTGAGCCGAGTCACGGGGGCGGCATACGTGCTGGCCTCCTTCACCAGCTTCCTGCCATCCGTCACGAACCGGCCGTCTGCGAAGAGCTTCGCCATTTTAAGCCTGGCGATGTTCAGCCTCTCGGGGGGGCGGCTATCCAGCCAGTTGACCGCCCGGGTCAGGCTATCGATGGTGAAGTCGAGCTTTTCTGCAGCAGTCTGTATGTCCTGCAGGGTGTAGTGCCCGTCGGCCTTATGGGCAACCAGGCCGTTTGTCACGGCCCATTCCAGCATGGGTTTCAATCGTGTGAGGGTGACCAGTTTCAGGTCATCAGCCGTGGCTTCACTGGCGTATTGGCCAGGGAAGTCGACCAGTTGCTGGAAACTCAGTCTTTGCAGCAACGTCGGGTCGATCGCGTCAGCCAGATACACACCATGAGCAAAATTTACCCAGACGGTAGAGCTTCGGTAAGGCAGTTGCGACGGTATATCGTGAATCTGGAATTGCGGTGGGAACAAGGGTTGATAAAGACACGCGAGCAGAATGGATTCGTTCACTGACGCGGCGCGTTTTGAAGACAGCAGATGCGCTTCGAACTCGGCCCGAATCTGCCCATAGCTTTTCCCCCAGTTGGACGAACGTTGCCACGGGTAACCGGCGATACTTTCCGAGCTCTCGTTTTGCCCGTTTTCAAGCCAAAGACGAATGGCGTGGGCGAGCAGCTTGGTGCATATCCCTGCAGCCGTGTCCTCACCGGGTCTGCCGCCAAACCAGCCCAGCACTTGCAATAACCTGGTTGCCAGCTGCCGGGCGTTCGTCGATTGCAGAATAGCGTCCAGATACGCCGAAGGCTTCGCCCGGATTTGCGTCGTCGTCAATGTGTCGATATCCGAAGCGCCGAGGTAGGCCAGCAATGGGGTGTGCGGCGTAGGCAGAAATTGACGCACTGTGTCAGTGATCAGGTTTTCAGTGTGAGGGCTCAGGGCGTCGATGTTTATTCCATGTCCAAGCCCCAGCGTGTGGTGAGCGCGTTTCTCTTCCAGCGCATTCATCGTGGCGTTGCGTTGCTCGGTGTTTTGCCGATTGCATGGGGTAATACCGTAAAACCAGGTCATTCGTGCAAATGTTACTTGGCCGTCGAAACGAATTTGCCCGCCTAATAGTCGAGCAGTTTTTTCAATCTTTGCACGCAGCCCGTTCCAAGAGGGGTCGTTGTTCAGTGGAACCCGAATGGTGGTTTCTCTGTTCCTTGACAGTGTCTCGTAGAGGGCTTTGCCGTTTTTTAAAGTGACGATCAAGTGGTAATGAGGGGCGCTCAGCGTTTTGCACAGCGCCTGATAGTTTTTATCCTGGATGAGCGTGTGCAGTGCTCGTTGTCCGGTTTCATTTTCCAACGCCATGGGTGAACAAAGCCTGGGCTTGACCAGGCTGTCGGCCAACGTCTGCAGCGGTATCTGATGGTTTCGAACGAGCGATAGCATGGCCTCGTAATCGCCCAGCAAACCCTGATGTTTCTCGGCATAAGAGGGTGTCGGGCTCAGACTCGTTGAAAGGCCGGGGGCGGCGGTAGATTGCATATGGAGGTTTCCTGGTGATTAACGAACGTTTCTCTACGCGCCTCGATAAAGTGCAAGGTCTAGAGAAGTTCCGTATCAAAACAGTCCAGGCAAACCCGGGGTGGTAGATATGTATGGGGTGCAGGAAAGTTGTAACGGCGTTTGGCAATTACCAGGGTTTTATCACCGCTGTTGTCTCAGGCATCCAGGGGCATGGGGTGTCAAATAGTGTCCGGCCTCTTGCGGGGAGCTGCTACGCCTCCTAGTCTTGCGGGAATGAGCGGTCTGAATGCTGATCGCCTACGCCTATGCAAGGGATCTCATGACTCAAGCGCGGACTCTCGGAACCCCCCGGTTGTTGGGCATCGTCTGGCCTTTTATCGCCGTCGTCCTGTTTCAGGCATTGTTGGGGGGTGTCAGTCTTTACGTGTTGTCTGCGGTGCGCGGCTACGTGGCGGGAGAAAGCCTTTGGTCCAAGGGTCAGAAAGACGCGATTTATTACCTCAATCTTTATGCCGACAGTCGCGACGAAACAATCTTTCAGAAGTACCAGCGGGCTATCGCCGTACCTGAGGGTGGGCATGAGCTACGGGTGGCCCTGGACCGTCAGCCGCCGGATCTGGAGGCTGCACGGGCGGGAATCCTCAAGGGCGGCAACCACCCGGACGACGTGTCCAGTCTGATCTGGCTCTACCTGAATTTTCGACACTTCAGTTACCTGGAAGAGGCTATCGATCTCTGGACGGTGGGCGACGGCTACCTGATTGAACTGGATGACGTCGCCCGCCAGATGCACAGCCGGATTACCGCAGGTCAGGCTTCTGAGGCCGATATTCGCGGCTGGAAGGCGAAAATCTTTGCCATCAACGATTCCGTCACCCCGGCAGCCAAAGCTGTCAGCGATGCGCTGGGGGAGGGGTCGCGCTTCATCCTGCGCCTGTTGCTGGTGACCAACTTCGCCACCGCACTGGGGTTGATCGTGCTGGCGCTGTTGCGCACGCATAAACTGCTGGCCCAGCGGCAGGTCTTCGCCAATGCCCTGCAACTGGAAAAGGAGCGGGCGCAGATCACCTTGCAGTCCATTGGCGATGGCGTGATCACCACCGATGTGGAAGGGGCAATTGCCTACATGAATCCCGCCGCCGAAGCGATGACTCACTGGAAGGCCGAGCACGCCACGGGACTGCCTCTGGCCGCCCTGTTCAATTTGCTCGATGACAACGCCCAGAGTGAAGGCCTGACCCTGATCGAACATATTCTCAGCGGCCGGCTCGGTGGCGGCAGCGAGCATTCCAAACTGATCCAGCGCCTGGATGGCAGCACTGTGTCCGTCACGCTCGTAGGCGCGCCGATCCGCCATGCCGGCAAGGTCAGCGGAGCGGTGCTGGTGTTGCACGACATGACCCAGGAACGCCAATACATCGCCAACCTGTCGTGGCAAGCCACCCATGATGCGCTGACCGGCCTGGCCAATCGCCGGGAATTTGAATATCGCCTTGAGCAAGCCCTGCACAATCTGACGCGCCAGGTGGGGCGCCATGCATTGATGTTCCTCGACCTGGACCAATTCAAGCTGGTCAATGACACCTGTGGTCATGCCGCGGGTGACGAACTGTTGCGGCATATATGCGCACTGTTGCAATCGGGGCTGCGGGAAAACGACACCCTGGCCCGACTGGGGGGCGATGAGTTCGGTATCTTGCTGGAGAACTGCTCGCCGGAGGCCGCGGAAAAGATCGCCGAAGGGCTGCGCCAGACCGTACAGAACCTGCATTTTGTCTGGAAGGGCCGGCCATTCGTGACCACCGTGAGCATCGGTCTGGTGCATATCGCTCAAAGCCCGACGACGCTGGAGGCGTCCCTGCGTGCCGCCGATATGGCCTGTTACATGGCCAAGGAAAAGGGCCGCAACCGCGTCCAGGTCTATCACGCCGACGACTCGGAGCTGTCCCTGCGCTTTGGCGAGATGGCTTGGGTCCAGCGCTTGCACATGGCCCTGGAGGAGAATCGCTTCTGTCTTTATGCCCAGGAAATCGCCGCGCTGGGTCCGGGCGACCATGGCGGCGGGCATATCGAGATCCTGTTGCGCCTGCATGATGAAGCCGGAAGGATGATTCTGCCGGACAGTTTCATTCCCGCGGCAGAACGCTATGGCTTGATGACTTCCCTGGATCGCTGGGTGGTGGAAAACGTCTTCAAGATCATCCGCCAGTGCCTGAACGATTCGCGACAGGGACCGATGGCCATGTGTGCGATTAATCTGTCAGGCACAACTATCGGAGATCAGGCATTCCTTGATTTCCTGCGTAAACAGTTCGCGGCCTACTCGATTCCACCAGAAATGATTTGTTTTGAAATAACCGAGACCAGTGCTATTTCGAATTTGGGCAGCGCCATCCGCTTTATCAATGAACTCAAGAGCTTGGGTTGTTACTTTTCGCTCGATGACTTTTGTGCCGGAATGTCTTCATTCGCTTACCTGAAACATTTACCTGTAGACTTCCTGAAGATCGACGGGAGTTTCGTAAAGGATATGCTGGACGACCCGATTAACCGTGCAATGGTCGAGGTGATCAATCACATCGGCCACGTCATGGGTAAGCGCACGATTGCCGAGTTTGTTGAAACTACCCAGATCGAGCAGGCGTTGCTGGAGATTGGGGTGGACTACGCTCAAGGGTATGTGATTGAACGCCCGCAGTTGTTTACCTGTGATACGTTGCAATGCAGGCCAGCCCGGCCGCAGCCGCTGTTATTCAAGGCCCCCGGCACGTTCCGCTGAACCTCTTGTTGATCCGGAAAAAATCACAATCAAAAGGAGCCCGACAGTGATCGACACATTCAACCGAACAGGCCCGCTCATGGACGCCACAAGCTATCCGAAATGGGCACAACAGCTCATTACCGATTGCAGCGAGAGCAAGCGCCGGGTTGTCGAACACGAGCTGTATCAACGCATGCGCGATAACAAGCTCAGTGCCAAGACCATGCGCCACTACCTTATTGGTGGTTGGCCGGTCGTTGAACAGTTCGCCTTATACATGGCACAGAACCTCACCAAGACGCGCTTTGCCCGCCATCCCGGCGAGGACATGGCGCGTCGCTGGCTGATGCGCAACATTCGTGTCGAACTCAACCATGCCGATTACTGGGTCAACTGGAGCGCCGCCCATGGCGTGACCCTGGAAGATCTGCAAGCGCAGCAAGTGCCACCCGAACTCCATGCGCTGAGCCACTGGTGCTGGCATACGAGTTCTTCGGACTCGCTGATCGTGGCCATCGCCGCGACCAACTATGCCATCGAGGGGGCAACCGGGGAGTGGTCGGCACTGGTGTGTTCCAGCGGTATCTACGCGGCGGCTTTCGCCGAGGAAGACCGCAAGCGAGCCATGAAGTGGCTGAAGATGCACGCCCAGTACGATGATGCCCATCCCTGGGAAGCCCTGGAAATCATCTGCACCCTGGCGGGCATGAACCCGAGCAAGGCCTTGCAGATCGAACTGCGCCAGGCTGTCTGCAAGAGCTACGACTACATGTACCTCTTCCTGGAGCGCTGCATGCAACTGGAGCAATCGGAATCGGTGGGGAAAACCTCATCGCCCCGTGAGCGCCTGGCGTTGGCCGGGAGCTGATACCCGATAGCCAACCCAGGTGGGAGCGAGCGTGCTCGCGAAGGGGTCAGGACAGTCAACGGGGAGGTTGATTGCCTGATCGCCATCGCGAGCACGCTCGCTCCCACATTTTTCGACGGTGTTCACAGAATCTGTCATTGCTGGTTTTCAACCCGCCATCGCCAGCCGGTTGCGGCCCTCGCGCTTGGCCACGTACAACGCGTTGTCGGCCCTGCGCAGCAGGCTTTCGACTGACTCACCCGGCAGCAACGTCGCGCAACCCAGGCTGACCGTCAGTTCGATTCTGGTGCCTGCGGCAAAATAATCCTGCGCCTGGGCGGCATGACGCAGTCGTTCTCCGACCAAGGCCGCGGCGTCCCGGCTGGTGTTCGAGAGCAGAATCAGGAATTCTTCGCCGCCGAACCTGAACACCATGTCCACATTGCGCAGCTGATTCTTGATGGCCTCGGCTACGCCCTTCAACACCTCATCGCCGATACCGTGCCCATGACTGTCGTTGACGCGCTTGAAATGATCGATGTCCAGCATCAACAGTGACAGCGGTTGCAAATGACGCTTGGCCATATCAATTTCACGGATCAGCGTCTGGTCCATGGCGATGCGGTTGCCGGTGCCGGTCAGTGGGTCACGCAGGGCGCTTTGGGTCGCGGCGCGGTAGAGCAGAGCATTGCGCAACGGAAACAGCAGCGTCGACAACACAGACTCAAGGTCGGCTTGTTCGGTCTCGGTGAAGCGTTGATTGCGGCGAAACACCAGCTCGCCCAAGTACTCGCTTTCATGGCTGAGGTTGTAGGTGAGGGTGTGATGCCCGCGTTGCCCCAGCTCCAGGCGCAGATCGCTGGGGCTGTGGCGGTAGATCAGCGCGTCCAGCGGCACCAGCCGCTGAACCTCACGAAAAAACAGCCCCAGGATCCGTTGCGGCTCCAGGCTGGTCTGCAATTGCTGGCTCAGCTGCTGACGCAACTGCGAAAGATTGACAGAGCGTGCCACCAGCGGTGACGGCTGGCCAAAGCCCAGGCGCTGCAGTTTGGCGCTGTCGAAATCAATCGCGTTGATCTGGGTTGGCGTTTTCATATGGCGTGAGCCCCTAAGCAAATCTGTCCTGACAGGTTGGGTGAGGCGGCTTTGGGCGGCGCGTCGTACTGGTCCTTCAGTCCCGTAGGACATCTGATTTGAGTTTAGTCCGCTTTACCTGGCAGGCATAAGTCTCATCTCAACATCCATTACCCGCCGAACATGGCGTGTTTGAGGATCTTTAGAGCGAAAGTCGTGCCATTCGGTTCAGTAGAATAAAAACCGATTGTAAATCAATGTATTGACTACAAACGGCGAGCGCGTCGTCGGCATGGGGCGACATGGACTTGGCGGTTCGCCTTGCTACGTATCGGGCGCAGGGACGTCGCGACGGTAAACCGACGCGACGCGAAGGTGAACAATTATTGGGCGTTGAACGCCTGACCGTTGACGCCTGTGCTATCCGGCCCCATGAGGTACAGGTAGACCGGCATGATTTCTTCAGGCGTAGGGTTGTTGAGCGGGTTTTCCCCCGGATAGGCCTGGGCGCGCATGCTGGTGCGGGTGGCGCCGGGGTTGATGCTGTTGGCGCGCATGGGTGCGACGGTCTCGACTTCGTCGGCCAGGGTTTGCATCAGCCCCTCGGTGGCAAACTTGGAGACGCCATAAGCCCCCCAGTAAGCCCGTCCCTTACGCCCGACGCTGCTGGAGGTGAACACCACGGACGCGTCCTTGGACAGCTTGAGCAGCGGCAGCAAGGTGCTGGTGAGCATGAACATGGCGTTGACGTTCACCTGCATCACCCGCATGAAGTTCTCGCCGGACAACTGCTCCAGCGGCGTACGCGGGCCGATGATCGAGGCGTTGTGCAGCAGGCCGTCCAGATGGCCGAATTCAGTTTCAATCATCGCCGCCAGTTCATCGTACTGATGGGGCAGGGCGGTTTCGAGGTTGAACGGGATTACCACCGGCTGTGGATGCCCGGCCGCTTCGATTTCATCGTAGACCTGGGTCAGGTTGGCTTCGGTCTTGCCCAGCAGCAATACAGTAGCGCCGTGGGCGGCATAGGCCTTGGCGGCTGCGGCGCCGATGCCGCGACCAGCGCCGGTGACCAGGATGACCCGGCCATTGAGCAGGTCGGGGCGGGCGGAATACTCAAACATAAAAAAACCTCAACAATTAAAGCAGCACGGTTCCTGTGGCACAGAACTGTCATGGCGAGTGAGCTTTTGTGGCGAGGGAGCTTGCTCCCGCTCGGCGGTGAAGCCGTCGCCAGCTGACTCAGGGACCGCTTCGCGGTCCAGCGGGAGCAAGCTCCCTCGCCACAAGAGCGGTCAGCTCAGCAACTGCACAACGCGTTATCCAGCACTTCACGCAGCGCCGAGGGGTGATCGATCACCACATCCGCGCCCCAATGGTTCGGGTTGTCGTCCGGGTGAATGTAGCCGTAGGTCACCGCGCAGGTCCTGGTGCCGGCGCTGCGGCCAGACTCGATGTCCCGCAGGTCGTCGCCTACGAACAATACGCTGGCCGGATCCAGGTCGAGCATCTTGCACGCCAGAGTCAGCGGTTCGGGGTCCGGCTTGCTGTTCTTTACATGGTCGGGGCAGATCAGCACTTTCGAGCGTTCGGCCAGGCCTAGCTGCTGCATGATCGGCTCGGCAAAGCGCACCGGTTTGTTGGTGACCACCCCCCAGATCAGGTTGGCGGCCTCAATGTCGGCCAGCACCTGGGCCATGCCGTCAAACAGGTGGCTGTGCACCGCGCAGCCCTTGAGGTAGCGGTCGAGGAATTCCTGGCGCAGTTCCTCGAAACCCGGCGACTCCGGGTCCATGGAGAAGGTCACCGCGACCATCGCCCGGGCGCCGCCGGAAATTTCGTCGCGAATATGCTGCGTGTTCATCGGTGGCAGGCCACGGTCGGCACGCATGGCCTGGCAGATGGCGATGAAGTCCGGCGCGGTGTCGAGCAGCGTGCCGTCCATGTCGAAGAGAACCGCTTTGAGACGCATCGACTTACTCCTCGCGCAAGGTCTGGATCATGTAGTTGACATCAACGTCGGCGGCCAGCTTGTAGTGCTTGGTCAGCGGGTTGTACGTCAGGCCGATGATGTCCTTGACGGTCAGCCCGGCCATGCGGCTCCAGGCCCCCAGCTCCGAAGGCCGGATGAATTTCTTGAAGTCGTGAGTGCCACGTGGCAACAGCTTCATGATGTATTCGGCGCCGATGATGGCGAACAGGTAGGCCTTCGGATTGCGGTTGATGGTGGAGAAGAACACCTGGCCACCGGGCTTGACCATGCGAAAGCACGCGCGGATGACCGATGATGGATCCGGTACGTGTTCAAGCATTTCCAGGCAAGTGACCACATCGAACTGCTCGGGCATTTCCTCGGCCAGGGCTTCGGCGGTGGTCTGCCGGTATTCCACGCTGACGCCGGATTCCAGTTGATGCAGTTGCGCAACCGCCAGCGGTGCTTCGCCCATGTCGATGCCCATCACCGTCGCTCCGCGCTGGGCCATGGCTTCGCTGAGGATGCCGCCGCCGCAGCCGACATCGAGCACCTTCTTGCCAGCCAGGCTGACTCGCTCGTCAATCCAGTTGACCCGCAGCGGGTTGATATCGTGCAGCGGTTTGAATTCGCTTTCACGGTCCCACCAGCGATGGGCCAGGGCTTCGAATTTGGCGATTTCAGCGTGGTCGACGTTGCTCATGTGCAGATCCTCGAAAAACTTGAAAAATCGTAGGGCCCGAGCCGTGGCTCAAGGGACCTGGTTATTCGTTGTGGCCGCTGATGCGACGACCCCATGCCTGTGCCGTGGCACTGAGCTGCGATTCGTCCAGGCGGGTCAGGCGGCCGTCCTCAAGCAAGGGCTTGCCGGCCACCCACAGATGTTTCACGCAGTCGCGACCGGTGGCGTAGATCAGTTGCGACACCGGGTCATAGACCGGCTGCTGGGCCAGTCCCGACAAGTCAAAGGCCACCAGGTCGGCGGCCTTGCCGACTTCCAGCGAGCCGACCGTCGCTTCGATGCCCAGCGCCCGGGCGCCATTGAGCGTGGCCATGCGCAACGCCCGGTGGGCGTCCAGGGCCGTGGCCGAACCGGCGACGGCCTTGGCCAGCAATGCGGCGGTACGCGTCTCGCCCAACAGGTCCAGATCGTTGTTGCTCGCCGCCCCGTCAGTGCCGACCGCGACATTGACCCCGGCCTGCCACAAGCGCTCCACCGGGCAGAACCCGCTGGCCAGCTTCATGTTCGATTCCGGGCAGTGGATCACGCTACAGTTGCTTTCTACCAGCAACGCCTGATCTTCATCGCTGACCTGAGTCATGTGCACCGCCTGAAAGCGTGGCCCCAGCAGGCCCAGTCGCCCAAGCCGGGCCATGGGTCGCTCACCGGTGTTATCCACAGCCTGCTGTACTTCGAAGGCGGTTTCGTGAACATGCATATGAATGGCTGCGTCCAGTTCTTCGGCGATCACCCGGATTTTTTCCAGGTTCTCGTCGCCGACGGTGTAGGGCGCATGGGGGCCGAATGCCACTTTGATCCGTGGATGATGCTTGAGGTCGCCAAACAATTCGATGCCCTGACGAATGGCATCGTCGGCGCTGGCGGCACCGGGGATCGGAAAATCGAGGATCGGAATGGCGATTTGTGCGCGGATACCGCTGTTGTGCACACGCTCGCTGGCAACCTTGGGGTAGAAATACATGTCCGAGAAACACGTGATGCCGCCCTTGAGCTGCTCGGCGATCGCCAGGTCAGTGCCGTCGCGAACAAAATCTTCGTCGACCCATTTGCCCTCGGCCGGCCAGATGTGTTGTTCAAGCCAGGTCATCAAGGGCAGGTCGTCGGCCAGCCCGCGGAACAGGGTCATCGCCGCATGGCCGTGGGCGTTGATCAATCCGGGGCTCAGGAGCATGCCCGGCAGTTCGCGGACCTGGGCTGAGTCACACTTCAGGGCTTCTGCCCGTGGACCGATGAACACAATGCAGCCGTCGCGGATGCCCAGGCCATGATCCTTGAGCACGACACCGGCGGGTTCGACAGGCACCAACCAGGTCGGCAGCAGTAATAAGTCGAGCGCAACGGCAGGCTTGGGCATCGTGGAACGGTTCCATGGCGTATAAAGGATGGCGAAGTATACCCGAGCGTCTTCGCGGAGGGATCGCTATAATCGGCGGCTTTTGTTCATGAGTGCGGGGTGTGGGATGCGCGATCGACTGTTGGCTGCGGAGAAGGTGAAGGCCATCGATTGGCGTGATGGCGCCCTCTATCTGTTGGATCAGCGTATTTTGCCGTTCGAGGAAACCTGGATCGCCTATACCTCGGCGGCCGGCGTGGCCGAGGCCATTCGCTCGATGGTGGTGCGGGGCGCGCCGGCCATCGGCATCAGTGCGGCCTATGGCGTGGTGCTGGCAGCGCGGGCGCGGGTGGCCGAGGGCGGGGACTGGCAGGCGGCGCTGGAAGCTGATTTTGCCCTGCTGGCCAACTCGCGGCCGACAGCGGTGAACCTGTTTTGGGCGCTTGACCGGATGCGCGACCGGCTGGGGCGCTTGAAAGAGCATGCCGAACCGCTGGCGGCCCTTGAGGCCGAAGCCATCGCCATCCATGAAAGCGACCGCGAAGCCAACCTGACCATGGCTCAGTTGGGTGTCGACCTGATCCGCAAGCATCAGGGCAACGCCCAGGCCATCCTGACCCATTGCAATACCGGCGCCCTGGCCACCGGCGGCTTTGGCACGGCCCTTGGCGTGATCCGGGGGGCGTTCCTCGAGGGCATGGTCGAGCGCGTCTACGCCGACGAAACCCGTCCGTGGCTGCAAGGCTCGCGCCTCACCGCGTGGGAGTTGGCCAATGAAGGCATCCCGGTGACCCTCAATGCCGATTCCGCCGCCGCCCACATCATGAAGACCAAGGGCGTGACTTGGGTCATCGTCGGCGCCGACCGCATCACGGCCAATGGCGACGTGGCGAACAAGATCGGCACCTATCAACTGGCGGTCTGCGCCATGCACCATGGCGTGCGCTTCATGGTGGTGGCGCCGAGTTCGACCATCGACATGAACCTGGCCAGCGGCGAAGACATTCCAATTGAAGAGCGCGACGGGCGCGAACTGCTGGAGGTCGGCGGCAAGCGGGTCGGGGCGGAGGTGGATGCCTTCAACCCGGTGTTCGACGTCACCCCGGCGGACCTGATCGACGCCATTGTCACCGAGAAAGGCATCGTCGAGCGCCCGGATACGGCGAAGATGGCGCAGTTGATGTGTCGCAAGCGCTTGCACTGAAGGCTTTGAGTGGCGGGTCTGCCGCTATCGCGAGTGGGCTCGCTCCCACATTGGATCGGTGTTGTGGCCGGAATCTTCGGCATACACAGATCCCCCGTGGGAGCGAGCCCGCTCGCGATGAGGCCCTGAAAGTCAGCAAATGAGCCTGAATTGAACCTCAAATCTGCTTTCGGCAGGCCTCTAAGCCCCTCTCGTCCCATATCAGCCTGTCACCGGTCAACTAACTATGCTCCATGCGCATCAGGGGGATAGGTGCGTGGCGGCTCTTGTGATAACATCCGGCGGTTTCCAGGGCTGCCTCACGAGGTGGCCTTTACTGCGCAGATCCATGGCATAACTCGTTGATTTGTCGTAAGTCGCTGCATGGCACTTGTTCTGCAGCGGCGAGCTTCGTTCGTCCCATCTGGATGTGACGAGGTTTCACCAGAAAAAGGAATCAGGCTTCTCATGGGCGAACTGGCCAAAGAAATCCTCCCGGTCAATATCGAAGACGAGCTGAAACAGTCCTACCTCGACTACGCAATGAGCGTAATCGTCGGGCGGGCGCTGCCGGATGCGCGCGATGGCTTGAAGCCCGTGCACCGGCGCGTGCTGTTCGCGATGAGCGAGCTGGGCAACGACTTCAACAAGCCGTACAAGAAATCAGCCCGTGTCGTCGGTGACGTGATCGGTAAGTATCACCCCCACGGTGACACCGCCGTGTACGACACCATCGTCCGGATGGCCCAGCCATTCTCCCTGCGCTACTTGCTGGTAGACGGCCAGGGCAACTTCGGTTCCGTGGACGGCGACAACGCCGCGGCCATGCGATACACCGAAGTGCGCATGACCAAGCTGGCCCACGAACTGCTGGCCGACCTGCATAAGGAAACCGTGGACTGGGTGCCGAACTACGACGGCACCGAAATGATCCCGGCGGTCATGCCGACCCGTATCCCGAACCTGCTGGTCAACGGCTCCAGCGGTATCGCCGTGGGCATGGCGACCAACATCCCGCCGCACAACCTCGGTGAAGTCATCGACGGTTGCCTGGCCCTCATCGACAATCCCGAGCTGACGGTCGATGAGCTGATGCAGTACATCCCTGGTCCTGACTTCCCGACCGCTGCGATCATCAACGGTCGCGCCGGCATCATCGAAGCCTACCGCACCGGTCGCGGCCGCATTTACATGCGCGCCCGCTCGACCATCGAAGACATCGACAAGGTCGGTGGTCGCCAGCAGATCGTCATCACCGAACTCCCGTACCAGCTGAACAAGGCCCGTCTGATCGAGAAGATCGCCGAGCTGGTGAAAGAGAAGAAGCTTGAAGGCATCACCGAGCTGCGGGACGAGTCCGACAAGGACGGCATGCGCGTCGTGATCGAACTGCGTCGCGGCGAAGTGCCCGAGGTGATCCTCAACAACCTCTACGCCCAGACCCAGCTGCAAGCGGTGTTCGGCATCAACATCGTGGCGCTGATCGACGGCCGTCCGCGGATCCTGAATCTCAAGGACCTGCTGGAAGCCTTCGTGCGTCACCGTCGCGAAGTGGTCACCCGCCGCACCGTGTTCGAACTGCGCAAGGCCCGCGAGCGCGGTCATATCCTCGAAGGCCAGGCCGTTGCCCTGTCGAACATCGACCCGGTCATCGCCCTGATCAAGGCCTCGCCAACGCCGTCGGAAGCCAAGGAAGCGCTGATCAGCACGCCTTGGGAATCCACCGCGGTAGTTGCGATGGTCGAGCGTGCCGGCGCCGACTCGTGCCGTCCGGAAAACCTCGACCCGCAATACGGCCTGCGCGACGGCAAGTACTTCCTGTCCCCGGAACAGGCGCAAGCCATCCTGGAACTGCGTCTGCACCGCCTGACTGGCCTGGAACACGAGAAGCTGCTGGCTGAATACCAGGAAATCCTCAACCAGATCGGCGAGCTGATCCGCATCCTCAACAGCGCCACGCGCCTGATGGAAGTGATCCGCGAAGAACTGGAAGTGATCCGCGCCGAATACGGCGACGTGCGCCGCACCGAGATTCTCGATGCGCGCCTGGACCTGACCCTGGGTGACATGATCCCGGAAGAAGAGCGCGTGGTGACCATTTCCCACGGCGGCTACGCCAAGACCCAGCCGTTGGCCGCCTACCAGGCCCAGCGTCGCGGCGGCAAAGGTAAGTCGGCCACAGGCGTCAAGGACGAGGATTACATCGCTCACCTGCTGGTTGCCAACAGCCACACCACGCTGTTGCTGTTCTCCAGCAAGGGCAAGGTGTACTGGCTCAAGACCTACGAAATCCCCGAAGCGTCCCGTGCCGCCCGTGGTCGTCCGCTGGTCAACCTGCTGCCGCTCGATAGCGATGAGTACATCACTACCATGCTGCCGGTGGAGGAATACACCGAAGGTCACTACATCTTCATGGCCACCGCCAAGGGCACCGTGAAGAAGACTCCGCTGGAATCCTTCAGTCGTCAGCGCAGTGTCGGCCTGATCGCCCTGGAGCTGGACGAGGGCGACGTGCTGATTTCCGCTGCCATCACCGACGGTGAGCGTGAGGTCATGCTGTTCTCCGACGGCGGCAAGGTTACCCGTTTCAAGGAATCCGACGTTCGCGCCATGGGCCGTACCGCCCGCGGTGTGCGCGGCATGCGCCTGCCGGAAGGTCAGAAGCTGATTTCCATGCTGATCCCCGAAGAAGGCAGCCAGATCCTCACCGCTTCGGCGCGTGGTTATGGCAAGCGCACGGCCATCAGCGAATTCCCTGAGTACAAGCGTGGCGGCCAGGGCGTGATCGCCATGGTCAGCAACGACCGTAACGGTCGTCTGGTCGGCGCTGTCCAGGTGCTCGATGGCGAGGAGATCATGTTGATCTCCGACCAGGGCACCTTGGTGCGCACGCGGGTGGCCGAAGTGTCGAGCCTGGGTCGTAACACCCAGGGTGTGACGCTGATCAAGCTGGCCAGCGACGAAACGCTGGTCGGGCTTGAGCGGGTGCAGGAGCCATCGGAAGTCGAAGGCGAGGAGCTGGAAGGCGAGGAGGGCGTGGCGTTCGACGGCACTCTTGCTACCGACGTTGACGACATGACCGGCGACCAACCGCTCGACGCTGCCGCAGACGAAGAAGAACCGCAGGACTAAGCGGACATGCAGGGGGGCGGATGAAGATTCGCCCCCTTGTTGTTTGTCCCGTTTGAAAATTTGCGACACTGCACATGACGCGCAACTGTGGGAGCGAGCCTGCTCGCGATGACGGACTGACATTCAACATGGATGCTGACTGTTACATCGCTATCGCGAGCAGGCTCGCTCCCACATTTGGGTCATGTGTTGATTGAAGATTGATGTGACCACCAGATCAGAGCGAGATTGGATGTGAGCAAGAGAGCCTATAACTTCTGTGCCGGCCCGGCGGCGCTTCCTGAAGCGGTCCTGAAGCGTGCCCAAGGTGAACTTCTCGACTGGCATGGCAAGGGCCTGTCCGTCATGGAAATGAGCCATCGCAGCGATGAGTTCGTGTCCATTGCCACCAAGGCCGAGCAGGACTTGCGTGATCTGCTGAGCATCCCCTCCAACTACAAGGTGCTGTTCCTGCAGGGCGGCGCCAGCCAGCAGTTTGCGCAGATCCCGCTGAACCTGCTGCCTGAAAGCGGCAAGGCCGATTACATCGACACCGGGATCTGGTCGCAGAAAGCCATCGAAGAAGCCTCGCGCTACGGCCACGTCAATGTCGCGGCCACTGCCAAGCCCTACGACTATTTCGCCATTCCCGGCCAGAACGAGTGGAACCTGTCCAAGGACGCGGCTTACGTTCATTACGCGCCGAACGAAACCATCGGCGGCCTGGAATTCAACTGGATTCCGGAAACCGGCGACGTGCCATTGGTGGCTGACATGTCTTCGGACATCCTGTCGCGCCCTGTGGACATCTCCCGTTTCGGCATGATCTACGCCGGCGCCCAGAAGAACATCGGTCCCAGCGGCATCCTGGTCAGCATCATTCGCGAAGACCTGCTGGGACGCGCCCGTTCCTTGTGCCCGACCATGCTCAACTACAAGGTCGCCGCCGACAATGGCTCGATGTACAACACCCCGCCGACCCTGGCCTGGTACCTGTCCGGCCTGGTATTCGAGTGGCTGAAAGAACAGGGCGGTGTCGAGGCCATCGGCAAGCTCAACGAAGTGAAGCAGCGCACGCTCTATGACTTCATTGACGCCAGCGACCTCTACAGCAATCCGATCAACAAGACTGATCGTTCGTGGATGAACGTACCGTTCCGCCTGGCCGACGATCGTCTCGATAAGCCGTTCCTGGCCGGTGCTGACGAGCGCGGGCTGCTGAACCTCAAGGGTCACCGTTCGGTCGGCGGCATGCGCGCTTCCATCTACAACGCCGTCGATATCAACGCGGTCAATGCGTTGATTTCCTACATGGCAGAGTTCGAGAAGGAACATGGTTGATGTCTGAGCAAGAACTCAAGGCGCTGCGCCTGCGCATCGATGCCCTGGACGAAAAGGTCCTGGAGCTGATCAGCGAGCGCGCGCGCTGCGCCCAGGAAGTGGCACGGGTGAAAATGGCCTCCCTGGCCGAAGGCGAAGTGCCGGTGTTCTATCGCCCGGAGCGTGAAGCGCAGGTACTCAAGCGTGTCATGGAGCGCAACAAGGGGCCTCTGGGCAACGAAGAAATGGCGCGGTTGTTCCGCGAGATCATGTCTTCGTGCCTGGCCCTCGAGCAGCCTCTGAAAGTCGCTTACCTGGGCCCTGAAGGCACCTTCACCCAGGCGGCCGCCATGAAGCATTTCGGCCACGCCGTGATCAGCAAGCCGATGGCGGCCATCGACGAAGTCTTCCGTGAAGTGGCGGCGGGCGCGGTGAACTTCGGCGTGGTGCCGGTGGAAAACTCCACCGAAGGCGCGGTCAACCACACGCTGGACAGTTTCCTTGAGCACGACATGGTGATCTGCGGCGAAGTCGAGCTGCGCATCCACCATCACCTGCTGGTGGGGGAGAACACCAAGACCGACAGTATCAGCCGGATCTACTCCCACGCCCAGTCACTGGCCCAGTGCCGCAAGTGGCTGGATGCCCACTACCCGAATGTCGAGCGCGTGGCGGTCTCCAGCAACGCCGAGGCGGCCAAGCGGGTCAAGGGTGAATGGAACTCGGCGGCGATTGCCGGCGACATGGCGGCCGGCCTCTACGGCCTGACCCGCCTGGCGGAAAAAATCGAGGATCGCCCGGACAACTCCACGCGATTCCTGATGATTGGCAGCCAGGAAGTGCCGCCGACCGGCGACGACAAGACGTCGATCATCGTCTCCATGAGCAACAAGCCCGGCGCGCTCCATGAGCTGCTGGTGCCGTTCCATGACAATGGCATCGATCTGACACGGATCGAGACCCGTCCGTCGCGTAGCGGTAAATGGACCTACGTGTTTTTCATCGATTTTGTCGGCCACCACCGCGATCCACTGGTAAAAGGTGTGCTGGAAAAAATCAGTCAGGAAGCAGTGGCACTCAAGGTGCTGGGTTCCTACCCCAAAGCAGTTCTTTAAGGGCGGATAGCTAATGAGTGGCAACTTCCTCGCTCTGGCTCAGCCAGGCGTGCAACAACTCTCGCCTTACGTTCCAGGCAAGCCGGTGGACGAATTGGCCCGTGAGCTGGATCTGGACCCGGCCAGCATCGTCAAGCTGGCAAGCAACGAAAACCCTTTGGGGGCGAGCCCCAAGGCGCTGGAGGCGATCCGGGACGAGCTGGCCGAGCTGACCCGTTATCCCGACGGCAACGGTTTCGCCCTCAAAAGCCTGCTGGCCGAGCGCTGTGGCGTGGAGTTGAGCCAGGTCACCCTGGGCAACGGTTCCAATGACATTCTCGAGCTGGTGGCGCGTGCCTACCTGGCGCCGGGCCTCAACGCGGTGTTCAGCGAGCATGCGTTTGCGGTCTACCCGATCGCCACCCAGGCTGTCGGCGCCGACGCCCATGTGGTGCCGGCCAAGGATTGGGGGCACGACCTGCCCGCCATGCTGGCGGCCATCGACGCCAACACGCGGGTCGTCTTCATCGCCAACCCAAACAACCCGACCGGCACCTGGTTCGATGCCCAGGCGTTGGACGACTTCCTGCAGGACGTGCCCGAGCACGTGCTGGTGGTGCTGGATGAGGCCTACATCGAATACGCCGAAGGCAGCGATTTGCCCGATGGCCTGGATTTTCTCGCCGCCTACCCGAACCTGCTGGTCTCGCGCACGTTCTCCAAGGCCTATGGCCTGGCGTCTTTGCGGGTTGGCTATGGCTTGTCCACCGCCGTGGTGGCCGATGTGCTCAACCGCGTGCGTCAGCCGTTCAACGTCAACAGCTTTGCCCTGGCCGCTGCCTGTGCTGCGCTCGGGGACGACGCCTACCTGGCCGAAAGTCGCCGCCTGAACGAGGCTGGCATGCAGCAGTTGGAAGCCGGGTTCCGTGAGTTGGGCCTGAGCTGGATTCCATCGAAAGGCAACTTCATCTGCGTCGACCTGGGCCGTGTCGCTGCCCCGGTGTTCCAGGGCTTGCTGCGCGAGGGTGTGATCGTGCGTCCGGTGGCCAACTACGGCATGCCGAACCACCTGCGCGTCACCATTGGCCTGCCAGCGGAAAACAGCCGCTTTCTCGAGGCGTTGAGCAAGGTTCTGGCTCGTGGTTGATGTCACTTCACTGCAATCTGCTGCACCTATGATCGGTCGCCTGGTGGTGGTCGGTCTGGGGTTGATCGGCGGCTCTTTCGCCAAAGGCCTGCGCGAAAGCGGTCTGTGTCGTGAAGTGGTGGGTGTCGATCTGGACCCGCAGTCGCGTCGGCTGGCGGTGGAACTGGGAGTGGTGGATCGCTGCGAGGACGACCTGGCGGTTGCTTGCCAGGGTGCGGACGTGATCCAGTTGGCCGTGCCGATCCTCGCAATGGAGAAGCTGCTGGCACGCCTGGCGACCATGGACCTGGGGCAGGCGATTCTCACGGACGTCGGCAGTGCCAAGGGCAATGTCGTGCGGGCGGCCACCGAAGCCTTCGGCGGGATGCCGGCGCGCTTTGTGCCCGGTCATCCGATTGCCGGTTCCGAGCAGAGCGGGGTGGAAGCCTCCAACGCCGAACTGTTTCGTCGTCACAAAGTGATATTGACGCCTCTGGAGCAGACCGATCCGGCTGCGCTGGCAGTGGTGGATCGCCTGTGGCGCGAGCTGGGTGCGGACGTCGAGCACATGCAGGTCGAGCGCCACGATGAAGTATTGGCCGCCACCAGCCATTTGCCACACCTGTTGGCGTTCGGTCTGGTGGATTCATTGGCCAAACGCAATGAAAATCTTGAGATCTTCCGTTACGCTGCCGGCGGTTTCCGCGATTTCACGAGAATCGCCGGTAGCGACCCGGTCATGTGGCACGACATCTTCCTCGCCAACCGCGAAGCTGTCCTGCGCACACTCGATACATTTCGCAGCGATCTCGACGCCTTGCGCGACGGGGACGGGCACCAATTGCTGGGCGTTTTCACACGCGCCAGGGTGGCCCGCGAGCATTTCAGTAAAATCCTGGCCCGTCGGGCCTATGTGGACGCTATGAACTCCAACGATCTGATTTTCCTGGCACAACCTGGTGGCTCCCTGAGTGGGCGTATTCGTGTACCGGGCGATAAATCGATTTCCCATCGTTCGATCATGCTCGGCTCCCTGGCCGAAGGCGTGACCGAAGTGGAAGGCTTTCTCGAAGGTGAAGACGCCCTGGCGACGCTGCAAGCGTTCCGCGACATGGGCGTGGTCATCGAAGGCCCGCATCACGGTCGCGTGACCATTCATGGTGTCGGCCTGCACGGCCTCAAGCCGGCCCCGGGCCCGATCTACCTGGGCAACTCCGGCACGTCGATGCGCCTGCTGTCCGGCCTGCTGGCCGCCCAGGACTTCGACAGCACCCTGACCGGCGACGCTTCGCTGTCCAAGCGGCCGATGAATCGCGTGGCCAACCCCCTGCGGGAAATGGGTGCGGTGATCGAGACGGCGGCCGAAGGTCGTCCGCCAATGACCATTCGCGGTGGCAACAAGCTCAAGGGCCTGACCTACACCATGCCGATGGCCAGCGCCCAGGTGAAATCCTGCCTGCTGTTGGCCGGTCTCTATGCCGAAGGCAAGACCACTGTCACCGAGCCGGCCCCGACTCGCGACCACACCGAGCGCATGCTGCGCGGCTTCGGCTACCCGGTCACGGTCAACGGCGCCACGGCCTCCGTCGAGTCCGGCAGCAAACTGACCGCGACCCACATTGAGGTGCCGGGCGATATCTCGTCCTCGGCGTTCTTCCTGGTAGCCGCCTCGATTGCCGAAGGTTCCGAGTTGGTGCTCGAGCATGTGGGCATCAACCCGACCCGTACCGGCGTGATCGACATCCTGCGCCTGATGGGCGCTGACATCACCCTGGAAAACCAGCGTGAAGTGGGCGGCGAGCCGGTTGCAGACCTGCGCGTACGAGCAGCTAAACTCAAGGGTATCGAGATTCCCGAAGCGCTGGTGCCACTGGCCATCGACGAATTCCCGGTGCTGTTCGTGGCGGCGGCCTGTGCCGAAGGGCGCACCGTGCTGACCGGCGCTGAAGAGCTTCGGGTCAAGGAGTCGGATCGTATCCAGGTGATGGCTGACGGCCTGATCGCGTTGGGCGTGAAATGCCAGCCGACGCCGGACGGCATCATTATCGACGGCGGCCAGATCGGCGGCGGCGAAGTCCATGGTCACGGTGATCACCGTATCGCCATGGCCTTCAGTGTTGCGTCTTTGCGCGCCAGTGCGCCGATCCGCATCCATGATTGCGCCAACGTCGCGACGTCGTTCCCGAACTTCCTGGCGCTGTGTGCCCAGGTCGGTATTCGAGTAGCACAAGAGGCACAGTCGTGAACATCAAGGCACCGGTTATCACCATCGATGGCCCAAGCGGTTCGGGCAAGGGCACCATCGCCGGAATACTGGCCAAACAATTGGGCTGGAACCTGCTCGATTCGGGCGCCTTGTATCGTCTGCTGGCGTTCGCCGCGGCCAATCATGGCGTCGATCTGACCAACGAAGAGCTGCTCAAGGCCCTGGCTGCGCATCTGGACGTGCAGTTCATCGCGGCGACCGACGGTCAGCTGCAGCGCATCATTCTGGAGGGTGACGAAGTCAGCAACGTCATTCGTACCGAAAGCGTCGGGGCCGGGGCCTCCCAGGTCGCCGCGCTGCCGGCGGTGCGCGAGGCGTTGCTACAGCGCCAGCGCGCTTTCCAGGAGCCGCCCGGATTGGTGGCCGATGGGCGCGACATGGGGACCGTGGTGTTTCCCGATGCCCCGCTGAAGATTTTCCTCACCGCCAGTGCTGAGGAGAGGGCTCGTCGCCGATATTTGCAGTTGAAGGGCAAAGGCGAGGATGTTAGTCTGTCGAGTCTGCTAGATGAGATCCGTGCACGCGACGAGCGTGACACCCAGCGCGCAGTAGCCCCGCTCAAGCCGGCGGCTGACGCGATACAGCTGGATTCCACGGAGTTGTCCATCGATCAGGTGTTGCAACGCATCATGAGCGAAATCGCCATCCGCGATATCGCCGGGTGACCAGGAAGCTCCGCAGGGGACCAGTCATAGTCCTGCGGTGCTTCTTTTATATGAAACTAACCCACACCGTCTGGGGTGTGGAGGCGGGCGTATTCTTCGCCCTAATCAACAGGAATTAAAATGAGCGAAAGCTTTGCGGAACTCTTTGAAGAAAGCCTAAAAACCCTGAACCTTCAGGCAGGCTCCATCATCACCGGTGTTAT